>Ga0265798_10008891_pt1 | contig 12703 bp, 16 predicted proteins | sample P3T30metagenome_FD_192430 | JGI IMG/M metagenome (GOLD analysis project Ga0265798, IMG submission 192430) | Plant litter microbial communities from East Loma Ridge, Irvine, California - P3 T30 | ecosystem: Environmental > Terrestrial > Plant litter > Unclassified | place: USA: California...
CAGACTTGTGACTCGTATCACAATCATGTCTGCCTCGCCCTAAGGTGAACGGTCGTTGGGGGCCAATGGCAGTGCACGCGGAGCCGAGTTCCAGGACCACCACCAAGCCTCGAGCAGCCTCGTCTGTTTTACTGCTTATATAATGCACGGCGAACCGACTGTGACGTCTTGACTGGTTAGGAACCCAGCAGGTAAATTATTCCAAAAGATTCCAGACCATTGACATGAGTGCCGATCGATCCCAGCTCCGACCGGTCAGGTCTCTCGTCTTACAGATTAGCACACCGTTTCTACCGCGCATGCATTTCCTGTCACGGGAGCGTCACACCCTTCGCGCTTATATATCAGCTCTGACAGCTTGAGCGCAGTATGTCAGTTCAACGGGAGTAGATAAACGTCCGTACGAGCATGCGCAACAGCATGCGATAACATTACCAATACCAAAGCAAATATGACTCCAAACTCCATGGAAGGTCGAAATTCCAAACACTAGTCCATTCTCAGTAGTCCATCAGGCCAAGAAGCTGACAGAAGCACCATCAAAGCGATGTAGACGCGCTACGTCCGATGATCCAGTCTTGTTTCTCGAAACTATCCCGAAAGAAACGCCCTCACATCTCAACGCCAAAAGCTAATCAGCCCGCCACTTCTCAATCACCACACCCATTCCCCTCAAACCAGTACCCTAGAAACAAAGCGGGACCCCAGAATTACAAGTGCACCCAGCCGGACAATTAAACCCGGGCACCGTAGTTTCCGGCTGTGGCGGCTGCGTCGGCCTCGGCGGGTTCGTCGGCGGCTCAGGAGCCGACTCATCAGGTCTATAATTCTTCTTGAGCGCCCCGACAATCAGATCGCCCATCTCTTTATGCCCATCCTTCGTGGGATGCAACGTCCTCGCTATACGCCCATCCTTACTCCCACTCCCACCATCCAGAGGCTGCGGCTCAACTTTCCATTCCATCCACAGACTTGGATTCGCAGGGTCGCGGAAGGTAAGGATGGTGTATTGATCCTGCTGCACGGCTTCGCCCTCGGGGTAGCCATGTAGTTTCTCGACGATATCCTCGGGTGGGCCAGGGACGCCGGGGTCGTCGCTAGACTCGTACGTAGTAGCTTGTTCGCCGTCGTGGATGGTGACGACGAGCCGGCCGGGGTTGTTGTAGATGTGCACTTTGGACCCGTAGTTGAACTGCGACCACCAGCTGTGGCCTGGTTCGCAGAAGCGGTGGCCTTCGAGAGCGGGGTTGATGTCGATGTATTGGATTTTCGGGTCGTTGTATTGTTCTACCGAGGAGCGGATGGCGAGGTTCACGGCGTCGACCTGAGGTGGCGATGTTAGCGGGTTTTGAAGATGGGAGAGGGATGGTGATTTCATGTGAGTAGGCCTTACTAGATCGTTGAAATCCTGTCGCATCTCTTTTTTGACTGTCTGTGTCTCGTTTTGCCTTTGGTACTGTACGCCAAAATCCCAGTCATTGCACGCGTCGTCGAGGGCGAAGAAGCGCGCATATCCTAGCATGAAGAGAGTAGCGTCGTTACCACCAACAGCAGGGTGGGCTCTCCACATGTCGATAGTATCCATAACGGCCTGCCTAAGACCTCCTCCGACTCTTCCTCGTACGAACTTGATCTCTTTCCTACACAATCCCGTCGGATCATCAGCATTGTCGTCTTCGTATTTCGTGCCATAGTCAATGCTCCTGTTCGAATGGAAGAGGCAGCTATCGGCCATGGGGTAGAAATCGGCGTTGTTCCCGCCGGCTTCGAGGAGGGTCATCTTGGGTCGTGTCAACTTGTCCATTTGATCGTGGATGTTTTGTCCCAGATGGGCGCCAGAGCAGGCTCTGAACTCGAACAGGGAACCTTGGTCTGGGTTTGGCGTCCAGTCTTTGTATCTGTCGTTGACTATGGTTGACCAGGCGTACTTGTAGCGCATGCATCCATCTTGGTTTCCGTCATATGCGGTGTCGTCGCTCCATTGAACTCCGCTCTGTCTTGTCTTAGTCAATGCGTGGCTTTGGGGTAGAATTACGTACTCCCCATGAGTCGCCGATGGCGGAAAAGATGAACTCATTGTCTCTGGTGATCAATGTGGGGTTGAGGACCGCGCCCTGGGGGTAACCCAACACCGTCTGTGCCAGTAGTACTGACCCAAGGGTGAGATAATTCTGATACGTAAACATGTTGACGAGGAACCTGTGTAGAAGAGGAGATGAGGGGAGGAGCTGGTTCGGTGTCTTCATCATCCTCTCTCTACGATCTTCTTATACCTTTTCACCTTGAGCATGTCTTCAAGGGTCTACTGTCAGCAGTGAGCATATACGAGACCGTCTGAGCAGACTTTTCGATCTCAAACCCATCTTCACGAAGCGGCACGGATGTCATCAATCGGGCGTACTTTTTGGGGTCTAAAGACGTCCGTTCACGAATGTTTCAATGCTCGGTTAGGATATTTCCATCATTGTACAAGTTGTAAGGGCCCTAACCCCTACGAATCTGTCAAACAAACCAACCCCCAGGAGGACGAGCCGCTGATCCGAGTCGACATCATGACAGAAGCCAAGATGGATGTCCGTCCGAACGTCACCCATCAATAGCCTGCGCGCAATTACGCTGCATGGGGCCATTAACGCCCGGCGCTTCGGTTGAACCATCTTGACACCTGGGGTCGAACAAAGCCTCGCTTGATGGTCAGAAACGTAAGCAACAAGGCGGAGAAGCGACAGGGCGGTAGCAGTATTGATTAGAACTACCTTGGTCATGAGGCAGACAGTCGATCCTGCGTGAGGCTGTGGAGACGCACCAAAATATCTACTGAGTAGGCCTGACCCCAATGCGAAACCTTCATGTCAGTTCTGGCGATCGGGCTGGACGCCCAGAGCTCAGCAAGGTTTATGGCGCGTTGTTGTTTGGCCTTGCGAAACATGTATAGCAGTCTGTTGGAATCACCCATGCCCGTTGATCGACAGCAATAACACATGATTGATGTATCTATAGAAGGTCATGCGCACGGGCAATGATAACAGTATAACGACCAAATACACTACTCAATCATCCGTATCCCAAATACCCAGTGTGATATCCATCATCCCCCTCAATTCAACAACCGCTTCCATCCGACTTCCCGCGCCTCTCCCTCTGACAGCCTTAACGAACCCATCACCTTCCTCTACCTCATCTAGCGCACTTCCCCCAAACTTGATCGAGCCCTTTTCCCCAGTCGCATCCATACTTCCAAACCAACTGAACGGGTACCGCAGGTACAAATCACCACGGAAGACTAAGTGCGAACTCTTCGTACTGAGAAGGGGGTCGTAAAGCTCATCCAAGAGCTCTCGGTTTGCATTATCCAGATGTAAAACCGTGTTGCCATACACTGTAGTCGTTTGGATTGTGCTTTCATCATCCGGACTCACGGCAGCAAACGGTCGTAGATAGGCGTCTACGTTGCCCCTGATACTCGCGAGAATGGTGCACGAGCCATGCGGTATCTCGGCGACTATATTGCCGTAGGCCGAGTGGATGTTCGTGTAATGTGTAAAAGGCTGCTGTGGCCAATATTCCCAGAGCGCAGCGACGTTGATGTCTCCGCTGACTGTATATACCGAGATGGATTCTGGTCGCATCGGTTTTCCAATGAACGTATACCGCGGTACCAGCATCAGATCGATCTGCCCACTTTTGCTGTGTATCTTTAGTGTACCTTCACAGCCGTACCATCCCCATATGACTCCTGTTGTTGAGCTGGAATGGATTTTGTGTGGATGCAACGGGTCCGGGCCTTTGCCGCCTTCGTATGTGTACTCGCCGTGCGAAGTATGTGTGATGAGGTTGTTGATCTGCCAGGCCCAGTCGTGAACCCATAGATCGAATGTCTCGGACCTAATCTCGAGCACATCCAATAGACGCACGGGTGATTCCGGACGGAAGTATATCATAACTTTGATCTCTGTACAAATGTCTTCGTCATTCTTGGGGGGAATATAGTCCAGGCTGAGGCTCGTTGCAGTTTGGTTGTAAACAACATTCTTGTAGTCTGCAGTAGAGCTGGAATTGATTTCGAGCCGAACTTCGATATCTGAGGTCTGGTCGACGTCGCCTCTCTGGACGTGAATTATACCAGAGAGACGACTGCCAATTGTGGAATTGGATGAGTCGGATAGACGCCAATGGGTTTCAGCTCCGTCGCTGTTCGAGATGTTGAAGCCGAATGTGCGCGCTTCAGAAGAAACGATCGATTCACATCTGGCGTAGTTGATGGTGGCCGGTTTGGTGTCGTATAAAGATTGGTCAGAAGTCGTCGTGTGGCCGGGAGGGCACGCATTCCAATACAGCAATACTATCGCGAATACGAGCAGCCCTAGTTGCGGTACTCTCCACAGTGGACGCTGTCGAATTAAGGGACCTGGTTCCTCTTCGGGAGCCTATATGGTCATTAGGATTGATAAAGCGAACATCTACGGCAACAATACTGACCACCCGTAATTCACGCCCGCTCGAACCCGCCTTCGTTGCCATCTCTTCCATGATTGCGTTCTGCTGTGGATTATTCAGAGAGAGGCAGTAAAGGAAGAAAAAGAATCAAACGAAGAGACCCGCAGACGGCAAGCACAACCAGGAAGGCAGCAGCCGCGATGCCATGCTGACTGTGAAGACGCCCGGTGCCGCGCCGCACTCGGTTTCAGATTTCTGCGACGCGCCACGACGCATACCCCGGCACGAGGCGGACTGCACGCCTCTAATCAGCACTCTGAATAGCTCATCTGTATATTTCAAAGAGGGCTCTGCGCCCGAGATGCGTATGGTGATCATGTGCGAGCGGCTTCCTTCGCGCTTCCATTCCGCCCCCACGTGCTAGCATTAGCAAGGCGAACAAATGACGTCACAACAGCACGATCTACACCCTGGTCATCACGGTCAGACTCGAATAGAAGTTCATGAATGCTTCATCTTGAAGACTTTTTCCTTAGTGAGACTCTACCTAATCGTGCTGTTCGGTCAGAAAACTGCCAGCACTCGGCTGCTCACAGGCTTGCTCAAACACACAGATGCCAACTCCGACGCCGACGCCGACGCCAGAGAAATATGCACCAAAGCTCATGAGAGTCCGCCAATCGTTTCCTCGCTCACCGTGTTGGGCTTTTTACCATTCAGGACGAGGTCGCGGCAACATGAGGTAGCCTTGACCATCGTGAGTGAGTGGGCAAGGGACAAGAGGGCAGTTGCCGTTCTTGTACTTCAATGAGCACATGAAGCGCAGGCACTCAGTGTTGTTCTCCTTGCAGGGACGACACTTGGTACCGCTGTCGCATCGCTGGTCCAAGGCGTAACACTCCGTGCATGATACGACGGTCTCAGGGAGCTTGACATTGCGCGGCGGGACGACATGGATGGCACCACGGAGACGCTCGCCGTTGTTGCTGAGGTCCATGATGCGGGCTTCCTTGAACTTGAGTTCGTCCTTGGCGTCCTTGAGCTGGGCTCGCTGGCGATCGCAAAGAGTGGTCATCTCACGAAGCTTGCCCTTGATGTCCTCGATGGCACCGCGGTTTCCACGTTGCTCTTGGGCGTCGGTCAGCTCAAACTTTCGGACGACAAGCTCTTGTCGCAGATCAGCTATGGTCTGCTCGCGTGCAGTCGCAGCGTCAGCAAGGTGTTGATTCTGCAAGAGGTAATAGTCCATCATCCGCTGGTGGTCGGCTGCGTTCTGTTGCTCCTTGGTGAGGAGATCCTTGTTCTCCTTCACAGTTGAGCGGGCGGTCTCCATCTTGCGGTCTTGAGCCTCGATGGCCTGCTTGAGCGCTGCCAACTCGGCATCCTTTGCGGCCAACTCAGCATCCTTAGCAGCCATCCTGGCGCCATGTACACCGACCCTGTCATCTAGGATGAGTTAGCTCAGGCCCTCTTGATACAGTATGGTGTTCGAACTTACTTCCGGGGTTTGCCTTGTTGATCAACGCGTTGCGAGCACCTAACTGTCGATGATTCTTCTTGATCTCAGCAACATGTCTCGCGATCACAACTTCTTTCCTTACCAGCTGAGTGTTCTGGGCCTTGATCTCAGCGTTCTGGCTCTTTAGCTTGGCGTCCAAGTCCTTGAGCTCAGCATCCCTGGCCTTGAGCTCAGCGTCCCTGGCCTTGAGCTCAGCGTCCTTGCTCTTCATCTTAGCGTCGAGGTCTTGAACTTCAGTCGCCTTCCTCTTCATCTCAAGTTCGTTCTTCTTGATCATGGCGTCCTTCTCAGACATAGCACGAGACATCGCGGCATTTTGGTTCTCGGTGGACTCGATCTGGTATCCGACAAGTCCTAGCTTCGTAGCGGCCTCCGTGTTCTCGCGCTTGAGCCTGGCCAAGTTTTCCTCAGCGACTGCCAACTGGTCCTCTAGCACGGTCCGCTGCTCCTGCTCAGTCATCCGTACCATCGTTGGTTGGTCGAATTCGAAATCATGAATGGCATACACGACGGAGTCTGCTGGAGTCGAGAGTGTATCAGATGCAGCAGGCACGGACAACTCGATGTGAGAGACGGGGACGGGTGGCGACCAGGAGCTGTGATCAGAACGATGATCAGACTCGCTGTCGGTGGTCCTGTCATAGGCGTTGATAGTATCAATCATGCTCCTGAACTCCATCCTGTTCTCAGGGATGTACTCGGGGATCGGCTGATCTGACCTAAGGGCGGAGGTCAAGGGCTCTTGCTGCTCTTGCAGGAAAGACGCCACAGACTCTGGGGCCCTGTACGGCTGAGCCAACGGGGAGAACATCTCCGAACTTGAAGAGAGACGTGTAGTAAAGCGAGGGACTAGATGTGGTCAGTCAGTCATGCAGTCATGTAAATATGGATCAGGTCACTCACCGTTGGACACGGTTGGCAGCGACACCGGGCGCGGAGCTGGTGAAGGGACTGGTGTAGAAGATTGCCTCTGTCTCATGAGAACATCGAGACCGGCGAAGTGGTTGCGTGGAGACGACCTTGCGCGGTTCTCCGAGAGAGACATGCGGCCGACGAGACCGTTGGTACGGTGAATGCCGTTGATGCCAGTGGTGTTCTGGGAGTAGGTGCCCTCGTCACTGAGGTCGATGAGGTTGCCCGACATGTTGCCAGTGGTCGGTGGTGGTGATTGGGAATGGGAAAGGATGGGAAAAGACAGAAGAGCTGTCCGTTGTGGTGGAGGATTTTGTTTCGATTGTGGGGAGGTGAGGTGAGAGACAGCAGTCACAACAACGCCAAGCCAGAGACGAGCGCAACAAGCAGTCACCGTGACTTACACAACAACAACACGTTGCCAGGCCCGTGCGCAAGACAGCAAACTGGGCTCAAAAAACGGGAACGACAGAAGAACATGCGAGGTGACTGGAGATCCCTACATGAAGTGACGAAGGAATTTTACGACTACTATGCGAAGTGAATGACATTTGATACCTACGTAGATGTATGCAGACTTACTACCGGGTTAGACGCTGTTGCTATGCTACAGATGTCACAGGCGGGTAGCGAACCATATAACTTTGTGCCAGGACTCCGTGTATGGAACCAAGGAGGTATGCGTGTCTGATGCTCTTTCCGGATTGGAACTGCGCGAGAGGCGATGACATCATCCTGGTTCAGCATGAGATGGTCGGCAAATGCCCACCGGACAACCACAAATGAAAGTGCGTGAGGATACTTGACATTGATGTAGTCTCAGGGTGCACACGCAATAAGAAGAACATCTCCTTACCCAGGCGCACGCCTACAGTGCTACCAGGCCGTCTCTTGTCAAATCGGCTCCTGTATCGTTCTTGACCTTATCTCAACGCACGTCCAATGATGAAAGAAAGAGGAGAAACAGGTGAAAAAGACCTGCTATACTTGACATGTGCGATAGGAAGATTCAGAGCGCCATTGACTTCTTGCTGCATGATCCAGTCGCTGCGCCGACGTCTACAAGCAGATTGCGTTAGAGCCAAAAAAGGTCCTGATCATCGGCCGAAACGCCTAAGCTCCCAGACCCTTAGAGGCGGATAGACAATTGCAGCCCATGCGAAACCGACATAATTACCCATCTAATCAAGTTAGCTTTGCGCGTATTTGCCTCTTCACGTGCACATACATCAGCTCCATAAGTCCCAACCTGCTTAGCGATCGGTCCAATGTACCAAACCTGGGCCATACACATGATGGCGCCAATCCAGCCTATCACGAACGAGGTGAAGGCGGCGATGCCCAGCGGTAGCTTCTTCTTCTGGTTCCAGACTTGCCAGTTGAAGCCAGTCTTGCGTCGGAAGATCAGATGCTCCTCAAGCGTGATGGCAATCCAGACTGAGACCCAATAACCCATGAGAGCAAGGAAGTTCGTGAAGATCTCAGCGAGATGGGCACGCCCGGCTAGTGCGCAGACTGTGTAGATGACTACGCCAATAGTGTTCCAGATGACTCTTGGTACGACGCTTGCGTAGCGGCCTAGAATCTGAGCATCAATGCCGGAAGAGTAGGTAGGGACGATGAGGTTGGCGACAAGACCCAAGGCCACTACCACACCGCAGAACGAGCCGAATGCGCCCAGCGGCTTGTATGCTTCGACTATGAGAGCGCCTTGCGATACCCCATATGCCGCTTCCCAGTCAGTGTTGGTCAGCATACCGCATGCCAGGCCGATGCCCAAGACGAAGGCGAACGTAAAGCTGCACATCAAACCGAGCATGGTCATGCCGAAAATCTTGAATGAAGATGCGTGTTCTGGGTAGTAGACGAAATAGTCTGCTGCTCCTCCGCCGTACGTGATAGCCGCAGCAAGTGTCAAGCCGAAGAAGCTGATGCGATTCCCGATTATAGTATCTGGGTCTCCGTCGCCGTGAGACTCAGAGGAAATATTGAATTGCGGACCGGCGACGCCAGCCAGAATGCATAACACAATGAGTTGTGGTAGCCAAGCCCATCGCTCATAGTAGTGGAAGATCTGGTAGCCAAAGGTGGTGATGGCCCACGCAATGATGGCCACGATGATAATGCCGACTACGACGGACATGGAGTTGCCCGAAACAGCTGAGAGTATTTGTCCAGCAACTACGCAGTCGATCATGCCGTAGCCGAGTAAGACGATGATGTTGAGCAGGACGACAACCTTGGACGGCCACCAGCCCGTGACGTATCGCGAGAAGATCATAGTCCGATTGCCGCTCTTCGGGCCAAAGGTCGCGATGTATGCGACAACGAGGCAGCCGACAAATGCGCCGAAGACGGCCAGCATGCAGGAATCGAGGAACCCGAGCGCGAAGACGACCGGACCAAGCATGCCCAGCGTGATGTTGTTCGCCGCGAGGTTGACGCTGAACCACATGATGGCCACCTGAGAGTATCCAAGCAAGCGCAAGTCCTGACGCTCCTCCGGCTCGACACGCTCAATGCCGCGGGCCTCGAGGTTGTATGCGACAAGCTGCCTCTCAAACGCCTTCCACATATCCTGCCATCTGCTCTGGTGTCCCGCTCCTTCATGCTCGGTATCGTGTGCGCTGACAGGTAGTCCGGTTTCGTTTCTCGCGTTCGGGGCGAATATCGACTTCTTTTCATCGGGCGGGTTCGTGATGGGGTCCATGACGGCGACCTAAAGCCATTAGTAGCAGCCTCGCGGCGAGGGAGCAAAGCATGAGTCCTTTCGCAGGCTTTAACCTGATCAAGTTCAGACCGTATATCTCAGATCGCTGCCAGCAAAGATGCTGGCGAGCGAACACCGGTCTCATGCGTTCTGCTATCTGACGTTACCTTGATCGGGCATTCTGCTACTCGGCTGCATCCTGGCTAGTTGCCGTACTTTTGAAGAGACAATGACGCGATAGTAGGGACGCAAAGCAATGATCAGGAGGGAGATTGAGTGTCAATGGAAGCTGCGAGAAATGCGAGTGACATTGGAAGCGAAAGGCGAGGAGCGAAAGATGACATGGCCAAAAACCCCGCTATCGTGCCGTCCCGAAAACCTTGCGCCTTTCCCGTGTCTTGGACTACTCGCGTAATGGGATGCGTTCAGACTCGACATTTTTCGGTTAGACTCAACTTGTCGCGCGCATACCGGTGGGCGCGTCGAAATCGCGCGATGGTCGTGGAGGTGTGGGAGCAGACCTCTGTGGTCATAGCTTCCTTGGGTTCACGCGGTCCACGGGTGTTCCTGCGGGTCAGCCTCGCCCAGCTAACATGGACGCGACACCGCAGTTCCATGACAGCATCATCTCGCATTCAACAACAGCCTCCAACGAAAATAACGGCAAGAGCACTGCGGTCACGCCGATGAGCACATGCCACCTATGGCGACGTCACCTCGCGCATCGAGCAGGTACACGCGGCGCTCTTATCATCTTCGGCGCCCGCCAGTAACCCCCGGTCTACATCGGCCTTCCTACTACCTTCCAGACCAAGCTCTATCAATCAAGCTGCATATTCGTCCTGACTATGTTTGAACTTGGCCGTCATTCTACTGCTACTCTACTTCCAGGTTTCCATGAGGTTGTGTCCATATTAGGCAGGTCTAAGATCCGCGTTGCGACACATGAACACCGGATCACGAACCCATGTCACGAACCCATGAACCCATGCTTATCTGTGATAGGTAAGATGCGACTAACCGCTATTACTGTAACTCGATTACTACCGCCGTCCCCGGCCATTGCCGTGGGACTAATGCGGGGGAAGGAACGTAGGCGAAACTAAAGTGGATGATACTTTAGATATGCATTCAAGCATGTATTCCTAGGTCAAGCTTTAAGTATCTGTCGATTTGCAGCAGACTGCAGCAAGCCTTACATTCTTCATAACTATCTCTCGAAGTGTATTCATCATGAGGTTGGCGAATGCATTGTTGCTGACCACTGGTCTTGTACCACTGACCTCCGCTGCACCGGCAATCCATGGACGGGCCAACAACAGCACGTGTAGGAAGACAAAGGTCGCGATCATGTAAGTTTGATCTTCAATTACACAATTCAAAATTGACTAATAGTTTATAGCGGTGGCGGAGTTGCCGGTATCACAGCAGCTGTAAGTCTACATTGAGACTCGTGTCAAGATAAACAGATCAAGGCAAAGTTCTTCTGATTCAACACACTTCGGAGGCTCAACGATTATGTCTAAGCGATCTGCTAATAGACTGTAGCAAGCGCTTGCCAATCAATCAGTTACCGACTTTCTGATCCTCGAGTACCAGGATCATATCGGTGGCCGCATGCGAAACACAAAATTCGGTTCCGACTCCAACGGCGACCCTTATACCGTGGAGCTAGGCGCAAACTGGATCTCTGGTCTTGGTGAAAACACCGTAGATGGCCCAGAAAACCCTGTCTGGACTTTCTCAAAACAAGTCAACCTCTCCAGCCCAAATTCTGACTCCTTCTCCGTCACGACATACAATGAGACCGGAGCTGTGGACTTCATGAACTTACTGGACGAGTTTGAAGAGTACTGGAGTGTTTTCGAGCAAAGTGCTGGAACATTGCTCTCTGAAAACTTACAAGACAGGAGCTTCCGTGCGGGTCTTTGGCAAAGCGGGTGGAGACCAAAGGGCGATCCTGCACGCAAGGCTGTGGAGTATTACCTCTGGGATTGGGAAACGGCTCAGGTATGGTCCCGAGACCAGACTATAGTGAGACATACTGATGACTCCGCTTCAGACACCGGAAGAATCGAGCTTCGTCTACGGCATCACAGGATATAATCTGACCTACTATGGCTTCTCAGAAGTCAGCAACTGTACGTACCTCTGCGTACGAGCATGATCTTAGCACTTACTGAGATACTTCCCAGTCTGCACCGACCAACGCGGCTTCAACACCTGGCTCAAGCACCAAGCCTCCAAATTCCTCAAACCCACCGACCCCCGCCTCCTCCTCAACACCATCGTAACAAACGTTACCTACTCCGACTCTGGCGTGCATATCACCACCTCCGACAGCTCCTGCATCGAAGCCGACTACGCCATCTCCACCGTCTCCCTCGGCGTCCTCCAAAACGACGCCATAACCTTCTCGCCCACGCTCCCGGACTGGAAGCAATCCGCCATCGCCACCTTCTCCTTCGGCACCTACACAAAACTCTTCTTCCAGTTCAACGAAACCTTCTGGCCAACCGACAAGCAATTCTTCCTCTACGCCGACCCCACTACACGTGGGTACTACACCGTCTGGCAGAGTTTATCGACAGAAGGGTTTCTGCCCGGTTCCAACATCCTCTTCGCCACGCTTGTAGACGAACAGTCGTATCGTGTGGAAGCGCAGGACGATGAGACTACAAAGGCAGAAGGAATGGCTGTTCTCCGCAAGATGTTTCCCAACATCACGGTTCCTGAACCCATCGCGTTTACCTACCCGCGCTGGTCCCAAACACCCTGGTCCTACGGTTCCTACTCCAACTGGCCTGCTGGAACGACACTTGAAATGCACCAAAACCTTCGCGCGAATGTGGGCAGGTTGTATTTTGCGGGTGAGGCGATGAGCGCGGAGTACTTTGGTTTCTTACACGGTGCGTGGTTCGAGGGGCAGGAGGTGGGTGAGCGCATTGCGGGACAGATTACGACGGAGTGTGTTAATACGGGGAGTGGGTGTGGGGATTATAATCGGTATGAGGTGTTGCGTGGGACGACGGAGTTGTGGGAGTTTAATGCGTTTAATGGGATGGGAACGAGTCCGTTTTTTGTGGCGGATGCTGGGGAGGTGGAGTAGGAGGATGTGGGTTGTG
>Ga0265798_10008893_pt1 | contig 12703 bp, 10 predicted proteins | sample P3T30metagenome_FD_192430 | JGI IMG/M metagenome (GOLD analysis project Ga0265798, IMG submission 192430) | Plant litter microbial communities from East Loma Ridge, Irvine, California - P3 T30 | ecosystem: Environmental > Terrestrial > Plant litter > Unclassified | place: USA: California...
GACAGGACCATGAGTAGGCCGCCCATGACGCTCAGGTTGCGCAGGAAGAAGTTGAGGTCGAAGATCAGGCCGTAGCCGAGCGCTTGCGTGATGACGACGCCGATCAGGCCCATGACCGCGTACTCGCTGTGCTTGCGGATGATGATCATGAGGGAGGAGGCGAACATGGCGATAACGTTGACGATGAGGAAGAGGTGTGTGATTCCGGTGGGAACTGCGTTGTGGAAGAGTTGCCGTTAGCCATTGATTCTTGAAAGTGTGTTCCTGTACTTCCGCTGTACATCCTCCTCTTGTATCACATTGCTGCTCTTCCAATCCCGGTCTCCCAGTCCCAACAACAACGAAGCTTGGATCATCAACTTACTATGCCTGTAATCATGCAGATATACCAGCTGATCGCTCCATTGCGTCAAAATGCGCAATGCATCCTCCAGGAAAGTGACGACGATGAGGAATCGGCCGATGGCGGGCAGGTAAGGCTTCACGGGTTCGCTGAGCGAGTCCAGCCAGTCCTCAATCTTGCTCGTTTGCTGGCGGATGGCATCGAGGGGCGAAGGGTCGTTGGTCGCGTCGCTGCGAGAAGGGCCCGCACCAGGGTTGAAGCCCGCGTTCTGGCCGGAGAGGTGGTACCCAGCAGTTCCACGGATAGACATATTGGGCGGTTTGTGATGTGGTTGTAGTGGAGGAGGAGGAAGGGTGTGAGCTGCAGCGCTGCAGCGCGGGCGTGTTTGTCTTGAGGCAGAGACGAAGCCGGTCGGGTGGTCGGCGGCAGAGGGTGGTGTTCAGCGATGCTGAGGTCAGAGATGTCGCTTATTGTCTGTCTATACAAGGCTGAGCTGGCGGAGGTTGGAAAGCCAGGCTCGGTGTCTGAACTGGACAGATCAGGGGTGTCTGGCAGCAAGCAAGCAAGTACAGGTGCGAGTACTTTTAGAAACAACAGCTGTTCGTGGTATTATATTCCAATTAAAGCTGTCCGTCGAGCGTCAGAGTGGGGTAAAAGGGAGGCCCTTTCAGCTTGCGAATAAGGTAAAACCAGTGGCCCGAATGGTCCAAGGTCCGTTTGAAAGTCGCCTGCCAGCTGTCCTTTGACCAGCTGCGAGGAAGCGGAGTCGATTTGCAAGTCCGCTGCTTCGGATTGTCGCGCCTTGTCGCTTAGCCGCGATTCGAGGCACGCCGGACAATAACCTATTGCTTCGGACAAAGAGAGGTGGCCGCAAAAAACGATCGTCCAAGGTAAGCAGGATGAGGTATGTGTTGGACGCCGCTGTGATGTGGTATAGAGGTAATGAACGACTGGCTGCAGGCAGGCAGGACTGTTGATAGGTTTTGTAGTATTGCAACGAAAAGACTCAATAAATCAAGGGGGAACAGGAGCACCGACGCATCAATTGGGGCCTTGGTCTCTTATATGGACCTACTACTAAGGGTTGCCGTCTAGAAGTATTGCTTGCCCTCAATGGCATAATACCGGAGCAATCAAAACCGTTCGAGGACGGCGACCCTACGAGACATCCAAAACGAAGCAGTTTCTACCTACCTTAGTCGCCTCAATCACTGCTCAACTGAGTCTGTACACTGCATCCAACTCGCTCGCACCGAGCCTGCGGGCCTGTCGACGTTGACCCGAACGGCAATGATAAAAGAGGTTATAGTAGTGTACCCATGCATGCATGTAGTAAGTAAATCATGTTAGCAAGTTTGCTGCAAGAAAAAAAGATGTGAGATCTGCATAACAGCCGGTCGCTATAAGGAGAAATCTGAATCACTTTCATTACAACATTCGTCCCGCTTGGAGTCCATTCACGAGTAGTTCATCGATCGCAAGACCGTTTCTAATTTCTGGCTTAACGAGATCGATTAGGGCGAGTTTTGTAGCCCGTCATTGTACACGTTTATGCTAGCCTTGTGATAGAAGGTCGATTAAAGACCTTCCGTTTGTCGCTAAGTAGGCATATAGTACATGTATACTACTGACCAAAGAGGAAGCTGCCAGGTACCTCGCCTCGTACGAGGTACATGCAATCAAGGAACGTTCTACGCAACGGCTTACCTTATTGTTCTTCAACACCCCAATGACCACGGTCGCAGATGACACGGATGGAGCATTGTGCTTGGCAGATCGAATACAATGTAGACAAATCACAAGCGCCTCAGCAAGGAAGGGGGAGCTAAAGTTCATTCTTTTTCTCATTTTCGTTTCTGTAATTCTTCTTAGACAAACAAAGATGGGCAAAACTCCTGCTTGATGACACCGGCGCCATCCTTTCCTGGCCAATCAATGCGTTCATAGTCTCTCAATCAACCTGGTGAAAATTCCTCGCCGTCCTCGCCTTTACGCCCGGTTTTCACCCTTGCAGTGGTGTCCTGAAGGGGCATTGTGAAGGAGCGCAAATGTTAATAACAACAACAAGGAATGGAAGAGCAATTAAATATCGCCTCTGCGATGAGTCGCACGAACGCTCTCAACGCCAAAGGATGAAGTGTAGCCCGGAGCTGTTGCGCGGCTGTGCGTCACGGCAGTCTGCGTGGGCGGTCTGAACCATCATGATGCGTTTGATCATTGACAAACGATTTGTGCGTCTGTGGACATGATTCAAGCGTCCCAGTTAGAAGGGTCGTCAGGGTTGAGCGCAGCAAAGCCAGTGGTCTTGGCGGAGTTTGCAGCGAAAGTGGAAGGCTTCGCCGGCAAGGGTGCCTTTGCCTTTGGCTGCGGCTGCGGCTGCTCGATAGGAGTGACCTCGCCGCTGGGCTCGTCGCGAGGCTTCTGCTGCTTCTTGCCAACACTGACGGTGGTCCAGCCGGACTCGTCCTCGCTCTCCTTCATGGCCTGGGCGACCTGAGCGTCTTCGTTGCCGTACTGCGAAGGGTTCGCGTCGGTGGTGCTGGTGGCAGCGCTGCTGACTTCGAGGCCACCGTTCGAGCTGCCAGTGGATTCGGCATCAAAGGTGTCCAGGAGCGGGCCGTTGGGAGTTGTGTTGACAGCTGCGGCGGAAGCGTTCTTTTGCTCCCACTGGTTGTTGACGGGCGCGCGAGCAACAGGGACGCCGTTCTTGGCGGGCTCACCACGAGCCTCCCTGGCTGAGCGGCGTTGTCTCTCCTCAAGGGCCTTGCGGTCCTTCTCCTCGGCCTCACGCTGAATGCGTCGCTCCTCAACCTTCTTGCGGTTCTGGCGAGCCTTCTTCGATTCAACAACCTGCTCCTTGGCCTGCTTAGGGGCACGCTCTTTTTGCGGGTTGAGAGGGGCGGTCAGGCGGATAGAGGTCGGTCCAGAAGATTTGGGTTCCAGCATGTCGGAAACGTCGCCAGAGTTCAAGGCAGGGGAAGCAGCGGGAGAAAGGTCATCATCGGCCTCGGCATCATTCTGCGAAGAGCCAGAAGACAGGATCGGGGTGTCGCGGGCGCTGCTCTGCTTCACAGTCTTGACGCGGTTCTCCTTGCCCTTGGGAGCGGCGAGCTTCGAGCCCTGGCGGGCCTGGATCATCTGCTGCGCAAACTGCGCGGTGCTGAGATCCGACTCCTTCTCCGGCTTGTCTTCGTGAACGACAACCTCGGGCGCGGGTGCAGGCGCCGGCGCTTTGGACTGCTGTTGCTGCTGCTTCTTCGCGGCCTTCTTTTTCTTCGAGCCACCAGCCTCGGTCTGCTTGTCTTGCTTCTCGCTCACAGCCGATGGCTGCGCTGACTCTCGCTGCTGGACGCTCGGGCGGTGGTCAGGCTTGACCTTGAAGTCATTGGTCGAGCGTCGCCGACTGCCGGTGGCAGCAGGCTTGCTGTGCTTTGTGGTGTAGTAGTAATAGCCGCCAATGCCTCCGGCGAGGACAGCAAAGCCGAAGTAGTTCTGTGCAACCTGCCACCCGTCCATGGTTGCGGTGATTGTGGGAGGTGGTCGGCAACAGGGACAAGTCTGGTTGAGTGTCAGTGGGAGGGATGGATCATGGAGTGTATACGGATAGCGGCACGGACGCGTTCTTGCGGAGATTCGGGCTAAGCCGTCGGGGGATTGGCGTCGACGTGGAGATGGGACCTTGGGAGTTGAAGGACACGGACGTGTGGTGTCCAAGAGGTCGCCAACGCTGGGCGGCGGAAGCAAGGAGGTAATTATTTGAGTGCAGTAGTACTGCGGAGGTGTGGTATAGGTACTGTAATGGTGGGTTGTGCAAATGGGTGGCGGTCGTCAGGTGTTGTGAAGGCGCGCCAAGGAGAGAGCAGAGAGGTGTCGTGTCGACGTTGCTGTTACTAGTGGTGTTTAGTAGTCTTTGTTGAGGACCTGAGCACCTGAGGTAAGCTCTCAAGGTAGGGCACTCGTAAACAGGGGCCAGTAGTCGGGACGGGGCTGTGCAAGGACTCGCTACGCGAACGAGTGGCAGTTATATTGCTTGGGGTATTGCAGTACAGGCGTGGAGTACCTCACTGTAGAGATGGTGGAAGAGGAAACGACATGAATTACAGCAACGTATGTCTTTTCGTTCTTGAGCGAGGGGTGCTCTCCGTAAACAACCAATTATATTGAAGCCAATGGCCAGTGAACAGTAATTATCGGCACAGACATGCATGAATGAATTATTGGTGTAAGCGAGCGTCTTGTTTGTCCTCCCACTCGTAATCACTGTAAGGTTTCCTACGGCCAGACAATTCGCGCGCCATCGCTCCTCCCTGCGTTCCAAGGTTCCCCGTCTTCACAAGCTTCCGGCCATGCTCGTTCTAGACTGCATGTGGTGTGTGTCGTGCTGTAAATAACCACTGCTGTCCGTCCTCTGTGCTTGGATTCGGCATGTGAACCAGCTTCTCCGAGCCTTTTGACATCAGTATTGTTTTTTGCATGTGATGTTCATCTAGATACATCCAATGTAAAGTTGATGTCTTACAAATGCGTCGCTCACGGGCAACGACACAGTCCGGGCCCCACAAAGGAAGGCACGGTTGTCAAAGCCGGTCAATTCGGGAAAGTCGGCAAGACTCGCAAGAGGAGTTGCAATTATAACAGCTGGTCTGAAATAATACCTCACTTGTGCAAAGAATTACATGGATGACCGAATGGAGTGACGGTTTACCGCAGACATGCCAATAAGTTCAGCCGTAAAAATATCTCTTGTGTCTTATGTGTTCACACCAGGTACTACTGAGGCTCAGCCGCACGGCGACACAGACCGCGAATCATTTAGCCCTCGCGTTTCTTGTCTTTCTTACGACTAGACACCTACCTTCCATATGGTCGACAGGTCATTCGACTTGCTCATCTCATCCTCCTTCATCATACGAAAGTACCATTATTTCTCACTACAGGCGATCTCGCTCACTGTCGGCACACAGCTTGAATCTGCTCAAAATAATGCTTTCCCGTGAGGCGAAGTGGAAGTGTTGGCAATCATCCATCCATCTTATCAAGCCCTGTGATGTGATCCCGGCTATGCGTGGGCACAGTAACGTTAGCACAACGTCTCCATCCGGGGCCACAACATGCCAGTTGGAGAGGGAATGGGATCGCCAATTCTCCCGAGCAGGAGCCATCACATTGGACAGCGTACGCAAGCGGTATTCCTGCTATGTAGCGTGGAAAGAGACACCCCTTAGTCGGATTATCGAACAAAATTGGCACAAGAACTCCATTGGATCGCACGGAGCTGACTTTCCGGAACAAATACGTCGCGCGGTAGCCAGAACCACAGAAAAGCTCACATTTGCTCATCTTAAAGAGCTCTTCTTCACCTCACTTCTCCTGTTTGCCGGGAGTGTCACGGACGACTTGCGAGACCAGAAATTCGAGCAGGTCGTCGACAGCATGACCGATTCGGCGGAGCTCGATCTCTCCAAATTCTGGGCCTACGGAATAATGTTTTGTTCAAGACAATCAAGTCGTAGGCGAATGTGTACTCTTCTCGATAGCAAGGCTGGACGTCCTCGATCCAGCATGGCGTCCTCCTTGACGAGTCTGGCGAGTAGTAGCTGTCAGTGTCTGTTGCATGTACAGTGTACCGAAGCGTGATCAGAGCAGATTCTTTCGAGTAGATTTCTAGGAGCGCTCTCTGCCAGCGTGTTTATCCGATATCACAGAAGGTGTGGTCCCAGGTAGTGGACGGTTCAGTCTCTGTTGTCAAGTGAGAGTTTCAACAGCGTCCAGTGGTTGCGTGATACTGGTAAGAATGTTACTGAAGTCAGACCCGGTCCAATAGAGGTCGGCCAGTCCTCGTCACCCATCGTGGGACCCGAAAGGATATGGTAACCTCCCAAGCCTCCAAGGGGCGAAACATGAGAAGCGCTTGGTCCCCTCGTCCATGGGTGGTGGAAAGTCACCGCGTAGAAGCGTACGTTTCAAAAAAAAAAAAACTTGTACATTTGGATGCCGGGTAATGCTGTCTCGCAAACACGACAGAGGCCAAACGGTAATGCTCGGTATTGCAGCAAAGGTAGTATCCGCACGAACCCCAGTCATGCTTCCCAATGGCCTTGTGGAAGGCATTGCATCTGTCGAAGCCCTCAACCGTGCTGGAGGCAGGTTTTTCGTAGGTTTGGCGGAGAAGTCGAACTCTTCCAGTGCGAGTGGCTAGCATGTGACAGTCATGTCTTTAGCCTTTTGAGGCCAGGTCGTCACAAGTATGATATATGTAGTCTGATCAAGGAGTAGATTGGCAATCGATATGTCGGCAATGATACATGAGCAGTATCAGCCAAGGCCCAAGAGGCTACTTCGACGGCCAAGCCTCAGCATTCGACCATTCATTGATTCAAGTGGACCTTTGCTCTTGGGAGAATTAGGAGAATGTCACTGGGGTTTGATACCGCTGGACAGAAGACAAACTCGTCGACAAGTCAGATTGAGAGATGGAGTCGAGCGGCGTGATGGAGAAACCGAGGTCAACTTCATCAGTGATGCCTGCCTCAGGTTTGACTAATTATTGACGCCGCCGACGATGATGACGAGATTGCGACTGACGAAACGTGGATGGCGTCCGATGGGCTAATAATAGGCCGTTGTAACGTTGCCAACGTGGAAAACGGGCCAAATCTATGCAGAAATGACTAGATAGACTTTCGTGTTTACTTGGGTTCCAACTGCGTAGGTTTGGGCTTGCCATGCGTATCGTGTAGCATGGCAGACATGCCGAACTCAACGCCCACGTGCTGGATCTCACGCATAGCCTTTCAAGAGGAAGGATTGGAAGGATTCAATTCGACGTTCCAAGGATGCCGCGCACTGCCAACCTCACGACTGCCTCTCTGTTCTTGGGACTTGTAACACGGATCTGCAGGGGCATCCGCCCAAACCTTTCAGGTACCAAACGATTGAACAGCACGACGTTTCACATTTCGAATATGATGAATGCGTCCAACGCCATGATACGACTGCAGAGAAGGATATCCCTGCAAACCTTAACCAGCAGACCGCACTGAGTGGTCGGCATAATCGCTACGCTACGTGAGGTGCGCGTCCAAAAAGCGGTTGAGAAGTGTGCCTGACTGTCTCACTGCATAATGTACGAGAACAGACGTCCGCCGAGTGCCCAAGATCGCCGAGATTGTTAGTGGTAACGCATCTTTACCATGCCAATACTTATGTATGTAAGGTACCTAGTATCATTACATCCGGTCACGCTCTTGTCCTGCACCCTCTTTCACTCTCGCAGTCCCGCTTCTCGTATCGTTGTTACTTTTTGACTTTCTCCAGAGACCCTCTGACGCGCACTTGCGTTACATACGAACCATCCATTCTGCAGCACTTGGGCACTACTAGTGGCGAAAATTCACCTGGATCGACATCAACAGAAAACAATCACATCGATTTCTTCGCGAGATTCCCATCCAACTCTTATCAGAATTGCCAATCCAGCTTTCACGAAATCTTACGAAACCTCCACCCATCACATTATAGCAAATGGCTCAAACACCAGTCTCCGACGGCCTGGGTACGTTTCCATAAAACATCCACATCACAAAACAAACCACAAAAGTAGCAACAACCCATTCTCATCCTCTCTCTAGCCGGCTGGTGCCGCCCCGAAACCCTCAGTCCTCAATCATGGCTGACCGGCTTCTCGGACAACGCGGACACATTCCTCTGCGCCATCACCGCCGTCGACGACGACCTCGTTAAGAAAATGTCACAACACTGCTGCCAAAGCGACGTGGGCGGCTCCGGCGACGGCTGCTATCACTGGTGCAGGCCGCACGCCAAGAAGACCGACGACTGGGCCACGTGCATCTCCGACCACGTCTACACCGACCGGCTCTCCTTCGGCACGTCGTGCAACTCGATGGGCGGGATCGAACATAAGAACGCCGTCAACAATGGCCGGGAACTGCGGCCTGCCGCTGACCCGAACTCCGGCGTTGCTCTCGGGCGGAGCTCGAAATTGAGTGTTTTGCTCGGTGTTATGGTGCTGATCAAAGTCATGTGCTGAGCAGGAGAGGAAGAAATGCTGGGATTTCGAGGACTGGCCAGGAATGAAAGAAGGGAACCCTCATTGTGCCGGTCTAACTACCATGGCCTGTCGAAGCGCACGAGGATGAGACGGAACGGGGATGATCGCCTATGGCGGATCCTCAGGTATGAACAAACGTGACAGTAGTAACAGCCTAACTGATCATTGTAAACTATAGATTTTTTCTTTCTTTCGTATGTTTAGGCTTTTTTTCTTTTCGTTTAGGATGGAATACGATACTCACAAAATAAACACCGGTCACAGCCTGTCCTACAATCGCCCATCTTTCGTATTGATCGAAACAACCGTCTCGGTGGGACCATCTCTGCTTCCATCCTGCTTACTCGTGAGTTTGTGGGTATGTATCTCGAGTCGAATGCGAGCGGACATTCCCAGCCACCCACCCAACCGTCCCATCAATCCCTCGCAAACATCTGATGGAGATCCAACAAACACCAAGGCAGCAGCGCATTCCAGCTCAAAAACGGCGCGCCCTCATCGCAGACGCTCTTCTTTAATCCCGCACACCACTGCAGACCAGCCGCATCCCGCTTGCGAGTGAAGAACTCGCGTAGGAAATAGACCGGACCGCTCGCAAGCCTGGCGCTGTTGATGGGCGTTTTCGCAGCGCGGGTCAGCAGCGTCGTTGTTTGGCAGAGGTTGGCGGCGCAGACTTCCGGTGATGGGAGGGTGGCGGTGTTTGTCTGGTGATTGTAGTAGAGCTGAGGGTGGGTTTCTAGCAGATCGTTGAGGCTTTCGGCTGCGAGCAGGAGGCTGATGCGGCAGAGGGATTCGCAGGTTAGGTTGAAGAGGTTTGTGCTATGCTGGGTTGACGATCGTGGTGCGTTTAAGATTTCGGGGTCTGTTGTTGGGTCGTGGCGTTTCAGGTGCGCTTTTAGCCAGGAGCTCAGCTGGTATTCGAGGATCATGAGCTTTTCGAATAGGGGTTTAGTGTCTGCTTTCTCGGGCATTGAAATCACAGCCGTGTTCACGGCTTCTAGCAGAGGGGCAATGCTTGCTACGATGTGCAGGAGAGAGGCCAGCTCTGACGAGGGCGAGATCGTTGCGGTGACGGCAATGTGTTTGGGGAATGGCTTGCGGTTGCACAGTGCGTGGATGAGCTGTCGCCTTGGGGTCAGTCATGGGAACTAGAATAGTGTGACCAAGATCACCCTACCTGCACGAGTTGTAGCCATTGGAGCAGATATCTTTCAACCCCGGAGTCCTGACGGCAATCATGTCGAGCGCACACAAGCGCCGACACTCCCACCACTTGACGCTGCCACGACGATGTATGCAATCCTTGCGAATCCGAGGAATATACCTCAACAAGGGAAGAAAAGTCAGCATGGTCTGTACACGGTCGACAGTTCGTCGGTTTCTCATAGGAAGCGATAAGGCTTATTGGTCCAAGAGTTGTCGACGGGTAGTAGTACCTCGCTTTTCAAGATGCCCATCGCCACCATTAAGATGCCTGCCAGAGGCATCTCCGGCTCACTTCTCGTTGTGTCTAGCCGCAAGCTAGTGATGGCGAACACGTAAGGTTTCCTCGCTTCGAGCAACAGGCATTTGTCTCCGAGAGTAGAGCCAACATGCAGGAGGAGCAAGGCGTCGAAAATCGCGTTGACAGGGGCCTTACCACGGGCAAAGTACTTTGGGATGTTGCTGCTCAGCATTGAAGGGTGAGGGGAGGGATAGCCATGGTCTTGTATCAAGGACAACTCAAGTGAGGACCGCCATATGTTTGGGGGGTGAAGTTCCAACAGTACTGGGGGCTCCTGGACCGCAATCGATTGCTGTCCTCGATCTGGTTTCTCATGGATTATCTCCTTGCATACTTTTCCGATCAGTCAAGACGTCGAAGGCACATTGTAGAGGGGTTTGTCGTACATGGTATGATGCGCTGCTGTTTCTTCTCTTTGCGCCGGAAATCTTTCATGACCTGGACTCGTATGCGCCGACGAGAGCTCTTATCAACGCCTAAGGCGCCAGCGTCGAGGCCAGCTGCGACATCAGAGCTTGTCACGCTGATAAATTCGAGTTGCTTCATTGGAGGCTTTAGTCAGCATCGGAAGCCTCTGGTGGAGTAGGGCAAGCAGTTGTAAGAAAGTAATGACAAGTTGTAGGAGCTAAGGCCAGATGCCGAATATCGAACCATCGAGGTCCGCAAGAAGATTACATTGTATCTGCTAATATGTGTTAGGAGTTCAGCTGAACGATGTCTGACGTTCGCATGTCTTGGCAGCTGAGCAAAGCACAGAGGCCAAAGAGGCCTAGCTCAGTACTAGTTAGGAACATGTACATCAAAGGGAAAATAGGTATTCTTCACAGGAGCAACAAGCGCAGCAGCGTCAAGGCTAAATCGGGAGGTGAAGACAACAATATTGTTTGCGAACAGCTTCTCCGCCAGGCCTGGAGAGTTCTTCAAGAAGGCCTCATCTCGATCCCTTCCTCGTCAGCATACTTCATAATATAGTCCCGCACCTTTGCATCCGGCGCCAGTTCTATAGCCAGCTTATCGTCGCGATCCTTCTTGTCTGTTTCAGCGCCAGCCTTCAACAGGACCACGGCCGTATCCCCATTGCCTTCTGCAATCGCATGATGAAGAGCCGTGCATCCATCCATGTCGGTCGCATTGACCGGGCTCTTGTTGTCCAGCATAAGCTTAACAATCGGCACATTTCCCACCGCGGCCGCACGATGCAGCGGCAGTTGTCCTCGTTTGTCTTTCACTCGCGCCGAGGCTTTGTGCGCGATGAGCTTCTTCGCGGTGTCGAGATTGGACTTCGATGCGGTGAAGTGTAGAGCTGTCTGTCCGTTGTTCGTCTTCTCGTCCACATCGGCGCCTTTCGCAAGCAAAAGGTCAACTAGAGCGTCAGCGTCTTTGACGCTTGAAGCCATCATGAGAGCAGTCCACCCAGCCCCATCTTTAGCATCGACATCGCAGCCTTTGCGCTCCACCAGCAGTTCGACGATCGGTAGACGGTTGTATGAGGCGGCCCAGTGAAGAGGTAGGCGATCATCGTCATCGCGGCGTGAGATGAGCTTTGGGTCGGCGTTCAAGAGCGACTCTGCGAGGTTTGCTGGACACCTGATTAGCGCATTTGCTCAGATGTCGACCGATATCAATGAATCATACTCTGTCCTTCTCGGCATGCCGAATGAATGGCAAACTTGGCCTTTTGTGCTTCGGCATCCATCGTTGATGTATGTTTGGTGTGTCTGGAACCAAGTCGGGGGCGGGGCACTTCCGCAGTTAGATCATCGATAAAAGTGGAGCAGCCCAGTACACGAGGTCACGTGCTCTGTCACTTCTTGCTCTTGCATAACGTGAATGAGCGGTACGCTTCAAGCCTTCATTGCAGGCACCCAAACACCAATACCACGCTGAGGATCAACCCGAACACCAGGTCCAGCAGCCAGCACCCGCAGCGTCTTTTGATAGTACAAATCGACCACCTGCAAGACCGGCCAGACCCAGCGGCCTGATTCGCCGGGCTGACTAGTTTCCTCGCTGCTGCCATGCACCAGCAGACTGTATGCGAGCTCGTGACGGCTGAAGGGAACAAGGCTGAGAGTGGTGTGCTTCGGACCCTGGAAAGCAAAATCGTCGTTTGCCTCCATGGTGACAGCAAATGTAAGATAGTGCATCGAGGAATTCTCCAGATAGTATTTCAGGACCATATCCGTCATATCGTCATCCGATTGGGAAGCGACGCAGAGAATTCGGGGCTCCGATGATGGGATGTTGAGGCGTGGGACAGGGACTTTAGTTATGCAAAGCGTAGAATCCGTTGTGCGTTTCCAGGTGATGGCCAAGGAGAGTTCCAGAATGGTAGGTCGTCGATCGTCAAGAGACAATTTCTGCGTCGATATTTGGAAAGATCTGTCAAACTTGGCGCTTGGTGCCACAGTGTGCACTTTGTCCACGCTTGACTCAAGCACTCTAAAGTCGGCGTCGTCGTTGACTTGATCGATTACTATCTCTGCACCTTCAACAATGATACTATCAGAAGCGATAGACGTGACCTGGCTACCGAGCCTCCAGCGCTGCGGGATCCCAGATGGCGGGTCGTCTGAAGGGGACAGTAATGCCGGATCGAAGTAGCTGGGCCACGGGTCGGTGTGGACCAAAGGACCGAAATTGAACTTGGCCTCGAAAGGTGCTACGTAGCTCAACTCGACTACTACAGACTTCTTGAGCGGAGTGTCCGGTTCCGAAGCCAAAGTGTAGTCTACGTCAATCGTGAGTGTATGCAGTAATGGTTCCGTTGGTGCATCGATGCGTA
>Ga0265798_10008894_pt1 | contig 12701 bp, 13 predicted proteins | sample P3T30metagenome_FD_192430 | JGI IMG/M metagenome (GOLD analysis project Ga0265798, IMG submission 192430) | Plant litter microbial communities from East Loma Ridge, Irvine, California - P3 T30 | ecosystem: Environmental > Terrestrial > Plant litter > Unclassified | place: USA: California...
CAGACGGTTCCGAATGAACAGCCGGCAGTGGGATTATTTGGTTTTGATAGGGACGATAGGCGAGTCGATGATACGCTCGATGTATTCGTGCAGCGTTTTTCGCTCGGATGCGTTCAAGACTTCATTGAGGCGCGCCGCTTCGGCATCTTCCGTTTTCGCGGCCAGTTCCTTGCGCAGCGCGGCGCCTTTTTCCGTCAGGCTGATCAAGGTGATGCGGCGATCGGAAGGATGGTTTTGCCGCTGAATCAGTTCATTTTTCTCGAGACGGTCAATTAAACCGGTCACGCTTGAGGCGTCGCACATGAAGTAATCGGAAAGCATGCGCATTGGTTTCGGTTCGTCCCGAGACAGCATCATCAGCGCGCTGGCTTGCATGACGGTCAGCTTGAAAGAATCCGCAATTTCGTGCACCCGGTGCTTGCCTTGGTACATTAACTGCAGAAGTTCCCAAAAAACCGCTTTGTGACTTTCCTCGTTGCTCATATATTCATTATAGTACATAGTTTGATAGTTGACAATATCAACTATTGTCATTTACAATAATGCGGAATCACAAATAAAACTATTCAACTCAGGGGAACTATGAAAAAAGGAAAAGGCATATTGCTGCTCGTATTGGCAGCAGCACAGTTCATGGTCGTGCTCGACAGCTCGATCGTCAACGTCGCGTTACCATCAATATTAAAAGGGTTGTCGTTCAGCCCTGAAAACCTGCAATGGGTCGTGACGGCATACATCCTGGCATTCGGCGGCTTCTTGCTGCTCGGTGGCCGTGCAGCCGACTTGTTCGGCCGTCGCCGCATCTTCTTGATCGGGCTGATCGGCTTCACCGCCGGTTCAATGCTGGCAGGCGCGGCACAAACGGAAATGATGATGATCGTTTCCCGTGCACTCCAAGGTTTGACCGCTGCATTCATGTCACCAGCCGCACTGTCGATTTTGCTGACCGAATACAAAGAAGGCAAAGAACGCAACCGCGCACTGGGCGTCTGGGGCGCAGTCGCCGGCGGCGGAGCAGCTGCCGGACTGATCCTGGGCGGTCTGCTCACGGAATACTTCGGTTGGCGCTGGGACTTCATCGTCAACTTGCCGGTCGGTATCGCGCTCGTTATCATGACGTTCAAATACGTTCCGGTACACAAATCGACCGCAACGCACCGTAACCTCGACTTAGCCGGCGCGATCCTCGTGACCGCAGGCCTCATGGCATTGGTATTCGGCATCACGAAAGCACCTGAGTGGGGATGGACTTCCGTGGAAACAATCGCATGGCTTGGTTCCGCCCTCGTCCTGCTGGTAGCATTCGTCTTCAACGAGCACCGTGCAAAGCACCCGCTGGTTGACTTGAAAATCTTCCGCATCCGTAATCTCAGCGGCGCGAACATCGCTCAGCTGTTCATTACCGCAGGAATGATGTCGATGTTCTACTTCATCTCGTTGTACGTGCAAACCGTTCTCGGATACAAATCATTGCATACCGGAGTCAGCTTCCTGCCGTTCGCAGCGACGATCGCCGTTATGTCGACGCTGGCACCGCGCATCATCGCCAAAATCGGCTACAAACCGTTGGTCGTTGCCGGCCCGATCATCATGTCCGTTGGCCTATTCATCATGAGCAACATCACGGTTGCGGATTCGTACCTGACCGTCGTGCTCCCAGGCATGGTCATCATGGCCTTCGGTGCTGGTTTGACCTTCATCTCGATCTCTATCGCTGCCACTTCAGGTGTTGCGAAAAATGAGTCGGGACTTGCATCAGGGATCTTGAACACCTCGCAACAAATCGGTGGCGCCATCGGTTTGGCAATTCTTTCGGGAGTCGCCGCTACCGCAGCTTCAAATGCAGGCACTGCAGACCTTCGTGCCGCAACCGTCAGCGGGTACCACTCCGCAATACTGGTCGCAGCAGCCTTTGCCTTCGTCGCTGGCATCATCGCGCTGTTCGTTATTCAGCACCGCAGCAAAAATGACGGCGCCGCACCGAACGACGCTCCGATTATTGCAGGACACTAGAAAGCCTTCTCGAACCTGCACGAACGAAAGAACCTCCCATTGCGGAGGTTCTTTTCATGCCGTTTCGCCGCGATTAAAAGTACGTTACAATAAACATAATGAATGACGACGCTTCCGACGTGCTCTCAACCGAATCGCTGCCCGTATTCGATTACCGCGACGAGATCCTCCGATCCGTCGACGACAATCAAGTCACGATCATCACCGCCGAAACGGGAGCAGGCAAAAGCACGCAGGTGCCGCAATACCTCGCTGAGCACGGTTACACCAAAGTCATCGTGACGCAGCCGCGCATCCTGGCGGCACGCAACTTATCGCGCCGCGTGCGTGAAGAATGGGCGCTGAGGAATACCGAAGACAGCGAGCTGATCATCGGCTACCACACGTCGCAAGAACGTGACGACGGCCCGAACAACACCATCCTGTACTGTACCGACGGCCTGCAACTGGTGCGTGAAATTACCGGTGCCGGCATCACTGAAAAGCAAGTCCTCGTGCTCGACGAAGTGCACGAATGGAATGAAAACATGGAAGTGCTGATCGCCTGGGCGAAAAAACGCTGCCAAGAAGAGCCTCGTTTCAAAGTCGTCATCATGAGCGCCACCATCGATACGGCGCCGCTGGCAACATTCTTCGGCACTTCTGCCGTGCTCAACGTTCCGGGCCGCAGCTACGAAGTGAAGAAACGGCAGGGGAACGACGTCATCAATGAAATCTTCAAGAAGATCGAAACCGGAGGCAGCAACGTGCTGGTCTTCCTGCCGGGCAAGTCCGAAATTCAAAATGTCGCCGATGCCATTGCCACCAAAGCGCAGGCCGCCAACATACCGGTCATTCCGTTGCACTCGCAACTGGAAGCTAGCGCGCAGCAACAAGCCTTCGAACATTACCCGCAGGGCAAAATCATTCTTTCCACCAACATCGCCCAGACCAGCGTCACTATCGATGACATCGACGTCGTGATCGACAGCGGCTTGGAACGGCGAAGCGAAGTGCGCAGCGGGGTCGAAGGGCTGTTCATTGCGCAAACCTCCCAAGCGGACTGCCTGCAACGCGCCGGGCGTGCCGGACGCACCAAAGCCGGCGAATACATCCTCGCTCAGTACGACACCTTGCCGTGCCTGCCGTTCGAAGAACGCCCTGAATACGGAAAGCCGGAAATTCTGCGCAAGCACATCGACCGTCTGACGCTGCGGCTCGCCAATGTGGGAATCGATATCGAAGTGCTCGATTTCTTCCACGACCCGAGCATTCGCGCAATCAAACAAGCAAAACGAACGTTAGTCGCACTCGGCGCTCTGACGCCAACCGGCAACGTTACCAGTACCGGCCGCGCCATGGAACGCTACCCGGTCGAATCGAGCTACGCCCGCATGTTGGTCGAATCGGAAACGATGAGCGACGAGGTGCAGTCGAAACTTGCAGCGATCATCGCCATTCAAGAAATCGGCGGCATCGTCAAAGGCGGCCCGCGCTACGTGGGTTGGAAGAAATACACCAAGCAACAGAAGTCGGACTTGTTGGCGCAGTACGACGTATTCCGTTCGCTCGAGCTCATGAATCCGGATGAATACGAAGAAATCGGCATCATCAGCAAGAACGTTTCGAAAGCGCACGAAGTCATGCAACGGCTGAATCACGACCTGGTCGGCATCACGTTGGACGAAGCGCTTTTGACGCCTATCACCGGCGAGGAACAAGAACACCTTTTGTTCTGCATTGTCGCCGGGCAGATCGACCAGTTGTGGAGCGTGGACACTCAGAACAATGCCAGCCACTTGTTTTCAAAGGACGTGCGCGAAGTTTCCAGCACGACCGTCGTCCGCAATCCGACGCTGGTCGCCGGCACGCCGTTCGACCTTGAAGTACCGACCCGTGACGGCTCACTGCAAACACTGCATTTGGTACAGGGTATCACTGCCGTCGACATCGCCTGGCTACTCGAACTCGCACCGGAACAATTCGCGACGGCTCGCGGCAAGATGGTCTACGACCCGCGACTCGGCACACTCGTCATCCGCCAGCTGATCCGTATCGGCAAACAGACCGTCGAAGGGCAGGGGATTCCCGTGACGCAGAACAACAAACAGAACCAAAAGTTTTTCCAAGAAGCGTTGGCCAAATGGATTTACGGCCAGTTGGAAACCGAGAAACGCACGCTTGAAAACTCGCATGCCAAACGCATTCCGAATGTCCCGTACCCGCGGGTCAAAGGTGCCGTCAGCTCATTGTCGCACGGCGTCATCAGCATTGACGACCTTGCCCCGCACAAGAAAAAGGAATTGTTTGCGTTGGCCCGTTTGGAATCGCACTTCGGCACTGATTTCATGAACCAAGTCGCCGCATCGTATACCTCTAGGCGCGCACCGGGCCGCCATCATGCGCACCGCGGCTGGAAACCGCCGCACAAACAGCGCCGCAAGCACCAATCACGCTGGGACTGATCGCCCGGCGTTCGCTTTACTTATGGCCGGGTATTCTGTATCATAAAGACAGATAATTACTATAAAAAGTATAGCAATAGAAAGCGCGGCAGCCATGACGAAACAAACCCCCATTAATGAAACACCCGTTCGATTCGGGCTCGATACCTTCGGTGACATCCCGACCAATGAAAACGGCGAACTCGTATCGTACGCCGAAGCCATCCGACAAGTCGTCGATGAAGCCGTACTAGCCGACACGCTGGGCGTCGATTCCATTGCGCTCGGCGAACACCACCGTTTCGAATATGCCATTTCAAGCCCGGATACCATTCTTGCCGGCATCGCGTCCAAAACAAAGAACATCACGCTGTCATCCGGCGTGACCGTCCTGAGTTCCGACGACCCGGTCCGCGTCTTCCAGCGGTTTTCGACGCTTGACGCGTTGTCCAACGGCCGCGCACAAGTGATCCTGGGCCGCGGTTCATTTACCGAATCGTTCCCGCTGTTTGGATATGACCTGCGCAACTATGAAGTATTGTTCGAAGAAAAAGTCGAATTGTTCGCTGAACTCCTGAAGGAAAAACCGGTGACCTGGGAAGGGACGACTCGGGCGCCGCTCGATAACGCCGACGTTTTCCCAAAAACCGAGTCTGGCCATTTGAAGACGATGATCGGCGTGGGCGGTTCGCCGCAATCCGTCATCCGTGCCGCCAAGTACGGCTTCCCGTTGATGATCGCCATTATCGGCGGCGCACCGGAACGATTCGTGCCGTATGTCGACCTGTACCGCCAAGCGGCTGAAGAATTCGGAACGCCACTGCACCCGGTCGGCATGCACTCGCCGGGCTTCATTGCTGATACGGACGAAGAAGCTATCAAAGTATTCTTCAAGGCATACAAGAAAAGCACCGACCGCATCGGCAAAACGCGCGGCTGGCCGCCGCTCACCCGCGAGCACTTCTTGTACGAAGTCGAGAACGGCTCGTTGTATGTCGGTTCGCCGGAAACGGTCGCGAAAAAGATCGCCCGTTCCATCAAGCTCTTGGGCGTCGGCATGTTCGATCTGGTCTACGGCCAAGGCCCGCTGCCTGCCAGCGCACGCCTGCACATGATTGAACTGTACGCGACGAAAGTGATCCCTCGCGTTCGCGAACTGCTGGCAGAAGAGTCAGCGGAAGAAGAGGTGTAGTGGAAGTAAAAACTGTCGGTATTCTGGGCGCGGGCAAAGTCGGCATCGTGCTGGCCCAACTGTTCCTGAAAGCCGGCTACGACGTGCTGATTGCCGGTTCCGGAGACCCCTTGAACATTGCGTTGACCGTCAAAGTACTGGCACCGGGCGCCCAAGCACTCGACAAAGAAACAGTCGCAGAACGCGCCGACATCATCATCCTTGCGTTGCCGCTCGGCAAATACCGCACTGTTCCTAAGAATGGATTGAAGGGCAAGCTTGTCATCGATGCCATGAATTACTGGTGGGAAGTCGACGGCCGACAAGAAGAACTGACCGGGCTGCGACAATCGACCAGCGAAATCGTTCAAGCGTACCTGCCGGATGCGATCGTCGTCAAAGCGTTCAGTCATATCGGCTACCATGAGTTGCACGACGAGCACCGGCCAGCCGGAACGCCCTATCGAAAAGCAGTGGCGATTGCGGCCGATGACGAAGCGGCTGCCCAGACCGTGGCGCAACTGGTCGATGCCATAGGGTTCGACCCGTACCGTATCGGCCCCTTGAAAAACGGCGTCATGCTCGAACCGGGCAGCGACATTTTCGGCGCCCACGTCGATACGGCGTCACTCGAAGCGCTTATCCGCGCCTTTCCGGAATCTGAACGGGGGAAAGCAGTGCTTGCCGCCAGGAACCGCCAGGCGCTCTGATATCATAAACATATGCATCAACACATCTTGAACATCCGCCGCGCACTAAAAAAGGCGTATGACGGCATCGACGGCATCTTCAGCGACAAAGAAGCCTGGATGCTTTTCAAAGTGGCCGCATTCGTCGAAACCTTCGGTTGGACGTGCCTGATTTTTGCCATCGTCGCCACGAAACTTTCCTGGCCGTACGCCGACACGTACATAGCTATCGGCGGCAGCGTCCACGGCATACTGTATCTTTTCTACGTGTTCATCGTTATTTTTACGCACCGCTCACTGAAGTGGAGCGTCTGGCGGTTTTTATTTGCCGAGGCTATCAGCGTCGTTCCGTACGGAGCGTTGGTATTCGAATGGTGGGTATCGCACCGTCGAAAACACGGCAAAATATAACTTTTCGCATTCGTCAATCGGTTTAAATTTTTCGACCGTTCATTTATACTGGAACGTATGGAAGAGCTGCGCCGCATACGTACCATTTTCACCGAAAGCCTGCCGATTTTCAGCGCGCTCGGTGATGGGAACCGGCAAAAACTCATCCTGCTGATGCTGGATCCGAAACCGAAGTCAGTCAAAGAACTGGCTGAAGGCACCGGAATGTCTCGTCCATCAACCTCGCACCATTTGAAAATACTCAAAGATGCCGGATTGATCGAAGAGCAAAAGCAGGGTACCCGGACGTACTATCATCCGAGAACCGGCAGTCACATCGAACAGTTGAAAGAATTAATGGAAGAAATTGAACGGTTGGAAACAACGAAAGGGGAGCAAGCATAGTGGGAAAAGGTCTGCACAAACTCGGAACGATCGCGTACGCGAATCCGTGGAAATTTATTACAGCGTGGGTGCTGGTCATAGCCATTCTCGGTTTTTTGGCACTGCAGTTCATACAGCCGACCAGTTCGGCGATTTCGATTCCGGGTACTGACGCGCAAAAAGCGATCGACCGTGCGAACGAACTGTTCCCGAACTCCGGCAAAGGCTCCGGAACCATCGTCTTCAAAGCAGGTGACGGCAAAAAAATCGCCGACTACAAAGAACAAATCACCAGCCTGACCGACAAAGTCGCAAAGGCAAACGGAGTCAGTACTGTCGCCAGCCCGTTCATCGACCCGTCATTCGTTTCCGAATCGGGAACTATTGGTTATGCGCAGGTGCAGCTGAAGAACGAAAGCGGCTCGGTGCCGGAAGGAACGTTGAGCTCGATTCAAGATGAGATCAAAGCTGCCCGTACCAACGGCTTGCAAGTTGAAAGCGGCGGCGCATTAGTATCACAAGTTCCGGGTGAAATCCTCGGCATCGGCGAAGTCGCCGGCGTGCTGATCGCCCTTCTGGTACTGGTCATTACGCTCGGTTCGCTGATCGCGGCCGGCATGCCGATCATCACCGCGCTGGTCGCTATCGGCGTCAGCATGGCGGGGTTGTTCTCACTCGGCTCAGTAATTGACATCAACGCAACGACTCCCGTCCTGGCAGTCATGCTCGGACTCGCGGTCGGGATCGACTATTCGCTGTTCATCATCAACAAGTACCGGACTTTGGCACTTGAAGGATATAGCTATAAAGAAGCAGCCGGACGTGCCATAGGTACGGCCGGGAACGCCGTCATCTTCGCGGCACTGACCGTCGTCATCGCATTGTCAGCGCTCAGCATCGTCAACATTCCGTTCATGACGCTGATGGGGCTTTCCGGAGCAGCAACCATCGCGATTGCCGCCATGGTCTCTATCAGCCTGGTACCTGCGATGCTCGGTGTCGTGAAACACCGTGTCTTCGGCAAGAAAGGCCGCGCCCGCGTCGCCGAAGCCCAAAAGAACGGCGTGCAGCCGATTGAAACAGTCAACCGCAAAACCTTCTGGTACAAGTGGGGCGAAGGCATCACGAAACACCCGATCATCATTCTGGTCATTTCAGTCATCATCATGGTCACGCTGGCACTGCCGGTCCGTAACCTGGAACTCGGTCTGCCGACCGACCAGTACGCAGCTGCTGAAACGACGCAGCGCAAAGCGTACGACATGCTGAGCGAAGGCTTCGGTGTCGGCTTCAACGCGCCGCTTACCGTCGTTGTCGAAGGGTTGCCGAAAGTGACCGACGAAGACAAGGCGCAAGTCCGCCAACAACTGCTCGCTGCCTATGCGCAGCAAGCCGCCGCTTCGCAAACGCCTATGACACCGCAAGCGCAACAAGCTGCGGCAGCCAAACTCGAAGCAACCGCCGAACAGTACGCCAAGCTTGTTCAGCTGAACAAGGTCGCGATGGAAATAGCCAAAGAAAAAGACGTGCAGAAAGTACTGCCCGCAACCGCGACGCAAGACGGAACGGCCGGCATCATCCAAGTGACACCGAAAACCGCCCCGAGCGACCAGGCCACGAAAGACTTGATTGCCGCCTTGCGCACGGACGAAACGGCCAAGAAAGTCACCAGTAATAACGGAGCGACGCTTGCCGTCACCGGCGCAACCGCCCTGCAAGGCGATATCAACGATAAGTTGTCGGCCGCATTGCCAGAATACCTGGCCGTCGTCGTCGGATTGTCATTGATCCTGCTGATCGTTGCGTTCCGCTCGATCCTGGTACCGCTCAAAGCGACTGCAGGCTTCCTGTTGTCCGTGCTGGCGATGTTCGGCTCGATGGTCGCCGTCTTCCAGTGGGGCTGGTTCGGCATCTCTGACGCGCCCGGCCCGATCGTCAGCTTTATTCCTATCATCGCGACCGGCATCCTGTTCGGCCTGGCAATGGACTACGAGTTCTTCCTGGTCTCCAGCATGCACGAATCGTTTGCGCGAACCAAGGACGCAAAAGAAGCCGTCAAACGCGGCTTCGGCATCGGCAGCAAGGTCGTCACGGCAGCTGCCGTCATTATGGTGAGCGTCTTCGCCGGGTTCATCTTCAACCATGATTCGACCATTCAGGCCATCGGGTTCGGGCTGGCGCTGGGTATCTTCGTTGACGCCTTCATCGTCCGCATGACGATCGTGCCTGCGGTCATGACGCTGCTCGGCAAATCGGCATGGTGGTTGCCGAAATGGCTCGACAAGCGATTGCCGCACGTCTCCATCGAAGGGGAAGAGAACTAAAGTTCCGTATCAAGCGTCCGGCCAAGAACAACTTGGTCGGACGTTATAAATGCCACTGTACGATCAGCAAAATAGGACGCCTTTTCGACAAAAAAAGGCGTTTCTGTTTTTTCAAGAATAATCATCGGACGCTCAGGGTCTAACGGCTTCTGCAGTGTTGAAGGGTCAATCGGCACATACAGCTCGTCGCCGTGAACAGGTCGAGATTGATAACGTTCCATTTTATTATTATAGCACATTATTAAAATAATAGCAATTCACACACCCGATAGAGCGGGCGATGCTTACCCGGAGATTTGATATAATAAGAGCATATGGAAGAAATAGGCATCGAATCAACAATGGTCGAAGCAATAAGGAGTGGCGACAAAACACTCGAAGTTCGCTTAGGCACACCGCGGTTCCTTACCGTCCAAGAAGGCGATCTTTTGGATGTGCGCGAAGACTTCTGGTACGAAGGAACAGTCCTGGAGTCTTTGTCGCACGCATTGACACTCCGCGTTACGCAAGTGTTGTATTTCGAATCGTTGGACGAACTCTTCGGCGCCGTCGATTTCCAAAATGCCGTCCCTCCCGCAAAAACCGCCAAAGAAGCAATTGCCGCGTACCGTCAGTATTACAGTATTGAAGACGAACGCACCTACGGCGTCGTCGCATTTTCGATAGAGCCGATCAGCACCGAATAAATCTATTCAACAGGGGTAAATGACAAACCGATTAGCCATTTTCTCAGAATAGGCGCATAATAGCCTACATGGCCAAATCCTTAAGCGCACAACGATTCCTTGAATCACCGGAAGCAATCCGGGTGCGCACGTCGCTGGAAGCACTCGCTAACGACCCCAACTACAACACGAAATCAATGTATTCGCCCGCTGCGGGCGGACAAGTACCGTTCGTCGACAAGCACATGGACTACCTCAGCCAGCACTTGTCCGTAAACGTCGAACAATACCTTTCAAACTTGCGTCTTATGACGAAAATCCGTTCATAACGTCTGCCATAGCTCGGCAATGCCTTCTGAACCGTGCGAATTCGTACGGTTTTTTGGTATACTACGTACAAAGATAAGCAGTTTAAACCGCCCCGCGGGGCAATAGAGGAAGAGAACGACCGCATGAATCCGACCGACGCATCGAAACCGACCGACTCGGACGTTCCGATCAATCCCGAAGACAGCCCGCGCCTGCAGGCAATCGAAGCGCTAGAAGCACGCGAAGTTGATCCGAACCCGAAACCTTATGATCCGAATTCGCTCCGCTCGCAGCCGCACGTTCACGCGCCCGAGCCAAAAGCGCCGGCCCCGAAACCCGTCGAACCGCCCAAAACGATCGAACCGGTCAAACCCGCTGTGCCCGAAGAACCGGTGACGCCCATCGATGCAATGCCCGATGCTCCTGTTCCGAAACCGGTTGAAGCCCCTGCGCCCAAACCCGCACCGAAACCCAAGCGCCCGAAGAGCTTGCCGGAAGAAATGGCAGAAGAGATAGCGACGCTGCCGCCGACCCGCGCGCCGTTCCAATTCTTCCATGACCAGAACGGGCTTCGCAAGAACCGCGTTATTGCCGCCGTCGGTATCGGCGCCGCGCTGCTCGCTATTGCAGTCGCCATCATCGGCCTGTCACTCGGCTAATCGCCCTAAGGTGGTGCGCTCCTCGGCATATCTTTGATATACTGTTCTGTATGAAGCCTCTCACTCCGACGACGCCGCACGTCATTATTCTGGTTGGTATCCCCGGCGCGGGCAAAACCACCTTTGCCGAGCAATTCGCGAAAACGTTTCACGCGCCGTATATCAACCCGAGCATGATCTCCGAACAGACGGGAACCGACGAAGACGCCACCGAAAAAGTGACGCAACTGTTTTTTAACGAACTCCTGAAAACCAAGCAGACGCTTATCTACGAAGGTTCCACCTACGCCAAAGCGCAGCGCATCGCCATCGTCAAACTCATCGCCAAAGCCGGCTACCGCCCGCTCATCGTCTGGGTACAGACCGAACCGACCGAAGCGAAACGTCGCGCGACGAGCAAACTCAAAAAAGGCGCTCGCCTGAGCTCCGATGCTTTCGACGACGCGCTGTCGCGTTTCCAGGCGCCGGGCGAGGTTGAAAAAGCCGTCGTGATCAGCGGCCGCCACACCTTTTCGACGCAAGTGAAAGTCGTCCTGAAACGCTTGGCGTCCACGACGCGTCCGGAACGCCCCGCGCTTCAGCAGCCTCCGGTGCCGCCGACGAAGCCGCGTCCGACTGGCATCCGTAACATTACGATTCGATAACCCGCCATGCCGACCATTCAAGACGAAGAGTTTGGCAAAATCACTATCAGAAGGAGTGCCAAAGCAACCCAAGTCCGCCTGCGCGTCGCGCCCGACGGCACGCTCCGCGCATCGCTGCCGATGTACGCACCGCTGTTTCTCGTCAAACGGCTGGTCGCTTCTTCACGCACGGAATTGCGTGACCTTTTGACGCAATCGCACCCGAACGTCACGTTTGAAGACGGCATGCAGATTGGCAAAAGCCACACCCTTATCGTCCGCCCGTCTTCAAGTGTTTTGAAGACGAACCTGCGCGGCCAGCAGATCATCGTCAGCCTGCCGGAAGGAATGGACCTGCAGGACCAGGAAGTCACCAGAGTCATACGTGACGGGGTCATCGCGGCGCTCCGCGTGGAAGCAAAGAATTATTTGCCGCGCCGGTTGTCTTTTTTGGCGGAAAAAATGGGGTACAGCTATACGAAAGTACGGTTCTCGCACGCCAGCGGCCGATGGGGAAGCTGTTCGTCCGAAGGGACCATCAGTTTGAACATCGCCCTTATGAAACTGCCTTTCGAGCTCATCGACTACGTGCTGGTGCACGAATTGGCGCACACCCACGAGATGAACCACAGCCCGGCGTTCTGGGAATTGGTCGGGCAAGGCGACCCTGCATACAAGGCGCACCGCAAAGCCCTGAAAGACGAAGCCCCGACGATTTAACACCGTCTGCATAAGCAACTCCGGAAGCGCTATGCAAAACGCTCATGCCTGCGCTATAATGACAGCACATGTTCGAGGGGGGAATCAGTTTCAACAGGGAATCCGACAAAGTCATTCGGCTTATCGGCCTGTTGGGAACGCCCGTCTTCGTCTTCTACAACCTGCTCGTCTTCTTCGGCATCGCCCACAGCACCAACTATGCCGGCGATGCGGTCTGCTTGCTCATTTCTGCCGCCTGGCTGGCTATCGGTGCCTACCATTACTTCGCACCGATCCGCACCAAGCGGAACATGATCGTACGTCTTGTCGCGTATCACGTTCTTTCGCTGGC
>Ga0265798_10008896_pt1 | contig 12700 bp, 7 predicted proteins | sample P3T30metagenome_FD_192430 | JGI IMG/M metagenome (GOLD analysis project Ga0265798, IMG submission 192430) | Plant litter microbial communities from East Loma Ridge, Irvine, California - P3 T30 | ecosystem: Environmental > Terrestrial > Plant litter > Unclassified | place: USA: California...
AGTGGCAAAGCGTTGCCAACCAGCGCATCAGCCACAACGGCAAGTACGTGCTGTTTCAGGTAAAGCCGCAGCAGGGCGATGGCGTGCTCTACCTCAAAACGACGAGTAATAAGACGCTGCGGCAGGTAAGCCGGGGCGATTCGGCGCTGTTTACCGCTGATTCCCGGTTTGCGGTGTTCAGCATCAAGCCGCGCTACCAAGACGTGCGCCAGGCCCGCATCAAGAAGAAAAAGCCCGACCAGATGCCGAAGGATTCCCTAGGTATCTATACGCTGGCCACCGGCAAGCTCACTAAGTACGCCAATGTGAAGTCGTTTCAGGTGGCCGAAGAGGCGCCTGCCGTGGCCTTTCTAGCCTTAAAGCCAGCTAGTAAGGATTCACTGAAAAAAGCGCCCGTCGATACTGTTAAGAAAATCACCGACCGGCTGCTGGAAGTGAAGAAGGACGGGGCGCCGCTCACGGTTATCAACTTGGCTACCGGTCAGTTGCGTACGTTCGATGCCGTGACCGACTACCAAATCAGCAAGCCGGGCAACAAGGTGGCGTTTGCCGTGGCGGCTCCTAAGGGCAACAAAACCGTGAAGTCGGGCCTGTTTGTGTACGACTTGGCTACCGGCAATCTGCGCCAGCTCAGCGCGGGCAAGGGCGTGTACAAAAACCTGGCCTTCGACGATGCGGGCAAGCAACTGGCGTTCACGGCCGAAAAGCACCCAGAGAAGGCGCTAGTGAAGCCTTTTAGCCTGTATTACTCTGATTTTGGCGGCGACAGCGCCCGACTACTCGCCGCGCCGAGTGCCAACGGGCTGAAAAAAGGTTGGTCGCCCAGCGGGTTTGGGAAGCTGGTATTCAGCGACAACGGCGAAAAGCTGTTTTTTGGCACCGCCCCCGACCCCATTCCGCAGGATACGACGCTGGTGGATTTTGAGCACGCCAAGCTCGATATCTGGAATTACAAGGACGACTACCTGCAACCAATGCAGCTAAAAACCTTGAAGAAAGATTTGCAGCGCAACTACTTAGCCGTCATTTATCCGCGGCAGGCGGGCAAGTTTGTGCAGCTGGAAGACGAGTACCTGCGCGACTCGTTTGTGGCCGAGCAAAACAACGCCGAGTACGTGCTGGCCGTGACCGACACCGCCAAGCGGGTGGCGATGCAGTGGCAGGGCAACACCTTGAAACAAGCCTACTTGGTATCGACGCGCACCGGCGAGCGGCTGGCCATCAACCCCAAAGCGGCTAAGAGCCGCTTCCAGCTGTCGCCCCAGGGCAAGTACGTGGTGTGGTACGACTACGAATCGAAGAACTGGTTTTCGTATGCGGTAGCCAGCCACCAAACGACCAACCTGACGGCTAAAACCAAGGTAGCCTTCGCCGACGAGGAAAACGACTCGCCCGAAGACCCGCAGCCCTACGGCGTGGCGGCGTGGACCAAAGACGATACGGCCGTACTCATTTTTGACCGCTACGACATCTGGAAAATCAACCCTAGGTCCGGCGCGGCGACCAACTTTACCAGTGGGGTAGGGCGGCGTGATAAGCTCATTTTCCGCTACCGCATGCCGGTCGAAAAGCAGAAGTTTATCGAGCCCAAAAACAACCTGTGGCTGCTGGTGCAAAACGAAACCAACAAGCAGTGGGGCTTCTACAAGAAGAACATTGCCAGCACGGCCGCCCCGCAGCCCGTAGCGATGGGCCCCGTGGGGTACTCACCGCTGCTACAGGCCAAGCACGCCGACGAGTTCATCTACACCAAGTCGAGCGTGAGCCAGTCAGCCGACCTGTACGCCAGCCGCGACCTGCGCCAGGAAACCAAGCTCAGCAGCATCAACCCGCAGCAGAAGGACTACAATTGGTTTACGGCCGAGTTGGTGCACTGGACCACCCCTAAGGGCTACCCCGCCACCGGCGTGCTCTACAAGCCGGAGAACTTTGACCCGGCCAAAAAGTACCCCATGGTGGCCTACTTCTACGAGAAGCTGTCCGACGGCTTGTATAAGTACACGGCGCCCGCGCCCACTCCCTCGCGGCTCGATATTGCGCTGTTTGCCAGCAACGGCTACCTCGTGTTCACGCCCGACATCAGCTACACCATCGGCGAGCCCGGCCCTTCGGCCGTGGAGTTTGTGAACTCGGGGGTGGAGAGCCTCAAGAAAAACAGCTGGGTCGATGCCGCGCACATCGGCATTCAGGGCCAGAGCTGGGGTGGCTACCAGGTAGCCTATCTCATCACCCAAACCAACATGTACGCCGCCGCCTGGGCCGGCGCGCCGGTCGTGAACATGACGTCGGCCTACGGCGGCATCCGGTGGGAATCAGGCCAAAGCCGGCAGTTCCAGTACGAGCGTACCCAGAGCCGCATTGGCGGTACGCTCTGGGAAAAGCCGGAGGTGTACATCCGCAATTCGCCGCTGTTTTCGCTACCTAAGGTGCAAACACCGGTCGTTATCATGTCCAACGATGCCGATGGGGCCGTGCCGTGGTACCAGGGCATCGAGATGTTCACGGACCTGCGCCGTCTAGGTAAGCCCGTGTGGCTGCTGCAATACAACGGCGAGGCCCACAACCTAGTGAAGCGCGAAAACCGCAAGGATATTTCCATTCGCGAGCTGCAATTCTTCGACCACTACCTCAAAGGCGCGCCCGCCCCCGTGTGGCTGGAGAAAGGCGTGCCCGCCGTCGAAAAAGGCCGAAACTGGGGCTTAGAAATCTCGAAGCAGTAGCCCACCTAAGGATTTAGAAAGGTCACAAGAAGGGCGCGCCGCGATTGTGGCGCGCCCTTTTTATGCCTCGCTAAGTGTGCCGCGGCGAGTAGCATTGGCCCAGTTTCGTTTCTCGACAGTTCGCACGTTTTCTTGGTCTATTAGCGTCAGCAAGTACGGCGCGAGGTATCTGAGTTCTTCATCCTCAGTGCTACCTAGGTAGGGCTTGATATAAATGGCATTGCCATAGTTCTGCTGCACTTTGGCCGGCGTGTCGTCCACGATAAGCGTTTGGGAGAGAGAAAATCCGCGCCGCCGGACTTTCTTCAGCCGCTTGGCATATTCGTAGTAGCTGGTGCCGTCTAGGTTGTAATACCCATACTCGTCAATCTGCGGCGTTGCAAAAGGCGTGCAGCGACTGCGCCCCCACACAAACTCTAGGGTGATGCCGGGCGGTACTATCTGCCGGACCACCGCCTGCACGTAGTCATCGCTAGCCGATGACCAGATGGCTAGCTTGAAGTGTTGCGCGCAGGTAGTTAGAAAATCGGCCAGCCCTGGCCGCTTATAGACGAAGTAGTGGAATACCTGAAAGTCAGCTTCCTCTCTGACTTTGGTCGCCGAGGCGTGGATTAGGGTTTCGTCTAGGTCTAGGATGAGCAGAGTTTCTTGAGGCATAGAAGGCGTGTGCAACCAAGCTATTGCTGGCATCTGGTAAATACTTACAAAGTCTGTAGGCTCTTAATCTACCAATAACTACATGAGAAGTCGTTTGCCACTAGTTATATCAATACTGAGTGCGTGGTGTTTGAGTGCTTGTAAACCGACGCCAGACCTAACAGAAAAGGAGATTTATACCATCCTCAACGAAATTATCGCGGATGATAGTCTGACCATTCATCAAGTATGTTGGAAGTTCCAACCTCTGCAAATTCCCCCCGAAGCCAGCCGGGAATTCACGATGCGGGACAAATTGTTCAGCAGTCGGCAAAGCGAACAATTTAAAAATTTGAAGATAAAACCCGCTACTCTAAAGTGGTTTCGGAAGCGAAGCAGGCGCTACGATTTTACGGTGGTAGATACGGTATGCAAGCAAGGTATTTTGTATCACCTATCTTTTCCTGTGGTTTCGGCCGATAGAAAAAAAGTGCTGCTAAAACTGACCGAAGACTGCAACTGCATGCTAGGCGGACAGGGTAGCAAAAACTTATACGAGAAAAAGCAGGGGCGTTGGGTCCTAACGAAGCGGTTCGACCAGTGGATTAGCTTCCGGGAAAAGCCATCGGGCTGGTCGCGGCTACTGGCTGCTGTGAAGTAGTGCGCGCTGCCCCCGGCCATCCGGCTCCGTCTCGCTACCTTTAAGGATAGTTATTGCTGCCCGATTTTGTCCGAAACGTATTACGCCCGCCTCGCCGCGCTAGCCAGCGCGCCCGCCGCCACGCCCGCCGACCAGCTGCCTAAGCTGCGCCAGTTGCTGGAGAAGGTGCTGCGCGACGAGTGCAAGCGCCGCGAAGCGCCCTTTGCTGACCTTAGCCAAGCCATCGGCCTCGTAGCCTACGACCACAACCTGCCGCCGCTGCTACGCCGCCAGCTCCAAAACCTGCGCCTCGTGGCCAACCTAGTGCTGCACGAAAGCTACCCCGGCAAGGCGGCTGAGGTAGCTACTGGCTTCCTGGCCGTGGCCGAATTGGTGCGCCACCTCAGCGGTGCGGCGTACACGGGCCCACTGCCGGCCGGGGCCGCGGCCAGTGCCGAAGAGCAAGCCATCGCCCTGCTGGAAGCCGAAGCGCCGGTGCCCGCCGCTAGCCCGGTGTGGCGGGTGCAGGTGCTGCACGCCGACCTAGGCACCGGCCAGCTCACGGCTGAGCTGTGCGTGCCCGCCGACAACCGGCCCAGCGGCCCGTTCACTGTTGACCTACCTGCCGCCTACGACAACCTGCTGCCGCTGGCCGCCGCCCTGCACCCGGTGCTGCACCTCATAAACCCCGTGGCGCAGCCCAATGGCCATATCCGGCCGCGCCGCGTGGTGCTGGAGCCCGATTATTTGGTGAGCGTCACCACCATTGCGGAGTGCGCGCAGGCGGGCGGCACCCTGCCCGATTGGGCGCTGCTCAAGGCGTTTCAGCCCGACGAAACCTCGCGCCCGCTGGTAGTCGGTAACCTCGTGAACATGCTGCTGGACGAGGAAGTGAGCCACGCCGCCCGGCAGGAGGAGTGGGCCAGCCTGCCCCCGGCCGCCGTGCTGGCCGAGGTAGACGAGGCCACCGGCAAAATCGAGTTTGCCGAGGAGCCCGCGAGCCGGGCCACGGAATTCGACCTAGAGGGCTTTTTCAAGAAGCGCCTCTTTCGCTCCAATCCGCTCACCATAAGTGCGCTGCCCGAGTTTCAGACCCGTAACGGCGTGCCTGAGCTGCTCAACGACCTGCGCCGTCAGTACCAGACGCTGCGCAACACCCGCGTGCAAGGCTTCATAGCGGGCAGCCGCACGGGCTACCAGCAGCAGCCGTTGCGCGTGGCCGACTGCTTTCTGGAACCGGCGTTTTTGTCGGCTACCTACGGCTTGCAGGGCCGCCTCGACCTCTTGCACGAAAGCCCCACCGGCTACGACATCGTGGAGCTGAAAAGCTCGACCAAAGTGCCGCACGCCGAGCCGTGGAGCAACCACGCCGCCCAGGCCCAGCTCTACCGCTTGCTGCTCGAATCGGTGTTCGGGGCCGATGGTGAAACGGCCGGCCGCGGCCGCACCAGCATCCTGTACTCTAATGCCACGCTCGACCAGTCGTCCGTGCGCCGCGTGGACCAAGACGCCGAGCTGGTAGACCGCCTGCTCATGGCCCGAAATCAGCTTGTGGGCACCGAGTTGCAGCTGGCCCGCGCTACCACGCCCGGCCAGGTCGAGAAGCTGCTGAGCCCAGTGCTGCACCCCAACCTAACCGCGCTACCCAGCTTCGGCCGCACCAAGGCCGAAAAAATTGCCAACGCCTGGGCCGCCGCCGACCCCGTAGAGCGCGCCTACTGCCTCGAAATGACCCGTTTCGTGGCCCGCGAAATGCGCCTGACCCTGCTAGGCGACGACTCGCGCCCCGGCGATGCGGGCGGCCAAGCTGGCCTCTGGCGCCTGCCCGCCGCCCGCAAGCAGCAGAATTTCAGCCTGCTCGATGAGCTCGAACTGCTCGAAGACCACAGCAGCGCCGACGACACCGCCCGCGACGGCCTAGGGCCGCACCTCATCTTCCGGCGCCCGGTGGGCGGCAAGGAAGTGAACTTCCGGGCCGGCGACACGCTCATTCTCTACCCGCGCCGCAAGCACGGCCAAGACCACCAACTCAGCGTGCTCGACGCGCAAGTGGTGAAGGTAACGCTCGCCGAAGACCTCACCGCCGACGGCCTGGTGGTGCTGAGCGTGCGCAACCGCCGCCTGGCCCCGCGCTACCTGGCCGGCCATTCGCACTGGGCCTTGGAGCCCGATACGTATGACACTTTCCGGCGCGAGTGGGCGGGCTTGTCGGCTTTCCTAGGGCTCGCGCCCGAGCGCCGCCAGCGCCTCATGGCTCGCACCGGTCCGCGCCTACCCGAGGGTTGGGATGCTGCCGCGCCGCCCGCCATCACCGCGCCCGAAGTGGTGCGCCGCGCCCTGGCCGCACCCGATTGGTTTGTGCTTTGCGGCCCGCCCGGCACCGGCAAAACCCGCGCTGTGCTCCGCGAGCTGGCCGAGCGCCTCTACAAAGACGACAAGCAGGCGCTGCTGGCCGCCTACACCAACCGCGCCGTCGATGAAATCTGCGAGCAGCTGGTAGCGGCCGGGCTGCCGTTTATCCGGGTGGGCTCGCGGCTGGGCACGTCGGCGCAGTACCGACCCTACTTGCTCGACAACATGATACGCGACTGCCCCAACCGCCAAACGGTGCGGGCGCGCCTCACCGGCTGCCCGTTCTACGTGGGCACCGTGGCGAGCCTGCTGGGCAAGCCCGAACTGTTCTTACTCAAGCAGTTCGACCTAGCGGTGGTAGACGAAGCCAGCCAGGTGCTCGAAGGCCCTATGCTGGCGCTGCTGGCCAAAGTGCCCAAGTTCATTCTCATCGGCGACCACCGCCAGCTGCCCGCCGTGGTAACTCAGGAGCCCGAGGCCAGCGCCATCGCCCCCGAAGCCGCCGGTCTGCTGCGCCAGGAGCTGGGCCTCAGCAACCTGCGCAACTCGTATTTCGAGCGTCTCTTCAAACGGGCCGAAGCACACTGGCCCCACGCTCACGGCACGCTGGCCGACCACTACCGCATGCACTCCGAGCTGGTAGCGCTGGTAAATGATGACTTCTACGAAGGCCTGCTGCGTTGCCCCATGCTGTGGCAGCACGAACCGCTGAGCCGGCCAACCTGGCCCGCGCCCGCCAATGCGTTTCAGCAACGCCTTCAAAACGAGCGTCTCATCTTCGTGCCCACCCGCCGCCAGCCCGAAGACTTGTCGATGAAGGAATCGGCCCAAGAAGCCGAGCTAGCCGCCCGCGCCGCCGTCTACGTGGCCCAGGGCTACGGCCGCAACTTCAACCCCGAAAGCACCCTAGGTATCATCGCCAGCTACCGCAACCAGGCCGCCCGCATCCGCGCCCGCCTCGCGCAGCTGGCAATAGAGTTGGACCTGCCCGGCCTGCTGCACATCAGCGTCGATACCGTGGAGCGCTACCAAGGCTCACAGCGTGAAGTGATTATCGTGAGCTTCTGCTGCCACCAAGAGCACCAGCTAGAGCTCATGGTCTCGCCCGACGAAACTGGCCAAGTAGACCGCAAGCTCAACGTGGCCCTCACGCGGGCGCGCCAGCAGCTCATCTTGTTGGGTAATGAGGAAGTGTTGCGCCGGGCACCGCACCACGCGGCGCTGCTGAGGCGGTGCGGGGTGGAGTAGAAGCAATCATACGTTTTAGCTGATGAAGCAGATAGTCCAAAAGTTGATTTTTTGCGGCTCTTGTCTATTGCTGGTATCACTAGCATTTGCTCAGGAACCCCGTGTGTTCGTGGACACCTACCGCAGCCAAAAAACCTGGCGTAATCGCCAAGGAGGTGGTGAGCCCGTGCTGGTTGACACCGTTACTGCTTTGCCTGAGTTGCTCCAGCGCTTAAGCAACAACTGGCAGTTCGTTGAAACCGGCAAAGGATACTGGATTGGCTATACTGACGATATGTATTCCATTGCCGCGCACGGTGAAGTGGCCGTTGCTCCACTACTAGCATTAGCCCAGCACTCGCCGAGTAGTAATGCCCGTATAGGGGCCGTCTATAGCTTGCACTTGATTGGCATTGAAAGCCAAGAGGTTGGCCGGTATACGGAGAAGTTTAAGAGCTTGGTAGCTCGGCAGGCACTACGAAGCCTGCTGACGGATACACTAGTAGGTATAACGGCTATCAAACTGCTTATCCGTGACCCTTGGCAGTCAGATGTACCTCTTGTCTTTGAGGTACTTAAGCAAGGCGGCCCCAACGATTGGGCGCTCGTCAATAGTTTACAGCGATATGCACTGCCTAATTTACCGCTTCAGCAGTCAATACCGGAAGATATTGGCAATGAGCCATTACATATTCCTCCTTATCAATGGAAGCTTGGTGCGACTGCTAGTCAACTACAGGTTCGCAGTATTTTGCAGGAAATAAAGAAACTGCATCCTAAGCAGGTAACAATGGAAAATGGCATTGAAGAATTGCCAATCAGTGTACACGTTGTATTTGATAAAAATATGACTTTGAATGGTCGTAAAGGATTGATAGTTAAAGATTTTTTGTATGAAGCTACCGAGGTGGATTACTTGGGAATAGGAAGTAAGATTTTTTACTTTGTGGAAGGTCAGGAAGTAACTATTTGCGGTGCCTCAACCGCCCGAAAGCGGGCATTAACTTGGTGGCAAAATCAAGTGCCAGCTTATCTGCAACGGTTTACTGACAATCATGCTAGTAAGGATGCGTCGCCCTTTCACCATTTTAGGTAATATAAGATGAGAAATATATAGAGCTATTGTTACCAGGTCACTTTGTGTATTGCAGTAGACTGCTAAAAAGTAAATCACCGCAGCAGCCCGCTCACCTGCTCCACCAGCACCGGCACGCTCAGCCCGCCCATAATGACGACTACGACCCAGCCGGCGGCCAGCATCCAGCGGGGGTGGCGGTAGGTGCCCATGAGGCGGCGGCTGGTGGCAGCGATGAGCACCACGGCCAGCGCGATGGGCAGAATCAGGCCATTGATGGCGCCGGCAAAAACTAGCAGCTGCGTAGGCTTGCCGACAAGTACGAAAATGCTGGTGGATAGAATGATGAACACCGAGATGCACACCCGCTCGTAGCGCGCAAACACCGGATGAAAGGTCTTAAAAAACGACACTGACGTGTAGGCCGCGCCCACCACCGACGAGATGGCCGCGCTCCACAAAATGACGCCGAACACCCGGAAGCCGACCTCGCCCGCCGCAGCCCGGAATACGCCCGCGGCGGGGTTGTCTTTATCTAGGGTGGCACCGTGGGTGAGCACGCCCACGATGGCCAAGAACAGCACAAACCGCATGATGGTCGAAATGACGATGCCGCTCACGGCGCTGCGGTTGACTTCGGCCACACTGCCGGGGCCTTTGATGCCCGCGTCGAGAAGCCGGTGCGCCCCCGAAAACGTGATGTAGCCGCCCACTGTGCCGCCCACTATCGTGACGATGGCTGCCGCGCTAAGCTTGGCCGGTAGCAGCGTGTGGTGCAGTGCCTCGCCCAGGGGAGGGTGCGCGCTGATGGCGATACCTAGGGTCAGCAAAATCTTGACGGTGCCCAAAATCTTGGTGAAGCCGTCGAGCATTTGGCCCACCTCGCGCACCCAAAACAGCACCAGCGCCACTACGCAGCTGATAATTGCGCCCTGCTCAAACGACAGGCCCGTGAGTACGTTCAGCCCCAGTCCGCAGCCCGCGATGTTGCCGATATTGAAGGCAAAGCCACCTAGGATAACCAGCGCCGCCAGCGCGTAGCCGAGGCCCGGCAGCAGCTTGTTGGCTAGGTCCTGCGCCCGCAACTCGCTCACCGTGAGGATACGCCAGGTATTGAGCTGCGCGCCCACATCGAGCACTACCGACACCAGAATGACGAATCCGAAGCTGGTGAGTAGCTGCTGGGTAAAGACGGTCGTCTGAGTCAGAAAGCCCGGCCCGATAGACGAATTGGCCATCAAGAACGCGGCCCCTAGGCTGGCCCCGCCGAACCACCGTGCTTTGAGTGGCCTCATTTGGTGGCGGCTGGCCGGGCCAGTTTTACCCCTGCCTCGCGCAGCGCGTGGCTAAGTTGCTGTGCAAACTCTAGGGCGTGGGCGCCGTCGCCGTGCAGGCACACTGTGTCGGCTTTGATGGCTATTTCGTGGTCCTGCTGCGTGCGTACCCAGCCGTCCTGCACCATGCGCAGCACCTGCGCAATGGCCACCTCGGTGCTGGTAATGAGCGCGTCGGGCTGGCGGCGGGGCGTCAGCGTACCGTTGGCCTGGTAGGTGCGGTCGGCAAATACTTCGTGGGCGGTGCGCAGGCCGATTTTCTCGCCGGCCTTGGTCAATTCGGAGCCGGCCAGGCCGTAGAGTACTAGCTCGGGCTGCACCTTGTACACGGCCTCGGCAATGGCTTGGGCCAGGGCGGCATTGGTGGCGGCCATGTTGTAGAGCGCGCCGTGGGGCTTGACATGGTGCAGCACGCCGCCCTCGGCCCGCGCCACGGCCCCTAGGGCGCCGAGTTGGTACACCACCATCTCAAAGGCTTCATCAGCTGAGATATCCATATTGCGCCGCCCAAAACCTGCCAAGTCGGGCAGGCCCGGGTGCACGCCAATGGCCACGTGGTGTTGCAGGGCCAAGCGCACGGTTTGGCGCATCACGGCCGGGTCGCCGGCGTGGAAGCCGCAGGCAATGTTGGCCGACGTGAGATAGGGCATCAGGGCGGCATCGTTGCCCAGCGTCCAGGCGCCAAAGCTTTCGCCCATGTCGCAGTTCAGGTCAACGGTAGGGGGTGAGGTCATAGAGAGGAATCGGCTGGAAAAACCAGGCAGGCGGTAGGGGCGATGTAGCGGTTCACGGAAGAAAAGAAACTGGGTAGCTCCAGCAGCTTTTCGCCCGATAGGGGGCTGCGTTGCCAGCAAAAATCTGGCATTGCCGCGCGGTCAATATCAAACCAATAATACAGCTTCCAAGGCTCCTGCGCATTAAACTCCTTGATTGCGCCTAGCATGGCAGCAAGCAGAGGAGACCCTAGGCGGTAAATAGTTTGGTCGTCGGCTGCCAACCAGTTGCGAGAGGCCTCGTAGCTTGTGGTCCACGCGGGTACGTCAATGTACTGGCCTAACAAGCGTACCAGCGCGCCGCAGTGCGCATCGTGCTGGTTGTCCTGCATATTCCAGATGATGGCTGTTCCTTCGGCGGCCCACATCACCTTGTATAAGTTGCTGCTGGTGCTGAGTAACATAGGGGGCGGCTGCCAGGGTTTCTGCGCAAGGTACAGCGGCCGCCCCTAGGGTATGGCTCCAAGGTGCATTGAGGAAGAGCGGCTCGGAGCCAACCTACTGCTACTAGATGGGCGAGTGCCTAGGCGTACTCACGGCGTCCAGCCCGCGCTTTGCAAAAATTCGGTCAAGCGCGGGTCGTTGGCCGAGAGCGGGGGTAGCCACATATCGACCCGGTCGCGGTGCCACCAGAGGCCCTGCGGATTGCCTGGCTGGGCAAAGCGGTAGCGGTAGCGCACAGCCCGGATGTAACGCGGCGGCTGGCTGGCAAACGGATTGGCGGCAAATAGGCTGACGGCCGCTGGGTCGTTGTGCAGCAGTTTGGAGACCAGGTGCAGCGTCCAGGGGTAGTCGATGGGAGTGGCCATGGCGGCAAACCACATCTGCCAATCGAGGCGCAGCTGGTAGGGTGCTAGTTGGGGCGGGCGCTGGTCGAGGGCCACGGGCAGGCCTTTGTAGGGATAAGGCTGCCAGTGGGCGCTGTCGCTGGGGTTCGCGTCGAGGGTGCCCTCAAACACCACATTTAGCCGCTCCTGGCCCACCGTGCCGAAGGCGCCGTAGGTATTGACTAGCTCTAGCGGGTCGAAAGAGGTATTCATAACTTGCCGGGACGACACGAGGTTGAGGGCCGGCTGAATGCTGAGCAAGGCGATAACCGCCGTCACGACCCAGGCCGTGGTGCGCATAGGCTTGGATTCTTCGGCCCGGGCCTCCGCCGTAGCGGCTTGCGCCACAAGCCCCCTAGGTAGCAGGTGAGCCCAAAAGCCATCGTCGAAGCACGCCAGCGCGGGCACGATGGTCAGCCAGTTGAGAAACGAAAGATTGCCGCTGAGGATGATAGAAATCTGGAACAAAACCATCACCACGCCCGCGATGTGCCGGGCCGTGCGCGGCCCAAAGGCAAAAAAGGGCGCTACCAGTTCGGCCAGCCAATTGAACCACACGCCGATTTTGAGGGCCGTACGTGGCAGGAAGTGAAACCACCGGCTTAGCGGGCCCGGAATGGGTTGAGTTTCGAAGTGGTAGTAGAGGGCCGTGCTATTGCGCCAAACTTCGTCGCCGCGCACCTTGATGAGGCCTGCGCCCAACATCACGCGCACTACCAGCCACCGAAATAGCACCAAGATGGGCAGCGGCGGTGCGTAGCGCGGAAACGGCCGCGCATCGAGCAGCGGGCACAGGAAAATGGCTAGAAATCCAGTTTCGGTCAGCTGAATTTCCCAGCCGTAACCGTACCATTCCTGGCCCACGTGCACCAGCGACAGGTACAGCACCCAGAGCACCGCCAGCATTACCCCGTTGGCGAAGCCGGCCACCACCACGCAGGCCAGCCCAAACCCCAGCCAAGCTACCGTGAGCAGCGCGGTATCAGAGTGCCAAAACCAAAACAGCGACGGTAGCCGCGCAAAGCCCGCTGCATCGGACCCCAACGCCCGGCTCACCTGCTCTAAATAAGACCCCAGCGGCAGCAGTCCTTGCTCCCCAATCAGCGGCACTACCTG
>Ga0265798_10008897_pt1 | contig 12699 bp, 10 predicted proteins | sample P3T30metagenome_FD_192430 | JGI IMG/M metagenome (GOLD analysis project Ga0265798, IMG submission 192430) | Plant litter microbial communities from East Loma Ridge, Irvine, California - P3 T30 | ecosystem: Environmental > Terrestrial > Plant litter > Unclassified | place: USA: California...
GGCCAGGCGACCAGCTTCTCGTAAGGCACCTGCTGCAGGCCGTGCTGCTGTGCCAAGCGCTGCCAGGCCTGGACCTTGGCCGGCATCTGCTTCGCCAGCGAAAACGGCTGCGGCGGGCCGACTTCCATGTCGAAGGCCTGCGCCACCCGCTTCCAGATCCGCTCCCAGCGGAACGGCTCGTTCACCAGGTTGAAGGCTTCGTCGCGGGCCGCCGGATCGAGGGCCGCCCAGACGCTGGCGCGCGCCATCCAGGCGGCGTCGGTGGTCTGCGCGAACACGCCGTCGTACACCTTGTGCGAGCCCGGAAAGCGCAGCGGAATCCCGGCCTCCTTGCTGAGCGCCGCGAACACCCCCATCACCATCGCGATGTTCATCGGATTGCCGACGATGTCGCCGACCACCACGTCCGGGCGCAGGATGGCCCACTCGAACTCGCCGGTCCCGGCGCGCTCGCGCAGGATGTCTTCCTGGGCATAGTAGAAATTGGGCGAGAGGTGGCGCGGATCGTCCTCGTAGAACGGCGCCACGGCGCGCCCGAGATGGACGCCGTAGACCTTCGCCCCCTGGTAATGCACCACGCGCGCGAGCGGCGCGCCGGTCGCCTTCAGGCCGTCGAGCAGGTTGCGCAGCATGGCCGCGTTGATCGCTTCTTCCTCGGCCAGGTCGCGTCCGCCCTTCAGCGCCGCGTAGAACACGTGGGTGGTGTCGCCCGCCGCCTTGAGCGCCTCGGCGCTGGCCCGGGCATCGAGCAGGTCGGCCTTGATGGTGTCCACGCCGTCGACGAAGGTGCGCGGCAGCGCCCGCACTTTCCACTCGGGACGATGCTTCAATTCCGCGGCGACCGCGTTGCCGATGATGCCGCTGGCGCCGACGACCAGGGCTGTGTACTGTCCTTGCATTGCTGCTCCTTCCGTTAGGGGAGCTGCAAGGATAAACCGGACCTCAGCGAGGGAAGCGCCTGCTTGCCGGCCAGATCATCAGTTCAGGCTTCGCGCTTGGGACGGCCCTGCGCATCGGACAGGCGATACTTGTTGCGGCGGTCTCCCATCAGGAAGCGCAGGTCGCCGATGCTCATGCCCGTGGTTTCGTGCATACGCAGCAGCACCGCGCCGCTCACCGGCAGACGCTGGTGGCGAATCTTGCTGATGACCGGCGGCGCCACCTCGAGCATGCGCGAGAGTGCGGCATCGTTTTTCAGCTGCATGTTCTGCAGCAGCGAGTCCAGCAATCGGTTGGGGTTGTAGGTTTGGGTTTCACGAGCTGCATCCGACATCTTTTTCCTCCTGGTTAATTACTTAATCAGAAGCAAATAGCAGGCCAGCTCGGCAAGTCCTTGAATTGAAAAGGAATCGACTATCCTGATTGCAATTAAAACAAGAAAGTGTAAAACATGGCGACAGTGCGATGCTTCACAATCAAACCAGTACCGCCTGCTCCATCGAACCGCTGAGCTCGTTGGCTTCGCCGAGAATCTCGTGCAGGGTCGCTTCGTCGAGCAGGTAATCGAGCGCGCTTTCGCTGTGCTCCGGCAGCGGTTCCTCGATGCGCAGCGGCGACGGGATGTCCGCGTACAGGTTGGCCAGCAACAGCGTGTCGAGCAGCGAGGTCGGCGGCATGTTCAGCCAGCCGCCGCGCAGGTCGAACACGGCCTCGGCCACCGGATCGGGCAGCGACAGGCGGCGCCCCACTTCGCGCGTGACCACTTCTTCGCACAGCTCGCCCCAGCGGTCCTCGTCGTCGTCGAGCAGGCCCGGTAATTCGTCGGCGCGCATCAGCAGGTAGAAGGCGCCGATCTCGTGGACGATGCCGGCAAACATCGCCGTGTCCGGATTGACGAAGGTAACGCGGCGCGCGAACACCTGGGCCAGCGCGGCCACCTGCACGGTGTGCTCCCACAGCTGTTCGGCCTTGTGACGCAGGTCCGGGTCCTGGATGCAGCTGCCGAACTGGCGCACCGCCAGGCTCGCCACCAGCATCTGCAGGTTGCGGTAGCCGACGCGGGTGACGGCGGCGCGCACGTTGGTGATCGGCTTGCCGCCGGCGTTGAAGGAAGATGAATTGGCGAGCGCCACGGTACGCGCGGCCAGCTGCGGCTCGCCCAGCACCAGGCGAATCGCTTCCTCGAGGTGGCAATCGGGATCGTTCAGCGCCCGCTGCAGGCGCAGCACGGCGTTGACGCTGGTGGGGAAGGATATGTCACCGCGCGCAGCCTGCGCCGCAATGTATCCGAAGGCTTCGATTCTGTTCACGGCGGCGATTATACCGCGCGAAGTTTAGCCTACAGGCAATTTCTGTAGGTACGATCGAAACCTGTGGTATCTGAACAAAAACGACGGCTTGCCACAAAAGCAGGCCGCCGTTCCTGCCCGCTTATTTCACTTTGATGGCGCTTTTCACGGTGCTGACACCTTCGACACCCTTGGCAACCTTGACCGCCTTGTCGGCTTCGGCCTTCGAGTTCACGAAACCGCTCAGCATCACGACGCCCTTCTCGGTCTCGACGTGGATGCCCAGCGATTCCAGGTCCGGCTCCTTGACCAGGCCGGCCTTCACCTTGGTGGTGATGGCGGTGTCGGAAGCGGCCAGTTTGGTCTTGGCGGCGGCGTCCTTGGTCTTGTCGCCGGCATTGTCCAGCGCGTTGTCGGTCTTCTGCGCGCCCACGGCGGCAGTGTCGCGGGTCTTGTCGCCGGCACGGTCGGCAACGTTTTCGGTTTTCTGGGCAACCGCTGCGCCGACTTCCCTGGTCTTCTCGACGGCGGCCTTGGCGACTTCCTTGGTCTTCTCGGCAGCGGTGGCGGCCACGGCCTTAGTCTTGTCAGCGGCGGTGGCAGCGACTTCCCTGGTCTTGGCGGCGGCGGTCGAGGTGGCGGCCGCAGCCTTGTCGCCGGCATGGTCGGCGGCGTTCTCGGTGCGGTTGGCGATCTCGCCCGCGTTGTCCTTCACGGTCGAGGGCTTGGTCTGCACCAGGCAGCCGGTCCTGGCGTCGCCGCCCTGGGCGCACTTGTCGGCCGCGCTGGACTTGTCGGTGCTCGTCACCAGGCCGCCGCCGGAAGCGCTCGATCCGCTCGAACCCGTCGCGCCGGCGCTGCTGGTACCGGTGGCGGTGGCGGTGGCGCCGGTGCTGCCCGTGGCGCCGGACTTGGCGTCCGCCACGGCCGCGGTGTGGACCGACTTGGCATTGTTCATGCAGTCGTCCTTGTCGGCACCGCTCCTGGCGCCGCACTTGGCCTTGGCCAGGTCGTACTCGGCGTCGGCCAGGTTGTTGCGCGCCTTGGCTTTGCTGGTGGCGCTGGTGTTGTACTTGGACAGGGCGTCCGCTTCGGTGCGGGTACGGGCCAGCCTGGCCTCGGCCATGCACACGTCCTTGTCGCTGCCGTTCATGCTGCCGCATTTCGCGGTCGCCGCCTTGTACTCGGCGGCAGCCTTCTGGGTGGCGGCGCGATAGCTGGCCGGATCGTGGTTCAGCGCGAAGGTGGGAGCGGCAAATGCGGCGCCGGCAGCCGTCGCGAGCAGGGTCGCAATCAGCGTTTTCATATCGGTAGCCCTTGTGATCGGTTGTTGTAATACGGACGATTAAACGCCCGCCTCGACCGAACATCTGTGCGGCACCGTACAATTGCCGAAAAAACCATAAAAGCCGGGTTGCGCCGGCTGCAGAGCGCTCTCAGTCGTCGCTGACCAGGCCGTCTTTCCAGAGCGCCGAGGCATCCTCGAACGGCTTGCCTGCCGTACCGAAACGGCTGCCGTCCGCAGCCAGCTTCACCCACACCCGGGTATCGTGGCCGCTGCGTGGCACCGCCTGCACGGCGCGCACCTTGTCCAGCCAGCCGTGCACGCGGGCGTAGTCGGCGGGATGCCTGTGGCGTGTCCAGGCCAGCGCCACCAGGTCGGCGTAGCCCTCCTCGCGGCGCATCTCGCGCATCGCCTTCGAGGCCGCCAGCAGCGAGGGGTCGGCCGCGCTCTCTTCGCCGACCTCGACGAAGCCGGCCGGCAGCGCATGCCAGGCGCCCTGGACATAGCGCCAGCAATGCGCGATCTCGTGCGCCGCCATCGCCTCGATCAGCTCGCCGTGCTCGGCCGGGCCCACGCCCGCCAGCACCTTCTCGGCATCCGGGTTGCCGCGCAGCGAAAGCATCAGCTTGCAGCGGCCCTGGTCGAAGCCCATCGCCAGCGGCACGTCGTCCGGCCCGGCCTGCGGCTGGACGACGATGTCGATCGGCAGCGGCAGGTTGCGCGCGTATTCGAGAACCGGGTAGGAGGCCAGCAGCCAGCGCTTCTCCAGCGCGGTGAGGTCGGCGCTGGCGGCAGTGGCTGCCTGGGATGCCGCGCACAGGCAGGCGGCGGCGATGAGGGACTTGAACATGGAGGGCTTCCCCAATGGCTAGATAAAATTCCTAACGGCAATTCTAGCGCCGGGTACAGCCCTCTCCGGAAAATTTTTTAACGGATGTTCATAAAAGCAAACTTACCAGAAGTGCAAATCAGAACGCGCCGAGCGCAGGCGCGGCAAGGCGCGCATGCCTGGCTGGTGCGTGTGCCGCTGCCTGGGCCGATCCGGCAGGGATCGCCGGCGCATCGTCAGTGCCGAGCCGGAAGATGCTGACCAGCTGCGCCAGGCTCTGCGCCTCGTCCTGCAGCGCCGAGGCGGCGGCGCCGGCCTGTTCGACCAGGGCCGCGTTCTGCTGGGTGGTCTCGTCCATCTGGCCGATCGCACGGTTGACCTGTTCGATGCCGGCACTCTGTTCCTGGCTGGCCAGGCTGATCTCGGCCATGATGTCGGTGACGCGCTTCACCGAGCTCACGATCTCTTCCATCGTGCTGCCGGCTTCGTCGACCAGGCGGGCGCCGTCGTCGACTTTCGCGACCGAGTCGCCGATCAGGCCCTTGATCTCCCTGGCCGCGGCGGCCGAGCGCTGGGCCAGGTTGCGCACTTCGCTGGCGACGACCGCGAAACCCCTGCCCTGCTCGCCGGCCCGGGCCGCTTCCACGGCCGCGTTGAGCGCCAGGATATTGGTCTGGAAGGCGATGCCGTCGATGACGCCGATGATCTCGGCAATCTGCTTCGAGGACGCGTTGATCGAGGCCATGGTCTGCACCACCTGGGACACCACCGCGCCGCCGCGCTGCGCCACGTTCGACGCCGACTCGGCCAGGGCGTTGGCCTGGCGCGCATTGTCCGCGTTCTGCTTGACGGTGCCGGTCAGCTCTTCCATCGAGGACGCGGTCTCTTCCAGCGTGCCGGCCTGGCGCTCGCTGCGCCCGGCCAGGTCGTGGTTGCCGGCCGTGATCTCGGTCGAGGCATTGGCGATCGTCATGGTGCCGGCGCGCACCTGGCTGACGATGTTCACCAGGCTGTCGCGCATGGCCTTCATCGCGAACAGCAGGCTGGACTTGTCGTCGGCGCGGGTGGCGATCGGCACCGACAGGTCGCCGGCCGCGATCGCACCGGCAATCGCGACGGCGTAGTCCGGCTGCCCGCCCAGCTGGCGCAGCAGGCCGCGGCTGATGGCCCAGGCGGCCACGCTGCCGGCGCCGACCGCGACCGCCAGCAGCGCCAGCATCCAGGCCAGGAAACTGCCGGACAGCGCACGCGCTTCGGCGGCCGAATCGTTGTTCAGCTTTTCTTCGAGGTCGATCAGGCGGTTCACGCTGGCCAGCCACTCGACGAAGGCCGGCGCCGCCTGCCTGTCGAGCAGGGCTGCCGCTTCCGGCAGCTTATCGGCCTGGCGCAGTTCGATCACCTGCGCGATCAGCGGCTGGGTACGCTGCTCGACCGCCTTGATGTCGGCCAGCGCCTGCTTTTCTTCCGCCAGGATATCCGTGCGGCCGGCAAACAGCGCATCCAGCGGGCCGGCCGATTTCTGGTAATTGGCGTCCAGCTTGCGGATCAGTTCGACGTGGGGCCTGGTCGCGTCGGCACTGCTTGCCAGTACCACGTCGCGCAGGGCGATGGCGCGGTCGTGCACGCTGCCGCGGAAGTTGATCGCATAGCGCTGCTTGACGCTGTTGACGTCGTTGATGTGGGTGAGGATGTTGTCGATCTGGCCGACGCGGTGGATCGCCAGCCCGGCCACCAACGCCATCAAGGCAAGGACCGCGCCAAAGCCGATGGCCAGGCGCTTGCCAATGGTAAAACCTGAGGAATTCATGAAGACACGCTGTAGAGAAACCGGAATGTGCGATCCGGGCGCCGATGCCGATGCGGTTTCCGTATGGCAACTAAGTTGACTATAGCACACGGCTATCGGTTTACAGTTGCAGAGTGTATCTTTAAAGCATCAAATCCATCAAAAATTGCAGGCGGGCAGGACACCCTGCCTGCCTGCTCACGCATCAGACCTTTATTTGCTCAAATTTGCCGCCGTGACGAAAGACGGCCGGATATCGTTCGGCACGGCCTTCATTTTGTCGAGCGCCTTCTGGACGTCCGGGCGGATCACCACGTACTGCTTCATCAGCGCCTGCGCCCTGGCGTAGTCGCCGGTCGCTTCGATGGTCAGGAATTCGCGGTCGAGGTCGGCCACGGCGCCCTTGATCCTGTTGAAGTCCACCGAGAAGGTGCCGTCGCCGTGCGAGACGAAGCCGCCCTTGTCGAGCAGGTAGTTGACCTGGATCGCCATGCCGCGCGCGTGCGAATCGGTCAGGCCGAAGTGCAGCGTGCGGAAGGCGGAGGCCAGGAAGGTGTTGTACAGCTTGCGCTCGGCTTGTGTGCCCTGCCCCAGCGAGGATTTCAGCTGGCCCTTGTCCATCATGTAGCCGAGCGCCCACAGGCCGGTCACGTCGGCCTTGGCTTCTTCGATGGTCGAGTAGGCGTCCTTCAGGTCCTGGCGCGGGGTCGACGGCTTGCCGTTCTGCGTGGTCGCGTGCGGGCCCAGTCCGTGCATGATCTCGTGCGCCAGGATGTGGGTGAAGAAGGAATCGAAGTCGAGGTCCTTCTGGTCGCTTGGCCTCAGCACCAGTTTCGTGATCGGCTTGAGCGTCGACTCGAACTTCGCTTCCTGCACGTTCTTCAGCATCACGCGCTTGGAGCCGCGCTTGCTGATGATGCGCTCGTCGTTCGGCAGGTTGTAGGCGGCGGTCTGCACGCCCATGTTGCCGTCGCCGGCGCCGTAGACCTGGTTCACCACCACCATCGGCGCGATCGCACCGACCTTCGGGTTGCGGTACTTCGGATCGAGCGGCAGGTTGTTCTCCAGCTCCTGCATGTGCTTGCCGAAGAAGTTCAGCTTCTCGGTCTCCTTCGCGTCGCGCACGTTCACATAGGCTTCGAAGGCGGCCTTGTAGCCGAACAGCTCGTCGTTATAGGTCTCGTACGGACCGATGGTGACGTCGACCGGCGAATCCAGGTCCATCCAGGCGAAGTCCGAGGCCAGGTAGTCGTTGGACAGGAAGGCGTCGGCGCGCAGGTTCAGGAATTTCTTGAGCGAGGCGTTGTCGGTGGCATTCGCCGCTTCCTTCAGCAGCTTCGACAGCTGCTGCAGTTCGGTCGCGTACTCGTCCGAATAGTTCACGCTGGTGAACTGCTGGGCGCCCTTGCCGTCCTTGGTGCGCTTGATGACCGTGAAGAACCACTGCGCCTGCTCCTTGTCCTTCGGCGACAGTTTGCTCATCCAGCTTTCGAGTTCCTGCTTGCTGGCGCCTTCCGGATAGAAGTTGGCGCCCGCCGGCTTCTCGGCCGGGATTTGCAGGCCGCCGAACTCCATCGGCATGAATGAGCGGTTGCCGTCGATGATGGACCACGGCCCCTTGTTCAGCCAGAAGTAATCGCGCCGCGCTTTACCGAGCGGCGAAGTGTCCTTCTGCAGCGCGGCCCACAGCGCCTCGTTGCCGGACCAGCGCTGGCGCAGCTGCAGGGTGTCAACGATCTTCGCGGCCTCGATCAGCTTTTCGATGGCGACGCGGTCGCCCTTCGACAGCTTGCTGGTGTCGGCGGTCAGGTCGACCGGGGCGAAGCGTCTGGCCATCGTGTTCAGTTCGGCGACGGTGGCCGGGTTGGCGGCCTGGGCAGGCGCGGCCACGGCCAGCATGGCGGCCGGGATGATCAGGGAGGCGAGCAGGTTTTTCATGGCGTCTCTTTTCTTGGTTGTTGTTAAGGGTTCACTTCGGCCAGGATCGCAGCGAGCTTGTCGATATCCACGGGTTTGACCAGGTGGTGGTCGAAACCGGACCCGATCGACTTCCGGCGATCGCTTTCCTGGCCATAGCCAGTCACGGCGATCAATACCGCCCCGGCGGTTTCAGGCCTGGCGCGCAGCTGCGTTGCCAGCTCGTTGCCGTCCATCTCGGGCAAGCCGATATCGAGCAGGCAGACCCGCGGCACGTCCTTCACGGCCCGCTCGAGCGCCTGCCTGGAGCCGTGTTCGACGGCGACCCGGTGGCCCATCGTTTCCAGGAGCATGGCGAGGGTGCCGGCCGCATCCTCGTTGTCGTCGACCACCAGGATGCGCAGGGCATCCGCATGCTTGCCTGGTACCGCCTGGCCATCCGGCGGCGTCCCGATGGGATCGCGGACGGCCAGGCGCGGCAGGCAGACCGTGAAGGTGCTGCCTTTGCCCAGACCGGCGCTGCGGCATTGCACGGTGCCGCCGTGCAGTTCGACAAGGCGCTTGACCAGGGCCAGGCCCAGCCCCAGCCCGCCCTGGGAGCGGTCGGCACTGCGCTCGGCTTGCGCAAACAGGTCGAAGGCATGCTCGGCCGTGTGCGGCGACATGCCGATGCCGTTATCGGCCACCTCGACCAGCATCTGCGCATCCAGCACGTTCACGCTCAGGCGGATCCGTCCGCCCTCGTGGGTGAATTTGCCGGCATTGTTGAGCAGGTTGGCGATCGTCTGCACCAGGCGCTTCTGGTCGCCCGCGACGACAGCAGATTCGGGACCGAGATGGATGTCCAGATGATGGCGCCGCGCCTGCATGAGCGGCGTGACCTGTTCGACGGCATCGCCGACCACCTGCCGGATATCGAGCGGCGCACGTTCGAGTTCGACGAGGTTCCTGGAGACACGCGAAACGTCCAGCAGCTCATCGACCAGATTCGTCATGTGCACGACCTGGCGCTCGATGATCCGGCTGGTCTGGAGAATGCGCTCTTCGCCAAGCGGAGGCCGTTGCAGAAGCTGGGCTGCCGCCTTGATCGGGGAAAGCGGGTTGCGCAATTCATGGGCCAGCATCGCCAGGAACTCGTCCTTGTGCCGGCTTGCCTCGGTCAGTTGTTTTTCCGTGGCCTTGCGCTCCGTGATATCGCTGGCCATCCCGACCCACTCGCGGATCTCGCCTTCGTCGTCGAGGATCGGCACGGCTTTCGAATAGGTCCAGCCATAGCTGCCGTCCGCGCGCAGGACACGATGTTCAAGTGCAAAAATGCTTTTGGTCTCGATGGCGTGAGCAATCGCCTTGCGCCCCATCTCCAGGTCGTCCGGGTGGACGTACTCCTCCATCCGGTACTCGGCCAGGCCGGTTGTGGTCTTCAGGAAGCCGCGCCCGTCCAGCTCATGCATGTACTTCCAGTCCGGACTCATGCGATAGATGACGTCCGAGGTCGCATTCACGAGGGCGCGGAAGCGCAATTCGCTTTCGGCCAGCGCCATCTTCGCCAGCTTCTGCTCGTGGATGTCGGTCGAGGTGCCGAACCAGCGTTCGATCTCGCCCGCGGCATTGCGATAGGGTTCGGCCAGCACGAGAAACCAGCGGTACTCGCCCGTTTTGGAACGGATACGGTGTTCGACCTGGAAGTTGCCGCCATGTTCGTAGGCGGCGTCCCAGGCGGCCATGGTCGCTGCGCGGTCTTCGGGATGGACGAAATCGCCGGCCACATTCGCCGGCGTCGTCCAGGTAATGGGAACGTCCGTATAGGCCACCCACTGGCGGTTGAAATAGACGGCCTGGCCCGATGCCTCGACGATCCAGACAATCTGCGGAATCGAATCCGCCAGCATCTGCAAATCGCGTTCTCTTTCACGCAGAGCCTGTTCCAGGTTCACTTGCGCCGTCACGTCGCGCAAATAAAAGGAAAGACCGGGAGCCATGGGTGCGATGCGTACTTCGTACCATTTTCCATGTGCGGGATAATAGGCCGTCAGCTGTGCCGCGGCGCCGTCGCGCATGGCCTTGCGGTAGGCAATCCCGAACTCGCTGGCTTCGAGGGCCGGATACAGTTCCCACAGATCCCTGCCGATCAGCTGCTGGCGGTCCATGCCCAGGATGGGCTCCGCGCGCTTGTTGGCGTAGGCGATCTTCCAATCGGCGGTCACCGCATAAAAGGCGTCGGAAATGCTCTCGAGAATCGCAGCAGCTTCGTCCGCCAGATACTGCGAACCGTTGGCGCTGTCAGGCATGGCGCTTCCTTCTGTTTTCGGTAACGCTCGATTATAGATGACACATTACTGCTGAGCTGTACGCGTCAGCGCGGACAGGTGCTGTAGCCGGGCCGGCCGCTGCCGCCCGTGTAGGTCATGCAGAAGGTGCCCAGCGGCGTGACGATGCGGTAGATGCGCGTTGCGCCGTCCGATGCCCGCGTGATGTCCGTGATGCCGGCGGCGCGGGTCCAGCTGCCGGCGGCAGCGTGGGCGGCATCGAAATGGCGGTCGAGATCCTGCTGGACCCTGGACCGGAAATCGGCGTCCGCGCCCGGTGCGCGGTTCATGCCGCGCGCGATCGACGCCGCCTCGCGCCGGGCCGCTTCCATGATCCCGGCAACGCCGGCTTGCGTCCCGCCGCCTTCGATGGGCGCGGACGCCGCCGTGTCAAGCGGTGGGGCCCCGCCGATGACGGGGGCGCCGGCAACCGGGTCCGGCGCTGGCGCCGGCGCCGGCGGGCGCATCGTCCGGCGCGCCGATGCGGATGCGGCACGGCTGGCGGACGGGAAGACGGAAACCGGAGCGGAAACGGCAGCGGAAGCGGGCTTCGGTGGAATCAGCCGCAGCTTGAACGCCTTCCCTTCGTCCGCAGGCCGGGGCTGCGCACGCCATACCGGCAAGCCCAGCGGCACGCCGAACAGCAGGCAATGCAGCACGGCGGACGCCATCAGCCCGAGCGCCAGCCGCCGACGCGGGTCGGGCCGGGACGACAGGATCAAGGCGCCGCCGCTGGCCGGGCCAGGGGCAGCCCGGCCGCGGCGGGATACACATTGGGATTCGACATGATGTGCCGCATGCTGTCACACATGCATTGTCAAGGCAACATCAATCGAATGCATATCACTTCTTGTCGAGCACCGGCCCCACGTACTTCATCACCAGCCCCTTCGGCCCCACCGCCCAGCCAGCCGACGGGCTCGCAAAGCCGACCGTGTTCACCGGCGTCCTGTCGAGTTCATTCCAGGTCTTGCCGGCGTCGAGCGAGTAGCCCGATCCCGCCAGCCCGCCGGCCACCAGCGCGCGCGGCGCACCCGGCACCGGCACCACCGCCGACATGTAGCCGGCGGGCTGGACGGAAACCGGCGACCAGCTGGCGCCGCCGTCGGCCGTCATGGCGCCGTTGATGCCGGCCATCCGCGTCTCCTTGTAGTCGCCGCCGGCCGCGAAGCCTTCCTTCGCATTCAGGAAGGCGACCGAGAACACGCCGCGCGCCGCCGCACCGGCCGGAATCGGCGTCGAGGCCGGGCGCCAGGTCTTGCCCCGATCCGCAGAGTGGAACACGCGGGATGTCGCGCTGCCGCCGGTGGCGATCCACGCATCGTTGGCGCCGGCCACCGTCAGGCAGGTGCCGCTGGCGGCGAAGGCGCCTTCGTTCGGCATCGCTTCCAGCCCTTTGGCCGCGACTTCGCGCCAGCTGGCGCCGCCGTCGCCCGTCACGTACACCTGGAAGCTGCCCTTGACCGGGTCGCCGAACAGGATGCCGTTGTCCTTGTCCCAGAACGCCATCGCGTCCCAGAAGCCTTCGGCCACCTGGTTGGTCGTCATCAGTTTCCAGGTACCGCCGCCATCGATCGTGCGGTAGATGCGCGAGGCCGCGCCGGGACCCGCGCCCATCGCGATGGCGGTCTTCGCATCGATGGCGTGGATGTCGCGGAAGTCGATCTTGTCGGCCTCCGGCACCTGCATCGCCTGCCAGTGCGCGCCGTCGACGGTGCGCAGGACCGTGCCCCTGGCGCCGCTGGCCCAGGCGACCTTGTCGCTGACGACGGACAGGCCGCGCAGTTCGGCCGTGGTGCCGCTGGGGATGGGTTGCCAGACCTGGAGCATCGTGGTGGCGGAAACGGAAACGGCGGTGGCGGACAGCAGTGCGGCGATCAGGAGGGAGCGTGCGGGCATGGCTGGGTCAAGGCCTCGATGGCCTTCGGAGTGGAGGTGGCACCCATTATAATGAGCTCCTTTCCCCGCAATCCGAAACGAAGACCATGTCCACTACCCTCACCTACGAAGCCTTCCTCGACGAAGTGACGACCCTGCTTACCGAGATGTACGACATGGAAGATGAAGCCGCCATCAAGCTGGTGATGCAGGCCCAGGACGCCGAGTACTTCGTCATCCACGACGACAAGCCGGAATTGCGCACGCTGGAGCAGGCGAAGGCGGAAGCCGTCGCCCTCTACAAGGCGCGCCAGAATCGCGTGGAAACGCAGCAGAAGCAGCAGCGGGCGCAGCACCAGCGCAGTGCCGGACCGCGCAGCGGCGGCGTTCCCAAGAAGCGCTAAGGGTTTACAACGAACTTGGGTCCCCGCCAAAGCGGCCGGCGAGGTCGGGGACGACGTAGCGCATGA
>Ga0265798_10008898_pt1 | contig 12698 bp, 15 predicted proteins | sample P3T30metagenome_FD_192430 | JGI IMG/M metagenome (GOLD analysis project Ga0265798, IMG submission 192430) | Plant litter microbial communities from East Loma Ridge, Irvine, California - P3 T30 | ecosystem: Environmental > Terrestrial > Plant litter > Unclassified | place: USA: California...
TAACATGGAAGAAAGTCTACAGAGTGCTGACATTACAACAGGGCCTCACCACTGCCGCACAGAAGCTCAACCGCAAGGGTATCTTGAAGCAGTACCAGAAGGAAGTTGACCAGGCCTACGGCAAGTCTTCTTAAAGACGTCTTGTCAGAAGCAAAAAGTTGAAGGATACTTCGCGTGATCCTTGAACAACATGCTTGGCATCGTTGCAATTTTCCTATGACTATATGAATTGAGTTGGCGGAATATCCTCTTAGTATGGAGAAAGCGATGTAGTTATATCCTTGTTGCTATAGCACGGCGCAGGGGTCTTCAGTTAAATGCTTATTCTGTGTGAATCTTGATCCCAGAAATTTGTCTCTACATATATTGATAGATCGCGAAAAAGGTATTCCCTTGCGCATTTAAACATTGCGTCGATGTGCAGTGGAGCTCGACGAAAGCACCCACTCCCATGCTGCTCCGCAGCGTCTCACGTGGTTGAGATCCGAGTTGACTCGTTATGTGGTTCAGAAGACAGGTCCACCAAGCGGATAGCTTACTGCTTCTTAGCGTCCCTCTCAGCCTTTCGCAGGGCACGCTTCCGGATGCTCTCGTGCATGCCCCTGTTCACCTTGACAACAGTATCCGAGCGCTCACCCAAGAAGCGCGAAAGGAACCAGTGCATGAGTCCGTGGCTCCAGTACGGTGTGCTCGTGAAAGCTACGCCTTGTGCACCTCCACTCCTTCCAATCTTGCTTAGTGTAGCGTTTACGAATTGCTTGGGGTTCGGAACGAGTGCAGACGTCTTGCGGATCTTGGACATGGCCGTGGTGACGAGGTGAGACTGGACACATTGGACGTATACGCCGTGGGGCTCGAGTTCGGAAGCCAGCGCGGTGGACCATTGTTGTAGGAAAGCCTTGCTGCCGGAGTAGGTCGCGAGGAGAGGTGTAGGGAAGAAGCCGCCAAAGGAGGCCATGGTGAGGACGAGTCCACGCTTGCGAGACACCATCCCGGGGGTGACGAGCTGTGTGACACGGAGAGTAGCCATGCAGTTGATCATGATGATGTCGTTCATCTCCTGCTTGGGTGTCTCGACGAATGGTACTGGAATGCTGTGGCTCAAGCCAACATTGTTGACTAGTATGCTGACGTCGAGACCGTCAATGAGCTTCTTCATATTGTTGTAGTCGGCATCTTTGTTCTGCGCAAAGTCCATAGCCAGCGTCTTGACGGCGATCTTAGGGCCATACTTGGACGTGATGTCGGCGGAGAGGGAGTCGAGCTTCGATTGCGTACGCGAAACGAGGATGAGGTTGTAGCCCTTGGCTGCGAGGGAAAGGGCGAACTCTTTGCCAATGCCGTCAGAGGCACCAGTTATGAGGGCCCAGGTGCCGCGGGGTCCGAATGTGCTGAGCTGGTGGGGGTTAGAGATATGCGGGAGGAGTCAGGAATGCTTGGAGGGGCATACAGATTTACCTGGCAGCACAAACAAGCTGAGAAGAACTCGAATGGTGCTAATGACAGGTGCTGCGAAAGATGCAACGCCTACGAGCAGGAAGCCATAGACAGCAGCCTGCACGAACGAGTTGCTGGCGTCAATGTGCACACCGAACGGCTCTAGGATGCCTGCCATGGAGAGCAAATATGGGAGCGGCCAAAAATTGGGTTGGTGAAGCTAAGGAGCAGTTGCAAGCGGATGCAGCATTGAAGTTCGCATACTCCGTTAGCCCTCGCGACAATCTCGCGGCTTCGCTCTGGGCCCTGCCGAGGCTGGCCACTAGGGGCGCGCTAGTCCTCGGCACCGGAGGAACCTTTCTCCACACAAGCGATCGAATATTGCGATCCTAGAGCAACACCGAAAGCTCGACAATACCACCCGACCCGCAACCATGGCGACCGAACTCACGTACGTTGTGCGATACTGCGAATACTCTCGACAAATACTGATTGCGAAATAGTGTCCAGTCGGAGCGCGCTTTCCAGAAGCAGGTACTACACGCCCATTTCGCGAGCCCCCAGCACGTCCGATACTAATGCGATGCGATAGCCTCACATCTTCCTCAACCACAAGGTCGGCGGACCCCGCAAGAACACCCGCGCCAGGAGATGGTACAAGGACGTTGGTCTGGGCTTCCGTACGCCCAAGACCGCCATTGAGGGTACCTACATCGACAAGAAGTGCCCATTCACCGGCATGGTCTCCATCCGTGGCCGTATCCTTACCGGAACTGTCATGTCCACCAAGATGCACCGTACGTGTTAGCCCAATCCTCGGAGCGCGCACACCAGGCCGCAACAGGAATATCAGAAAGAAATGGGCAACAAGAACTAACAGAATGCAGGCACCTTGATTATCCGCCGTGAATACCTTCACTTCATCCCCAAGTACTCCCGTTACGAGAAGCGCCACAAGAACCTCGCCGCACACGTCTCCCCCGCTTTCCGTGTCGAGCCCGGTGACCAGGTCGTCGTTGGCCAGTGCAGGCCCCTCTCCAAGACCGTCCGCTTCAACGTCCTCCGTGTCCTCCCCCGAAAGGGAAAGGCTGCTAAGCAGTTCAACAAGTTCTAAGTGCATAGAAAAGGGATGGTGTAACGGTTCATGATCAGCAACGGAAAGAAACTTGGTTGAGGCGGAGTGTGACGGCTTTCGATATAGTCGTCAAAATTCGGCATCAAGGATTGAGGTATCGGAGTCCCATGGGCCATGTATGTTTCTTCAGCTACGATCAATGAAAGTCCTCGAGTGGTCAAACAAGCCCCGAGGCGGGTCAAAAGTCCATTGCTGTTCATGCTGCAGCGTGATGGATCTTGGTACATGTGTTTGCATTGGGAACCCTGGCGATTAGTGTCTGCATCACATCGCGTCTTCCTGCACTATGACATGTCCCTTGTTCAAGTCGCGAGAAAGATGAACGCATGAACGCGTCTCTGTACACATTAACATTTCATCACTACCTCTATTTCGATACCCAATACTCCCCAGCCCTCCACGCTAGGCTTTAACGTAGAAATCCCACTGCAGCCACATCCAGATCAAACTTGAAGTTGCGACTATCACCGGCCCAGCCAATGGCTTGCCCCATCTTGTAGTTCCATACACGAACCATTCACTCATGAAGTGTCCCCAGGCTATAGCATAAGTCCACAAAGCCAATTGATAGAAGCTCGGATTGTTGATGTTGTACGCGGCGTAAAGTCGTACCATGCCCGTCAAGAAAGTCCATGTTCCGAATGTGCGCGACGAGAGAGCGGTTACGTGTTTCGGCGTGGTAGGGGGCGGATCAATTGCTGTAGGGTTGTAGACGCGCGAAGTGAAGGAGAGCGTGGCGTAGCATTGGAGGCTGTTGCCAACAGAGACTATGGCGACCTGTAAGAATTGTTAGTTTGTGTTACGATGAGAGACTGCATGAAGATGACAATCGCAAGCGCGGAGAACAGGACATACAAATAGAAGCCATTTGGGCAGTAAGCCTTCCGCTTGAGGAAGATAGGACTGTAGCGCGTCCATAATGGCGAGCAATTGGTTGCTTGGTCAGTGAGTAGAGTCGTCGACGCGTGCGCACGTCGAGTGTTGTATTTGGCAATTGCTCGGCCTTCTGTAGAACCAGCGGCATCTAAGGGTCTTGGCCTGTGCTCGTGGCGGAGGTATGCCTGGAATCATACCTCTGCCCATGGCATAGACCTATTACAACAGCATAACAGGAAACGCAGCTTATACCTTTAGCGTCTGATTGTAACTGACATTTTTGGTGCAAGGGCGATGATCGTAGACGTGATGATGAGGTGGTTGTTCCTAAGAGGCTAACCAAAGGTGTACGACGTGCCTCCCATGTTAGGTCAGCTGTGTGACAGTAGCTGAATACAATGAGGTCACCAGAAGCAGTAACGACGCGAGATAAGACCATGCACTGCAAAGTCATTCAACTTTCTCTCCAAAAGACAAGGGTGCCCGACACCAGATGGCACTGAGTGAGATATGTTATCGATAAGGCGCCTTGAGAAAATGGCGCTGTTGATCATTCAACATGTTTCATCTCAGACCACAATGTCTATTGTCAATGACTACATTTCTCATGCATGTTCAACTTGCTGCAGCTGACCATGCGCGTCTCGTTACAAAGCGGTCCGAACGACAATGACGTTGAAGATGACGCGAGCCACCCTCTTACTGGAGCCGCTGACAGGGACGAAGAAGCCCATCTGTTGACAAGAGAAGAGATGGACTTCGAAGACAACGCGTTGCCTGCGCGTAGTGGCCGACGTACTTTCCTTCGCTTCTTGCGCGGTCCAGAGCCACCTCGCATCCAGTCCATTCAGCCAGTCTTCCCAGCCATCCAAGCGTATCCGGCCCAATGGACGGAAGCACACGGGTTCAATAAACCCATCTGGCTCTTTGCTGTGCTACTGCTATGGCTTGTTATATTTGTGTGGTTTCTCACTGCACAACTACCGCTTCGCGATGGGGATGGCAATAGCGTGATCAACCTCGATTGCGTAGACACGCTCTGGAAACGAAAGAACGAATGCGGAATCGATGGGATTGATTGCCGCCCTTTCAGCAACCATTCATTCGCCTTCCGGTGTCCAGCGAAGTGCGGCGACGTGCAGATCTTGAATCCGCACATTGTTGGACCTCTCGAAGTAAACTACCGACCGCTTGTCATCGGTACGGGATTTTACCGTGGAGACAGTTTCATCTGCGGATCCGCGATCCATGCTGGCATTGTGGATGGCCGGAAAGGTGGTAAGGAACTGCCCGTACGAACTGTGTGTAAGACATATACTGACATGTTATCTTCTTTCTTGTAGGCTCTGGCCGGATTACTCTCGTTGGTGAGCATGACAGTTTCGCCAGTACTAAGCGACACGGCATCGAATCCTTGCCTTTCGATTCGTACTTCCCGCTTGCCTTTTCCGTAGGCTATGACGATAGCTTCCACTCCGCTTTCGACCCTCGGTCAGCCTTGCTTCCTGTTTCGCTCCTCGTCACTGCTGCGCTTGCTATCTTCACCACGTCACCCAAGATCTTCTTTGCGATCTTCAGCCTTATTTTTGCCCACGTGAGCTTTGTTTCCGACCCACCGTCGGCGTCCTCCCGAAACACTACTGTTCTTCCGGATCATCTGTCCATGTTCGCGAAGCGACTTTTACCGGCAATGTTTGTGGCCGTTGTCATATACTCCACTACCGTGAAGAGGTCATTACTTGGCATGACTGCTCATTTTGAGAAAGCACTCCTCTGGCTGAGCGGCTTCTGGATCGGGGCCCTCTCAAATTATACTTTTGATTGGATACCGATATCTCGACTTACCTCGCACGATCTGGAACAACAACCCGGGGCAAAGCTAGCCTTGGCAATCATCGTTCTGGTGCTGGTGGTCATCATTGTAGGGCAAGTATATTTCTTCTGGCTCGAAGGCCGCCTGCTCCGCTACCTCGGCTTGTATGGACTTTTCATTCTTGGAATCATTGTCTGCTTGACTATCCCAGGCGTAAATCTAAGGATCCACCATTACATCCTCGCGATATTGTTGCTGCCGGGCACGAGTTTGCAAACACGACCGTCTTTACTGTACCAAGGCATTCTGTTGGGTCTTTTCGTCAATGGAATAGCGCGCTGGGACTTTGACTCTGTCTTGCAGACTTCTGCTGCACTTCGCGCTGATGCGAAGTTTAACTCCGTGGTTCCCAAGATAGCGGACGCCACCGTCAATTTTGGTACCGAGGCGCTGGTCGCGACATTTCGGTATGAAGCACACCCGGTCGGGATTGACGGCATAAGTGTCTTAGTAAATGATGTTGAGCGTGACCGCGCGTTCTACGATGATGGGCTAGGTGGAGCTTCTTTTGAGTGGCGCAGGCCACTTGATAGTGGAATCAACGAGTACTTCCGGTGGGCTTATGTAAGAGATGGGAGAACTTTGGATTATACCAGGCCAGGTACATTATCTGGCAACGGCACGTGGATTCTTGGAGAGCCGGTGGAGAAGGTATGAATGCAGCTGGCTGCACGGTTGCAATTATAAGGATACCTCAGGTCTAGGCCCATGTGCCTGGGATGTGGTGGAAGCCCACGAGGTTCGTTGATTGGAGAATATGAGCTTTTACGATCACAAGAACATGTCAGGGTCTGGTCGTTGTTATCGCCCACATCCGAAGACCTGTCATTTGCTGTAGGCGACACCGGACCATGGTATCAGTTCCAAATACCCCACACTCTTCGTCACGAAGCCCGCATCACTATTAGCTTCAACCACAAGACAGATACGGTCTGAGGCTTCTCCGTAGCCCATATCTCTCCATCCAACCCTTTTCTCTTCCGGCTCATACTCACTCATCCGTTCCTTCCAACCCTCACCACCACTCAAGATGGTAAGTCACAATTGTTCAGTTCTGCAGCCATGCCGCATATTTTCAGTTCAAATCAGAGTTTCAACACTCCTGGACAAGCTGCGATGCAAGATCTGTATCCAAGCAGCCATTTCGGGGCTATATGCGCGATTCCATGAGCTCTACTGACCATGCCACAGCACTATACACTCATCGCTTCGACGGCTGCACTTTCTGCACTGGTTCCGCGCCAGATGCGAAACTGCCCCGCTATACCTACATGCCCTCGCTGGAACGGTTGCGTATCTACCTCCACCAACGGTGCTGTATTCCAGCTCACCTGTGCGACTGACTACAACGGCCCCATCATCGACTCTGCCCAGGTACGTTGCAATCCCGAGGAAGACTAGAATACTATTCACACCTTTAAAGGCCGATGTATTCGTCGACTGCGCAGATGCTTGCTCTCGACACAAGGATTGCGTCGCATTCAACATGAAGGGAAGCTTCTGCTACCTTCTGGGCAACCCCAAGGGTACTGCCCGGCCAGCGTAAGTTTGTCTCTAACACGTCCATCTATTGCCAACAACTTTCCAACTCATCCTGCAGAACCAACGTGTCCACCGGCAATCAGCTCAAGGGCCCGACCATCGCAGAGCCCGCGCCTGGCTCCTCGACATGCACCGACGTCATCGACTGCCCTACCGATGACAAGTGCAGGTACACCACTGCGAACCAGAAGCCGTTCATTGCACAGTGCAACTGGGACTACTATGGTGGCGACATCGCCTACAAGTCAACCGAGTCCATGACCAAGTGTGTGGACGCGTGTTCTGTTACAACAGGATGCGTTGCCGTTACTTGGTTTGACCAGAACTGCTACCTCAAGAACAACAACACCAACATGATCTACAACAACAATGTTGATAGTAAGCCATTTGTGCAATTGCGAGTTTGATCTCCGGGCTAACGCATGTTTAGGTGTTCATCTTGAAAACTAGGCTTCTCATCTCTGAGACAAGCTGGATGCATCAACGGTGCACATCATCACTGGATCTGTCACCACCATGTCGTGGTGTTGGAGTGGACGTATATGGGGTTTTTCAGGCCAGAATGTTGCATGAAATGCCGCATATCGGCCCGTAGGCTGTTGCTCCAATCGAGCATTCAATATCACGAATAACCCCTCGTTTCAGTTTCACCTTGCGAAAGTAGTTTCGATGATTGCGTAATTCTTTTGTATTGCGTACACGAGCTAGCTTCACACATCTTCCTCTAGTGGCGCGCCTCGCTTACGGTACGGTACCTACCTATGCTTGACCGGCAACACAGCCCGAACTTGGCATGGTAGGCTGTGTTCGACACCAACCAACAAAACCCAGCTATTTTCCCCTTGAGTCGATCTTCGAAATAGTCGAGGAATTGCGGGGTGATCATCAGGCTGAGACGTCAAGTGCACAGATACGGGACCTGCGTTGAAGGTACGCGCCACGATAAGGCGACCCATGTGTTGATCAACTTTCTCTTTTGCGCCTTGCTACGTAGAGGAACTTATAGTGAGAAGACATCTACTCAACCTCGCATCTCATTTTTTTAGTATTGATATATTGCACTCCCGAGATCCTTCCACAGCTTCAGCTACGCGTTACCAAAGTACCTCTAAACATGGGCGTCCTAGCATCTTTCACTCGTCCTAAAAGTCCACTTTGGCAAGGACCTCAACGCTTCCATCACGATGTCTTTCTCGTAAAGGCATTTATTCTTTTTGTCTTTATCATCATCGTCATATCCCACAATGCTTCCTTCAAGTACGGATTTAACGATCGCGACAACGACCCCCGTTGGCAAAGCTATGCGTAAGTCACAGCACATGGTCTTCCCACTTACGATCGTTTCAAGAGCCACACCGATCGAACAAAGCGCATACTAACTGGGTATCTAGAAATGATTGGTTCTTCCGCACAGGGTTCGCAATGATCCCAGATACCGTTTACACCCTCTTCAGCCTCGTGGCTATACCCTCTTCAGCCTCCGTACCAAATTTGTTTCATCCCATCCTTGGTCTCACTGTATCTTTGGTCATGGTGTGTCTTTATGGGGCCATCTGCTTTCTACACACGCTCATCATCTACAACGATGAGAGCAACACCTACAACAAGTCGTATTGGGATAACTTTGGATACGCTGAGGTGGGATTCCAGGGGTTACTGGGCCTTTTACATGCGGGAATGGCCCTGCTGAGTTGCATTGCTGTGCATCAGTGGAGGAGGTCGAAGAAGGGTGCGATGGCTGATGATACAGCGGACGTGGAGTTGACGCCTTCGACCAAGGATGGTAGGGCCAGTGATTTGAGTTAGGTGGCTAGTTAGAAGAAGAGGGGACATTGTTTGATGTACTCGCCGTCAGCGGGTTTCGCGGGTTGATCACGCCGGCAGCATCAAAGGGAACGAAAATGAGTAATGATGAGGTGAAATTAGACTACATGTATTTATATAGAGCAATAATGTGTAATTCGTCCTAGTTTCTGCAGTCTCAAGGAGAGAGTTCAAGGTGGGAGTGGATGACGCCTTATCTCCATGATCGCCGTTGATAGCACCCCACTAACGCTGTGGTGACTCAACCAACCACGAGCCATATAAAACACACGACATCTGCAACAGCGTCAATGTAGCCTGTCCAGCTGTCTTTTACCCCGATGGCGCTTCAAAGCCTCGTTGTCAGCGCGATAGCGGCTCATCCCATAACAACCTTGTTCTTCACACCTTTTCTGCTTGTATTGATTCGCTCGGTCTATCGCATCTACTTCCATCCTCTATCCCACATCCCTGGACCCATCTTACCTAAGCTGACCAGCATTTTCCTTCACTACCACGCCTACATCGGAGACGAAGCAAGCACTATCCACAAACTCCACGAACAATACGGCCCGTATGTCCGAGTCTCACCGAATGAAGTCGATATAAGCGACGCGGATGCTATACCCGCAATCTACGTATCGAAAGGAGGCTTTCCGAAAGCGGCGTGCTATGCAAATTTCGACATTGATGGCCACAAGACTATTTTCTCGACTATCGATACGGACTACAGGAGCCCAAGAGCGAAAGCTGTGGTCCCGCTATTCTCAACAAAAGCATTGAGGGAAAATGAGAGAGCGATTTGGGGATGCGTCGATCGTATGGTAGAACGATTGAGGGACGAAGCCATGACAAAGCGGCCTGTCAACGTGCTCAACTTGACGCGAAGCCTGGCTGTGGACGCAGTTTCTACGCACCTGTTCCGGGAGAATTACGATGGGGTCAGCGAACGCGGTCCAGTACTCAGCGTGAGCGCATTCGTGGACGCGTTTGTCGCTGTCGGTCGCTTCTTCTACCTCCCGAATCTCGCTTTCACGTGGCTGGAATGGGCCGTTGCCAAATGGTTGCCCGATCCAGAGACTGATGATAGCATGATGCTTGTTGATAAGTTCATCGGCACACTGGTAGCGAATACCTCCGAGAAGTCAACAACATACCCCGGGCGTCTACTCGCTGCGGGGCTCAGCGACTCCGAAGTCAAGGCACAGTGCAAAGACCTCATCTTCGCTGGGACAGATTCTACGGGGATGAACTTGGCAACGATCATGCGCAATTTGGCGTTGTACCCAGACATGTACGAAAGACTAAAGGATGAGGTTAACAACAACATTGCCCTTGGTCCAGATGCGCAGGACGTTCAAGCGCTACCCTATCTCAACGCTATTGTCAAAGAAGGCCTCCGAATTAGCATGGCAAATCCTACGCGCTTACCTCATACGGTCCCTGCAGGAGGTTGGACTTTCAAAAACACCTACTTCCCAGCTGGTGCCATTGTCGGTTGCTCAGCATATGAGCTGCACTTCAACCCGGACATCTTTCCATCACCAAGAAGCTTCCGGCCTGAAAGATGGCTGAGCCCAACAGAAGCTATGTCGAAATACTGGTTCGCATTTGGCGCAGGAAGCAGAGCGTGCATCGCCAGGAACTTGGCAACCATGGAGCTACAATTCGCGACGGAGAGGCTGGGTAGAAGCGGGGTTCTTGATGGTGCACGTGTAGTACAGAGTGACGTCGAGATCTACGAGTGGTTCAATTCGAAGGTCAAGGGCGAGAGAATCGACTTGGTCTGGGGTTAAATAAGATGGCTCTGGAATCTCCTTGACTAGATGGAGTTTCAACTTAGGAAAAGGGCATGCATTACAAAAAATGAGAACAAAGGATGTACACTTGTATCGTATGTCCGGTTTGTATGCGTCCTGGGAGCTTTCATGACAGGCATTCTGCCAGGTCTTATGTCACCCAGTGCCGATTGTAAGTGTATCGGTCAATTGCATGCACGCTTCCAATGCAGGACAGTGTCACTGAAGCAATCATGAGTCGAGTGAGCGGCCTCTTTGAGAACGACTGACCATCGCGGACTCCATCGGCAAGTTGCAAAGCAAGTAGTCAGAACATGCGATCGGTGAGTATACATCAACAAGGAAGCAAGTATCTCAGAAAATAAGAGGATGTAATGTATTCAGGAGAAGCTACAAACTACTAACGCAGAGCAACAAAGGGGAAGAGAAACAACAGGGGAAAGAACACGGCAGAAGCCAGCGCAAGCTCACACCAGCGTGAAACGGAGCGACGCGATCAACGAAGCGTGCAAAAAGACAGCAGAGCCAAAAGCGACAATCCGGCTACCTCATCGGTTGGTGGCATCGCAGGATGGCTCGCTTCGGTCGGCACGAAGAGAAATGCCCGGCGGAATCGATTCAAGGACGGCACTTCTCGCCTTTCTCGAAGCACAACTCGACAACCTCGCGCGCGCCGTTGTGGAAGCACTTCTTCTTGATGCCGCAGGTGAACTGCCAGTCGCACATCTGGGATGAGTTAGTCGACGAACTATACCAATGAAGATGATGCAACATTGCAGGGGGTGGGTGGGCAAGGCAGTGACTTACGTTGCAAGACTCATCACCGGACTCGCACAGATAGCAATCCTCATCGGCAAAGGAAAAGTCTGGCCGGGTTCCGTTGGAGATCGCCGGCTGCAAATGCGTGGTCGTCGTGTTGGAAGTAGGGGCGTCATCCCCAGCGAGCACCAGAAGCATCGCGGCGGAGCCAAGGAAATCGCCGGAAGCCATGGACGTGTCGTATGCTTTGGACGCCTCGGGGTCCTCTAGGAGGCTTATGCAGATCTCCGCTTCGCTGAGAGGGTCTTTGCACAGGAAGTGCTCACAGCCTTGGTCTTCGTCGCAAGCGAAATCGCACCCCTGTTTGTAGCGGAAGTCAATCAGAGGTTCTATGAGTACACGACGGACTGGTGCTTCAACTTACATCGCACTCCGGGTTACCGTCGCAAGAGTCGCACATTGGCTTGGCGATAATGCTATCACGGGGAGACATAGGCGCAGGGGTTTGGTTGGCACGAACTGACCTGGCTACGGTGTGTGTCGCGGTCGTGATCACAGTGACGGGAATCTCGAGCACGTGTGGTGAGCGCGAAGCAGTAACAGTTGGTGGCTGGAGCATGATGGTGGACGCTGGATCCTGGTAGTGATAGGTGACAGTGGAAGTTGTGCCTGGTTGCTGGTAGACGACAGTAGAAGCTGGGTTCTGTACAGTAACGATGGATGTGGTGCCTGGTTGCTGGTAGATTACAGTGGAAGCCGGCTTCTCCACAGTGACGGTATTAATCTGAATCTGAGGGGCTGCCACGACGACAGTGGTAGTCTGAACCCGAGGAGCTGTCATGACGACAGTGGTGGTTTGAACCCGAGGAGCTGTCACGACGACAGTGGTGATCTGTGGACGCTGAGCAACAACTGTCACAGTGCTTGTCTGTGGACGCTGAGAAATAACTGTCACGGTTTTGGTCTGTGGACGCTGAGTAACCACTGTCACAGTACTGGTTACTACAGGTATCGAAGTAGTGGTCGTAGTGCATGGGGAGCTCTGAGGAGCTACGACAACAGTAGTGGTACTGGTAAGAGGGGCGGACACGGTGACGGTGACGACTGGCGAGGACGTGGGGCCAACGACGGTCGAAATGACCACTGTCTCGGTGGTAGTTGTGGTCTCGCTGGGTCCGGAGGCAGAGACGTTGAAGCCCGGGGGCTGCCATTTGGAACGGACGCTCATGCACACCGTCATGTGAGTGGCTAAGTTGTTGCAAAGGTACTTGTCGCACTCTGCGCAGTCGGCGTGGCATTCCTGAGAAAAGATAAGTTAGCAAGCTGAGTACAGGCAAGAAACCTGGGACGAATCAACGTACTGGGCAAGTTTGGTCGTTGCAAGGGAAGCATTCCGACTGCTTGAAGGCAGTGCGACGAGTAGGTGACTGGTTGTCGCCATCGTTGGAGGCTAGCTCATCGCGAGGGGCCAGAC
>Ga0265798_10008899_pt1 | contig 12698 bp, 4 predicted proteins | sample P3T30metagenome_FD_192430 | JGI IMG/M metagenome (GOLD analysis project Ga0265798, IMG submission 192430) | Plant litter microbial communities from East Loma Ridge, Irvine, California - P3 T30 | ecosystem: Environmental > Terrestrial > Plant litter > Unclassified | place: USA: California...
GGCGCCGCACCGGCCATTCCTACCGTCGTCGCAAGCCGGAAGCGGACGCTCCCTGCGCCATTGAGCGCGCCTGCGCCGTCGAACACGTGCTGGGCGCCATCCCGGCCGAGCACTCGCAGGGTGGCGCTGTGGAAGCGCAGCCCCGGCAGCGCGAAACTCAGCTGCGCGCTCGCGCTCGCCCGGGCATCCGGCGCGGTCGGCAAGGTCGGCGCCACCAGGTTGAAGCGCGCCGTGCCGACCCAGGATGGTGCCCCACGCCATGCCCCACGTGGCGACAGCACGCTGCCGCTGGCGGCAACCATGCCTGCGCCGGCAGCGACGACCGTGCGGCTGACACTGGTGCTGCGGCCATTGCGGTCGAGCACCGTCGCCGTGACCCGGTACACCCCGGGCCGGGCGAAATAGTGGCTCGCACTCGCGCTGCCCACGTCGCTCCCCTCCGCAACGTGCGCCCTGCCGGCCTGCACGCCGCTGCCATCGCCCCAGGTCCAGCGCACGCCGCGTATCCCTACCCTGCCGGGGTCGATCCAGCCGACTGTCGCGGCAAATACCGTTCCCGCGCCAACCACCTCCGGCGCCAGCACCGGCCCGGCCACCGGCCCGGACGCCGGGCCCTCGCCCGGCGCGAGCAGTACCAGGCCGGCGTTGGAGCTGGCCACAATGGCGCCGGCGTCGTTGATGGCCAGCGCATCGTCCAGCACCAGCCCCGGCGGCGTGTAGCGCAAGCGGGTGTTCAGATCGAGCATGCCGGCCTTGGCCGACCACAGGAATGCCCGCGAGACCTGGTTGCGGTCGTTGGCGTAGCCGACCACCTGGCCGCGGTCGTTGGCCTGGAAAGCGCGCGAGCTGGCGCCGCCCAGGGTGCCGAGCTGCCGCATGCCCTCGGACCGGGTCCATGTCATGGCGCGCTGGTCGCCGCTGGCAAGATTGACCACGCCGGCGATGCGTGCGCCAAGGCTCATGTTGAGGGCGAAGGATTCGACGCCGCCGGCGGCGCCGAGGTCGCGCATGCCGGCGCCCGGCTCCCACAGATAGGCGCGGTACAGCAGTTCGTCGCCCGGCAGCACCCGGCTGCCGGCCACCTCGCCCCCGGCGCCGACGGCAACGGCGTCCGAATAGCTGCTGCCGAGCGTGTCGATGTCGGCCAGGCCTTTTGCTGCGGTCCAGGCGAAGGCATGGCGCTCGAGGCCGGCCGTGTCGGCGGCGCCCGCGATCAGGCCGGCGTCGTTCAGCGCGGAGCCGAACGAGGCGCCATTGGCGTCCGGCGCCAGCGCGCCCAGGCTCGTCATGCCGTCCGCCACGCTCCAGCGGAAGGCCAGCGGCGGCGTGGCCGGCACCCCTTCCGCCGTGCCGGTGACGACGCCACGGTTGTTGATCGCCTGCGCCTGCGCATTGCCGGTGCCGGGCAGGAGCCCGAGGTCGAGCATGCCGCCGCCCGCGCTCCAGACGAAGGCGCGCTCGCCGCCGCCGGCGCTGCGGGACACGCCGGCGAGCTGCCCGCGATCGTTCAAGCCCAGCGCCACGGTGTCGCCCCCGCCCATGGCGCCGATGTCGGTGACCGTCCGGCCATCGAAGAAATAAGCGTGCGAGGCAGCGCCGTCCCAGAGCGAGAACACGGCTTGTCCGGTGGCGTTGACTTTCGGCAGTGAACTGAGGTCGCCCGATCCCAGATTGATCACCCGGTAGGTGACGGGAGCGGCCAGCGCCGTAGCGCTTGCCGCCATGCCGAGCAGCAGGATGGACAAGCATCGTCGGACAGCGCCGAGCCAGTTGCCTTCATGATCGCAACACATATATTTTCTCCCCCATGAAGTTGCACGCCCGTCCGCCGTGATGGCGGATGGAACACGTGAATCATGTGGGCCGTGCGTCGCGCACGATTGGAGTAATCCCACTCCAATACGTTTCATTGATATAGATCAAACGGATGCTTGCGATCAGGGGTTTCCTACAAGCGCGTTCTTTAATGCATGATCCGCTCAGGCCGCCTTGTCCGGCAGCGGCAGCCCTTCCGCCAGCGCCAGCCGGATCATCGCCTCTTCCAGCACCACGCGTGCCCGGCCCGAGGCCAGTTCGAGTTCGCGGTGCAGGCGCGCATCTTCCTGGTTGCGCGACGCGCACTGGGCGCTGTAGCGCTCGAAGCTGCCGACCATCATGAGGATGTCGGACAGGTGGCGCGGGCATTCGCAGCTGAGACGATTGCCGGCGGCCGTGATCGCCGCCAGCGCGGCGTCGTCGAGGCGGCGCGGCGCCACCGCTTCGCCCGCGGCGTCGGCGGCGGGCAAGCCCTGCCCGGCCAGCGCCGAGCGGCACAACAGCACCAGTTCGCCGACCTCGGCCGGCACCCGCGCCACCAGGCAGCCCTCGGCGCGCAGGGCGCGGATGGTGGCGCTGCCGCCGAAGCGGTACAGCACCACGGTGGCGACCGGCTGCACCGCCGCGCGCGCCGCCGCCACCAGCGCCAGCGGGGCGTCGTCGAGTTCGGAGGCTTCGATCAGCAGCACGTCGACCGCCATGCCGTCGCCGCCCGCCACCACCGCGTCGAGCCGCGCATGGTGGCGCAGCACCTGCAGCGCGCGTCCGTCACGACCGCTGGCCGCAATGCGGCGCGCCAGGCCGTCGCCCACCACCAGCAGCCGCATCGGCCCGCTGACCTCGAGCGCGCGCGCCGGGTCGGGCGCGATCATCTCTTCCAGCCGCTCCACCGGCAGCCCGGTCAGCACGCCGATCGGGTGCCCCAGGTCGACCAGCTGCTTGAGCAAGCCGAGGCGGCGCACCTGCTCCGCCGTGTACAGGCGCTGCCCGTGCGCCGAGCGCTGGGTCTCGGACAGCGCATAGCGGCGCTCCCAGACCCGCAGTGTCTCTACCGGCAACCCGGCCAGCCGCGCGGCGACGCCGCTGCGGTAGGTCACCTGCCGAGCCTGCTCTCCGCTTCCTTGTTCGCTCTTCTTCGCGTTCATCTGAACCGCCCTTGCACCAGTTGTCTATATAAGCCCCGTTACAATACCGAGACAGGTTGAGTTTAGCGCAGTAGGAATGTCAATTCAACAATGATTCGTTTCAGATGTTTACCAACAAAAACGCCACCTCGAAGGTGGCGTCGGAACGGCTTCTGGAACCGTGCTTACCAAGTGAAATCGTCCGGAATCTTGTAGTCCGCGTAAGGATCTTCTTCCTCGTCCTGCGGCGCGGCCTCGGCCTTCCTGACCTGAATTACGCTTTCCGGGTCGCGCTCGGCGATCTTCGCGCCGATGACTTTCGGCACCAGCTCGTAGTTCCCGTTCAGGAACACGATCACCAGGCGGCCCGCGATCAGGTGCTGCTGCACCTGTTCCGACACATAAATGCGCTCAATCTTGCTGCCGTGGGTGAAGTTGTACGCCACCTCACCCTTGCCGGCCCCTTTGCCGGCGCCTGCGCGCGGCTGGCGGTTCTGCGCGACCAGCTGGGCGATCTGGGCCCGCACCGCCTTCTGCGCCGCCTGCGCGTCGCGCTGCGCGTTCAGCTCGCGCGCCCGCTCGGCATTCTTGCGCTGCTGCTCCAGCGCAGCTTCACGCGATTCGTTGACCGACTCGGCGCCGGTACGGCGCTCGATCTTCTTCTGTTTGCTCTGTTCCTGGGTGACCAGCTTGACCTTCTTCTTGTCGACCAGGCCGGCTTTCAGCAACTGCTCCTGCAGCGAGACCATTGTTCTGCTCCTTCGAGGGCGGCCGGCACGGCGCCGGCGCGCGTAAAGGCGCTAGCATAGCAAACCGGCAGCGCGGCGGGGGGGCTGTGGCGCCATCTGCAACAGATCGCTTTACGACACAATTATTTCAACGGCATAGAATGCATACGGTTCATGGACAGGAACCGATGAGTCAGGGATAGTCGATGTCTTTACGACTTTAGTCAGAGCTGCCATGTCCGACCAGCACGTCCCCCTGATCATCCACGGCACGATGTTCGGCCACGCTGCGGCCACTGATACCACCGGCCCGGTCATCCTGAGCTCGCCGCAGAACGGCCACCGCGCCGATGCGCCGCTGGTGTTCACCTTCAATGAAGACATCAAGGTCGGCAGCGGCACGATTTCCCTGCTCAACAGCAGTGGCCAGGGGATCACCGAGACACTGGCCGGCAGCCCCTACGTGACGGTATCGGGCAACACCCTCACCTTCGCGCCGCCGCAGCGCCTCGCCTACGCAACCGGGTACTCGATCAGCTTCAGCTACGACGCCATCACCGACCTCGGCGGCAACCGGCTGGACGGCTACTACGGCAGCTTCCAGTCCGGGCTGGTGCCCGAGGCGCAGAACCTGACCGGGACTGCCGACAGGGATCGCCTGGACGGCAGCGACCTGGCCGACACCATCGACGGCGCCGGCGGCAGCGATACGATCAACGGCCATGGTGGCGACGACATCCTGCGCGGCGGCGACGAACAGTCCGGACAGTCATATAGCAACGGCGACACCATCCGCGGCGGCGCCGGCAACGACACCATCCATGGCGGCGCGGGCGGCGACTCGCTGTCGGGTGACGATGGCGACGACCGGATTTTCGGCGACGGTGATAACGACTATCTGTACGGCGACGCCGGCAACGACCACCTGGAGGGCGGCGCCGGCAACGACATGCTGACCAACTCCGCCGGCCACGACACCATGTTAGGTGGCGATGGCGACGACCGCATCAGCCTCGACTACGAAGCCAGCGGCGTCCTCGATGGCGGCGAAGGCAAGGACCACCTGAGCGGCTACCTCGGCTCTTCCTACACCGGCGGCGGCGGCAACGACGTCATCGAGATCAGGACGAGCGGACCGAACGCGCGCCCGACCACCGCCAGCGGCGGCGCCGGCAAGGACACCATCCAGGTCGGTTTCGGCGACACCCAGGCGGCCGTCACGCTGTCCGGCGGCGCCGATGCCGACGTCTTCGTCATCCAGACCAATGGACGGGCAATCGGCGCCAGCGTCCTCACCATCACCGACTTCACCCCCGGCGCCGGCGGCGACCAGCTCGACCTGCTACAGATCTTCGGCGTCCAGCAGAACGGCAATCCCTTCACCAGCGGCGTGCTGCGCCTGCTCGCCGCCGGCGCCGACACCCAGCTCCTGCTGCGCGAGGGCGGCGACACGCCGGCCTACAACACCCTGGTCACGCTGACCGGCGTGCGGCCGGACCAGCTCACCGCCGCCAACTTCATCGGCGGTATCGATCCGCGCGGCGGCACCACCGGCCTCACCCTCACCGGCACCGACAAGACGGACCGCCTCGAGGGCATGTTCCTCGACGATACCCTGTATGGCCTGGACGGCGACGATTCGCTCAGTGGCGACGCCGGCAACGACCTGCTCGACGGCGGCGCCGGCGACGACTACCTCGACGGCGACGGCGGCGACAACATCCTGCGCGGTGGCGACGGCAACGACCGCCTGACAAGCGATATGTTCGGCATCAACCTGCTGGAAGGCGGCGCCGGTGACGACCTCATTCGGGGCGGCGCCGGCAACGACCGCATGCTGGGCGGCGCCGGCAACGACATCCTGCAACTGGAATATAACTACGGCAACCAGGTGCGCACCGTGACCATGGCCGGCGAGGATGGCAACGACCACCTGCGCGTCGGTTTTGCCTCCAGCAACGTCAAGATCGTGGCCAGCGGCGGCGCCGGCGCCGACATCTTCGAAATCGCGTCCTTCGCCGACCTGACCATCCTCGACTTCGGCCAGGGCGACGTGCTCGACCTGCGCCCCATCCATTCCTCCTACGACATCAGCGGCAATCCCTTCGGCCCGTCCGGCTACCTGAAGGCGGTACAGGACGGCGCCCACGTGCGGATCTATGCCGACAGCGACGGCGTCGCCGGCAGCGCCGCGCCCTGGCTCGCGGTCACGCTCGAGAACGTGCGTCTTTCCTCGCTGACCGGCGCATCGTTCGGCGGCGGCTACGATCCCTCGGGCACCAACCAGGGCGTGACCCTGCGCGGCACCCCGGGCGCCGACACCCTGACCGGCGGCATGCTCGACGATGTCATCGAAGGCGGCGACGGCAACGACACCATCGACGGCAACGCCGGCGACGACAAGCTGTATGGCGGCGACGAAACCATCGTCGGCGGCGGCGACACGCTCCGGGGCGGCCTCGGCAACGACGAACTGTATGGCGGCGTCGGCAACGACAACCTCGATGGCGGCGAAGGCGACGACCGCCTGTTCGGCGGCAGCGGCGACGACCGGCTCTCCGGCGGCGCCGGCAGCAACCGGCTCGAGGGCGGCGACGGCCGCGACACCCTGTACAGCTCCTCCGGCACCGACCACGTGCTGGGCGGCGCCGGCGACGACGTAATCGACGGCGGCTCGAACTACGTGGATGCCGCTGCCGCCGCCATTCTCGACGGTGGCGACGGCAACGACCAGATCACCGCCCGCGGCGCGGCCAGCACCGTGCTGGCCGGCGCCGGCGACGACACTTTGGTGATCGAGGCCAACGGCAGCGCGATCAACAATGCGGCTATGGTCGTCGACCTGGGCGCAGGCAACGACCGCATGACGCTGCGCGCCACCTACGGCGACACCACCCGCGCGGTCCAGGCCAGCGGCGGCGCCGGTGTGGATACCTACCGCTTCGAGGGCAGCGACCGCTGGCCGGTGCTCACCATCACCGACTTCCAGGCCGGGGCCGGCGGCGATGTGGTGGACCTGCATTCGTTCAGCTGGAGTTTCACCGGCAACCCGTTTGGCGCAGCCGGGCAGGCGCGCCTGGTGCAGGATGGCGCCCGCGTGCTGCTGCAGCTCGACCTCGACGGCCCGTCCGGCGCCGGCGCCTGGGCGACCCGCATCGTGTTCGAGAATACCCGCGTAGCGAACTTCAGCGGCGCCAACTTCAGCCAGGGCGCGAGTCCCGATGGCTCGTCGCGCGGGATGGAGATCGCCGGTACGGCTGGCGTCGACTCGCTGCAGGGCGGCAGCCTGGACGACACCATCCGCGCCGGCGGCGGCAACGACTACGTGAACGGCAATGCCGGCGCCGACAAGCTGTACGGCGAGGCCGGCAACGACCAGCTGTACGGCGGCGAAGGCAGCGACCGCCTGGAGGGCGGCGAGGGCAACGACAACCTGTACGGTGACCAGGGCAACGACGAACTGCTGGGCGGCATCGGCGACGACGTGCTGCAGGACCAGTACGGCGACAACATCCTGCGCGGCGGCGACGGCGACGACGCGCTGTACGCGTCGAACGGCAGCAATACCGTGTCGGGCGACGCCGGCAAGGACCGGATCCGTGTGACCGGCAGCGGCGGCACGGTCGACGGCGGCGCTGGCGACGACATCATCGAGATTGTCGACGACTTCGACACCATCCCCTTCCAGCTCACGGCGCAAGGCGGCGACGGCAACGACAGCTTCTCCACCTCGTACTTCGGCAGCGCGGCGTCCAACATCCTGCTCAGCGGCGGCGCCGGCGTCGATACCTACCGGCCCACCAACGTGTCCGCCGGCGCGACCGTGACCGTCACCGATTTCCAGGCCGGCGCCGGCGGCGACCTGATCGATATTACCGGCCTGGTTCCGCCGACCCCGCTCAATCCATTCGGGCCCGGCGGCGGCGCCCAGCTGGTGCAGCGCGGCGCCGACACTGTCCTGCAGGCGCGCCCTGTGGGCAACAGCGCGGCCGAATTTGCCGACGTGCTGGTGCTGCGCGGCGTCGCCAAGGCCACGCTCACCCCGCAGAACTTCACCCATGGCTTCAATCCTGACGGGACCGGCGTCGGCCAGACCATCCTCGGCACCGACGGCATCGACCGGCTGATGGGCGGCTGGCTCGACGATACCCTGCGCGGCGGCGCCGGCAACGACGTCCTGTATGGTTCGATGGGCAACGACCGGCTCGAGGGCGGCGATGGCGACGACCAGCTCGACGGCGACCGCATCGGCGTGGTCCCGACCGGCGCGAACGGAACGCGCTGGCCTACCGCGTTCAGCGGCAACGACGTGCTCGACGGCGGCGCCGGCAACGACACCCTGACCAGCACCTATGGCGCCGACACCTTGCTCGGTGGCGCAGGTGACGACCTGCTGGTGCTGGCGCGCCCCACCGGCTCCGGCCAGACGGGCGGCTACCGGGTCACCCTCGACGGCGGCGACGGCAACGACCGGATCATGATCCAGAACGGCATCCAGGCCACGGTCGGCGCAAGCATGCGCGGCGGCGCCGGCAGCGACACCTTCCAGCTCAACGTCCCGGCGCCCTCGGCGAGCTACGTCATCACCGATTTCCAGGCCGGCGCCGGCGGCGACCTGCTCGACGTCTTCGAGCTGTTCGGCGCCACCCGCCAGTCGCCGTTCGCCACCGGCCACGTGTCCCTCGAGCAGCGCGGCGCCGACACCGTGCTGCGGGTCGACCTCGATAGCGCCGGCGGCAGCGAATCCGCCATCGACCTGGTCACCTTGCAGGGCGTCGCCAAGGATGCGCTCATCGCCGCCAATTTCCGCTACGGCTATACCCCTGCCGACAGCATCGTGACGCTGGCGCCGGACGTGCAAGGCGGCGTCGCAGGCGAGCGCCTGGTCGGTAGCGACGTCTCCGACGTCCTGCGTGGCAACGACGGCAACGACATCCTGGTCGGCAATGGCGGCAACGACCTGCTCGATGGCGGCGCCGGCATCGATACCGCAGTCTTCCGCGGCGAACGCAGCGACTACGCGCTCGGCGGTTTCAATACCTACACGCCGACGGTGTCCGACCTGCGCACCGGCATCCATGACGGCAAGGACCAGGTGGTCGGCATCGAACGCCTGGTGTTCTCCGACGTCGCCGTCGCCCTCGACACTGGCATCTACGGCCATGCCGGCCAGGTCTACCGCATCTATCGGGCCGCCTTCGACCGCGAACCCGACCTGTTCGGCATCGGCTTCTGGATCGCCAAGCTCGACCAGGGCGTGAGCTTGCAGGAAATGTCGGCCGCCTTCGTGCGCTCGGACGAATTCGTCACCCTGTACGGCGCGGCGCCCACCAATGCGGAAATCGTCATGCGCCTGTACCGCAACATTCTCGACCGCGAACCGGACCAGGGCGGCTACGACTTCTACCTGTCGGTGCTCGACCGCAAGGCGGCCACCGTGGGCGAGGTGCTGGCGGACTTCAGCGAGAGTTACGAGAACCGGTCTGCGGTGGAGCAGGTGATCGGCCTCGGCTTCAACTACCTGCCCTATGCGGGCTGAAGCGCGGCCTCATCCGACACGCATGATCTTCACATAATCCGTAGACAACCCCTGCCGGCTCATCCATATTGACGTTCTACCTTTAAGCCCAGCCCAGCCATGACGACGATCTCTTTGAACATCCCCGGCACCATCGGCGCCGACACCCTCACCGGCACCGAGCAGGCCGACACCATCGACGGCGGCGCCGGCAACGACATCATCAACGGCCTGGGCGGCAACGACATCCTGAGCGGCGGTGAAGGCGACGACCGCATCGACGGCGGCAGCGGCCACGATACCCTGAACGGTGGCGAAGGCGACGACGTGCTCGATGGCGGCGACGGCAACGACTGGCTCGAAGCTGTCTCCGGCAACGACACGCTGCGCGGCGGCGCCGGCGACGACGGACTCTACGCCAGCTATTACGGCACCAGCGTGCTGGAAGCCGGCGCCGGCAACGACCAGCTGCGCAGCTACGGCGGCGGCAACGATACCCTGAACGGCGGCGACGGCGACGACAAGCTGTACCTGATGGAGCACAGCAACGGCGAGCGCGATTCCACCATCACGCTGGCGGGTGGCGCCGGCAGCGACACGATCGACCTGCGGCTGGTGAGCCGCGCCGCCAGCGTGCTGGTAAGCGGCGGCGACGGCGCCGACCTGATCACCCTCGGCACCCTGATCGGCAGCGGCAGGGTCCGGATCCTAGATTTCGGCAAGGACGACCGGCTCGACCTGCAGGAGTGGCTGCCCTACGGGATCACCGAGAATCCGTTCGGCGCCGGTGGCTACTGGAAAGCGGTGCAGCAGGGCGGCGACGTCGCCATCATGATCGACCGCGATGGCGCCGCCGGCGCCCAGCCGGCATATAACCTGGTCACGCTGGCGAATGTCGCGCTGTCGTCGCTCACCAAGGCCAATTTCATCGGCGGTTTCGATCCGGCCGGCGGCAGTATCGGCAGCAGCGGCCCGATCGGCCTGACCATCACCGGCACGGCGGGCGCCGACAGCCTGTCCGGCCGCGACCTGAACGACACCATCGAAGGCCTCGCCGGCGATGATACCCTGCGCGGCCTTGACGGCGACGACAAGCTGTTCGGCGGCGCCGGCAACGACAACCTGGACGGCGGCGCCGGCAACGACCGGCTCGAAGGCGGCGACGGCAACGATACGCTCACCGATTCGAACGGCAACGACTACCTGAGTGGGGGCGCCGGCGACGATGTCCTGAGCAGCCAGGGCCTGGCATGGGGCGCCCCCGCCGGCACCACCCTCGACGGTGGCGACGGCAAGGACCGCATCCTGGCGGGCGGCTCGGTCAAGGCCGTGCTGGCCGGGGCGGGAGACGACGAGGTCATCTTCGAAGAACAGGCCGGCCTGCCTGGACGCCCAGCCTTGCTGGTGGACCTGGGCGCCGGCAACGACCGCTTCAGCTTCCGTGTCGATACCGGGGAAATGCGGGCGATCCGCGTCACCGGCGGCGCCGGCATCGATACCTATTCCTTCATCTGGGGCCACACCCGTCCGCTACTCACGATCACCGACTTCCAGACCGGCGCCGGCGGCGACGTGCTGGACGTGTACTCCTTCGCCAACGTCAGCCGCGACATCAATCCCTTCGCGCCGTCGGGCAACGCCCAGCTGCTGCAGGACGGCAGCAATGTCGTGCTGCAGGTGCTGCCGGCGGAGGCGGGCCCGCAGGGCTGGGTGACCATGGTGCTGTTCGAGAACACCCGGGTGGCGGACTTCGCGGCGGCCAACTTTACCGACAAGGCCAATCCGAGGGCCGCCAGCGGCACGATCCAGACCGGCACGAGCGGCAAGGACACGCTGGTCGGCGGCGCGCTGGCGGACATCCTGCGCGGCGGTGACGGCGACGACACCTTGCTGGGCGCCGGCGGCGACGACCTGCTGTACGGCGAAGCCGGCAACGACTTCCTGGACGCGGGCGCCGGCAACGACCGCCTCGACGGCGGCGACGGCAACGATGCCCTGATCGGCGGCGCCGGCAACGACGTGCTGTTCGGCGGCGCCGGCAACGACAGCCTGGGCGACAACCGCGGCAACAACATCCTGTACGGCGGGGCCGGCGACGACTCCCTCGCCGGCAGCTCCGACGGCTATTCCATGGTGTATGGCGAGGCCGGCACCGACACCTTCTTCATCGAGGGCGGCAGCGGCATCTTCGACGGCGGCGCTGACGCCGACGTGTTCAACCTCACCTTCGCCGCCGGCGCGACCGGATCCCTGCTGCTGACGGGCGGCGCCGGCCGCGACAGCTACGGGCCGACTTCGGCGTCGTTCGGCGCGACCGTGACCGTCACCGACTTCGTGGCCGGCGCCGGAGGCGACTACCTCAACCTGACCGGGCTGGTCACACCGACCTCGGGCAATCCCTTCCTGCCCGGCGGCAGCCTGCAACTGGTCCAGCGCGGCGTGGATGCCGTGCTGCAGACCCGCAGCGGCGCCGGCGCTTTCCAGGACGTGCTGGTGCTGCGCAACGTCGACGCCAACGCGGTGTCGAGCGACAACCTGTTGTACGAGTTCGGCAACAACAACGGCCTGGTCTACCAGGGCAGTAATGGCGCCGACAACTATACCGGCAGCTCGGACGACGACATCCTGCGCGGCAATGGCGGCAACGACATCCTCACCGGCCGCGCGGGCAACGACCGCATCGACGGCGGCAGCGGCATCGACACCGCCGTGTTCAGCGGCGCGCGTGCGCAATACACGGTGACGCGCAACCCGGCGCAGGAGATCATCGTGTCCGACCGGCGCGCCGGTGGCGGCGACGGCAACGACACGCTGCTGAACGTCGAACGCCTGCAATTCGCCGACGGCATGGTCGCCTTGGACAAAGGCCAGTTCGAGAACGCCGGCCAGGCCTACCGCATCTACCGCGCCGCCTTCGACCGCGAACCTGATCTCGGCGGCCTCGGATTCTGGATCGCCAAGCGCGACCAGGGCGTGAGCTTGCAGGAGATGTCGGCCGCCTTCGTGAAGTCGGACGAGTTCGTCAAGATGTACGGCGCCGCGCCAAGCAACGCCGAGATCGTCACGAGCCTGTACCGTAACATCCTCGACCGCGAGCCGGAACCGGGCGGCTACGCGTTCTATCTGTCGGTGCTCGACCGCAAGGCGGCAACCCTGGGCGAGGTGCTGGCGGACATCAGCGAAAGCCTGGAAAACCGCGAGGGGGTGGCAGAGCTGATCGTGAACGGCATCCAGTACCAGCCGTATATCGGATAAGGCGCGTTGGATGTGTTGCGCAAGCAGCACATCTTTCGCCAGGACATCTTGCCCATGCGCGTGTTTGCCTGATAATTGCTGTAACAACAGCAACCACCGCACCCGATGTCCCGTCGTCCCGCCGCATCCCTGCGCGACTCGCGCCTGTACGAAGTCATGGACCTGATGCTGGACTCGGTCGGCGACCCGCTGGCCCTGAGCGGCCTGGCCGCCTCGGCCAGCTATTCGAGCTACCACTTCGACCGCATCTTCCGCGAG
>Ga0265798_10008901_pt1 | contig 12697 bp, 12 predicted proteins | sample P3T30metagenome_FD_192430 | JGI IMG/M metagenome (GOLD analysis project Ga0265798, IMG submission 192430) | Plant litter microbial communities from East Loma Ridge, Irvine, California - P3 T30 | ecosystem: Environmental > Terrestrial > Plant litter > Unclassified | place: USA: California...
GTGAGGGTGGACTGAAGCTGCATCCGCCTTTACCGCATGGCCTTGAGCACCGTGGGCTCAAGGTAGGGTTCCCACACAAGGGCCAGGGCAACCAGCACCGTGCCGATCCCGAGTAGGGCAGCCGTGCGCCGTGATGGTCCAGTGCTGACACATGGGCCAGCCATGGTGCAGGCCGTTGCCCGGCGGCGGAAGAATAGCCCCCACCCCACAAGGAGGGCCAGGGCAGCTCCGCCAAGCAGGAGCGGCCGGACGCTCGCCAGCATCGTCAGCCCGCCGAACACAGCTCCCGTCGCACCAAGACCGGCGAGCGCCATCGGCAGAGCGCAGCAGGAGGATGCCGCTAGAGCCCCCAGCCCGGCGACCGTGCCCAGACCGGCGAACCAGCCTCCTGAGGGAACGGGCAGGCTGTCCCGCGGATGCGGGGCGGGCCTCGCAGGGGCCGCTATGGATGGTGTGTTGGTCATGATCGTGCCACTCTGCATCCCGTAGTGGCTACGGGATCAAGCGGAAAATGGTCACGGGTCCGCGCGGCCTCTCCATCGGGCAGCTCGCGGCGGCAGCCGGGGTCAATCTGGAGACGGTCCGCTATTACGAGCGCATCGGGCTCATGCCACCGCCTGCCCGCACCGTGGGTGGTCATCGGGCCTACGATCCAGCCCACGTCCAGCGTTTGGCGTTCATCCGTCACGCCCGCGCGTTGGGCTTCGGGATCGAGGACATCCGTGCCTTGCTGACGTTGGCCGCGCCCGGTCACCGATCCTGTGCCGAGGTCCGGGATATCGCCAGTGCGCACCTGTCCGAGGTCCGCACCAAACTTGCCCACCTCGCGCGACTTGAGCGCATCCTGAGCGCCACGATTGACCAGTGCAGCGGCGCGCCGACGCCCGCCTGTCCGGTCCTCGATATGCTCGATGCTCCGATGTGACAGCCCAACCCTTTGAAGGTCCAAGCTGAGTTGAGAGCAGCCACAAACAGCGGTCTGTTAAAGGCGAACCTATAGCGGACCGGCGGCGCCGGTCCTCATCCGCATACCCAAATAGGACCGCCCGGATCGGCTGCTATGGGTGAGTTTCCGCCCGTTCGCTTCTGGGCAAAAGATCGCCAAAGTGGACGGCATGAGGCTCGCGCATGCTGATATCGGATCAGATTGAGTGTAGTCTTGACGGGATCAGGCTACGGCGGCTTGGCGTCCATGAGATCGAGCCTGCTGCCACATAGGTGCCAACCAGTTCGCCGCGGCGGCCCATGCGACCTGATTTGATTTGTTCCTGAAATCGTACCGCCCACTCGGAGCTATCCCGATTTGGCCGGGAGCGTCCCCGGTGCCTAGGAACTCCAGTTATGTCCACTCCGACCGAAGCCGAGGCCGATTGGTTGGCCGAGCGAATGCGCACTCATCAGGGCCAAGTCGTCGTGCTCAGCAACAAAGCGCGGCCGCAGGCGTGTAGCGACACCGTACTGCACGCAACCGTGATCCAGCTGCTGCCGCCCGGCCAAACCGAGTTCACGAAGGTGCGGACTACGATCGCGGCGATCGACGCGATCGGATTCCCCCTTAAGCCCGAGCACCGCAAGGACTTTCTGGCCGGCTGGCCCGTGGTGACCACGGCAATGCTGATCCCCCTGCTTCCCCCGCGTGAGCGCGGCCGCCAAACGGTGACGGACCTTGAGGAGCGGGCACGCAACGCCTTCTACCTCACCGTGACGCTCGCCACCGAGCGCCTGCGCGCCTGTGCAGACGCGCGCGAAGGCACGACGTTGGCGTGCGAGGTGCGGCGCCTGATGGTCCTAGAGGACTTGGCGGCGGCCGTGGAGCTGCCGAACGAGAGCACCGATCCCCAGAAGCGTCAGCGGCAACGTGGGCGCTTCTTGATCAACGCGTTCCGGGAAGGGCAAGCGCGTGTGGGGCATTTCTACCCTGGCCAGCGAGGAAAGGACGTTCTGCAGGCAGCTTACGGCGAGGTTCGGGCGATTGGGAACGCGGATGAACGCGCCGCGATCATGACTCGGGAGCTGCGCCGGGTCGAGCTCCTGTCGCGCCTGTACCGGCGCGCGCAGGTGGTGCGGGCGGCCCAGCACGAGCTGTCCAGAACGCTGCGGGTCGGGGAGCCGACTAGCCGCATTCAGCACCAGGTGCTGGCACACGCGCTTGAGGGTGGTTTGCCGCTGGATGCACTGATGGAGGCGGCGATCCAGGGGGATCTCAATCCGGCGCCCTTATACGGCCACGTCGCGATCTGGGTGGCCGCACTGGAGGTTGGACGGCGGCTCGGGCAACTCGCCCGTGGGGCGGCGATCATCCTCGAGCCGGAACTCGGCACTGCCCTGGAGCGCCTGCTCGTCCTGGCGGATCAGGAAGGAAACGACGCCGACCTGCGCGCGGCACGTCTGGTTCGGGAACTCGCTCTCGCGCTCAGACCCGCCGGGTTCTGGGCAGCGCTCAGGGTCGCGACGCAGGCCGCCAGCAGCCCGTGCCGCCTCGATCCGAAACCGCAAGGCCAATGAGTACTTCGATCTAATCGCGGCCAGGATCCGGGCTGGCTGCCTCTGCACCTACCGCCGCCAGCATCTCGGGCCGGCGGAAGTAAAAGCTGGTGGCAGCCGACTGGCACGAGGGTCCGGCACTGAGCCCCATGCTGATGCTCCGGCGCTTCCTCACCGACTGCCAGGTTCTGATCCTGTGGGAAGGCTCGGCGATGGATCGGGCGATGCAGAAGCTGATGCCGATGTGCGAGTATGGCTTCGAGAACCGCGAGGACGGCATTGCGGCTCAGGAGCAGGCTCGCGCATTGCTCAGCCGCCTTCAGGCCGAGGGCCTCTACCGCTGATCGACAACCTCCACCTACAGCCGCTTTCAGGCCATAGGGCTGTTCGCATAAGGGCGCCTTACGGAACACCGGCGCGGTGAACGCAGCCCGCGCTATGCTTCCCTGGAATATTTGCAAGCCCCATCTCGATCGTCGCCTCGACCGAGAGACCGACCCGCAGCAGTTGAGCGAGCGGCTGCCGTGCGTCACCAGCGCAGCAGGCGCGGTCCCAGCATGGCGCCAGCGAGTGTGCAGGACGCAATGGTGCCCCCGTACCAGAGCGCGACGAACGGGACGGAGTCGTCCATGCAGTGCAGGGCGTAGCCCATCGCGCTGATGCCGCCGGCGACGAGGCCCACGAGTGCACCAGTGCGGACCAAGTCAGTTGGGGCGGCGAACCTGCGGACAGCCCAGACCAGCACGACGAAGGGCACCACGGCGATAATCGGAATTGAGATCAGGCACTCCAGCCACATCTGTCCGACCAGCATGTGGTCCCAGTGCGCGCTCGGCGCCGAGGCGAGGCTGAGGGCCGCAAGTGCCATGATGGCGACGAAGGGCAACAGCGCCACGAGCACGCGAGACCGGGCCTCGCCACCCGGACGCGCGACCTTGGTGAGGAGGTGCCCGGAGAGGACGACAACGCCGGCGCTGAAGGCGAGCTTCAACAGCAGGAAGCTCATCACTCCGGGTGCGGCGAGATCCGGACGAACGCCCAGCGCCAGGAGCGCAATGCAAAGCGCCGCGCCCGCACTGAGCGCTGCGGCGAGGCCAACGCCACGCGTAAGACGGCGCCGGTCGGTCGATCCGCTGTTCGTGCTCAGCATCTCAATCAGCTCATCCGTCCTCATCATCGCCTACCCTGACTAATAGCGGCCGCCATGGCCTTGAGGCCACGGTGGACGCTGACTTTGATGGCGGACTCCGACATGCCGCAATGCTTGGCCGCCTCCGCGACACTCAACCCGTCGAGCTTCACGTAGCGGATCGCCCGCTGCATCTTCTCGGGGAGCTTGGCCAGGAGCCGGTCCAGGTCATACGCGCTCTCCGCGCCGGCATGGTCGTCTTGCGCCTCGAAGTCGCCGGCCTCCTCAAGGGGCACGCTGGCCGTCGAGGAGTGCCTATGGCGCAAGTGGTCGATCAATTTGTAGCGGGCGATGGCCTGCACCCAAGGGGTAAACGGCTGGCCTACGTCGTAGGTATGCCGGCGTGTATGGATCGCCATCAGCGTGTCCTGCACGAGGTCCTCTGCCTCTGTCTGGCTCCGTCCAATACGCGTCAGCTTGCCCCGGTAATAGGCTCGCAGGTGCTGGCTGAGCCGATCCAGTAGGATGCGGTACGCACCCGCGTTCCCGTCCAGGCTGGCCTTCATCAGGCCTCGGAGCTCTCCTTCGTTGGCAATCATTGGGCACTCCCAACCAAGTTCGGGAGGCGGGCGCCAACGGTTACAATGCCTCGCCGGGACGACTGGGAACTAAGTGCATCAGGGCGGCTCGCGACATGGACTGACGCCAGAGGCCAGCGGCCAGGCACCGGAGCGTGAACGGTGCGGCTTCGCGCGCGTCCACGCTCCGACGATCTCCGGCCATGGGCCAGAGCACGGTGGAATGACATCGATCTCGTCCTGAGTGCCATGGGAGCCCGCCCCTCAAGGAGGGATCGGGCACAAAGACGCGCATGCTGTCGTCGCAAGCACGATTGCGAGCGCGCCGGCTGGTTTGGGGCACCTAGCTCAGAACGGGGGTTTTAGGAGGGAAGGGGTCGGGCGGTCCTTGAAGGCTCACGCCTTCGATATCTGTGAGCGCGTACCCGAACGATGTCCCGATGACACGGGGTTCGAAAGCCGGCTGAGCGTCAGCGACGTAACCGGCGCACAGGAGGGAGCATGTCGAGCGGGCTATCCCACCCTTGTCACAGCCATCGCAACAGTCGCAACCATCGGGCATCAATGACCGCATCGCCGCGACGGGCGTAGACGCCTTCATGTGAGCGGCCTGCACACCATGCAGCGCGAACCCCGCCACAAGGGCGAAGGTCAGAAACAACGCGTAAGCCGAACGGGACCGCAGCCAGGACATCGAACCGAGCGTAACAGGCAGCCGAACACCTTGAAAGTCCGCATAGCGTTACGGAGCCATGGTTTGACGCGCATCGCTGGGAGCCGCGGAGCCGCATGTGTCGTGCAGCGAATGAGCGTTCGCCCCTGTCGTGCCATCTGTCCCAGACCTGCGTGCCCCGCGCCACCGGGGTTGCCTTCAGCCAGCGTCGCGGCGGGCGCCGATTTTGTAACGAAATATCTGTCAGCTTCGAAGTTTGCGGGAGGTTCGGCTTCGATACGCGAGCTGAGTCGGCATTGCGGCGGCCCATGCACGGCATCTGCTGTCAAATCGAGGATCGACGGTTTGCCGGTGAGCTAGAAACAGCGTTCGGACACCGCCGCCTTCAAATCCCACGTGACCCGCACCGAATGTGGGCCGGGTGGGCGCGTGATTGTAGCCGTGCTGTGGTGGCTCCCTCCTCCTGGAGGGTTCAATAAACCGGAAAGACCTAGAATATGGGTTTCTACGCGCGCCGCATCTTTCCCTTCCTCGTCGACTACGCCTTGCGGAACGAGGAGGCTGCGGCTTGCCGCGCACGGATCGTTCCGCTGGCACGTGGCACGGTGTTAGAGATCGGCATCGGATCGGGCCTGAACGCTCCTTTCTACGCTGCCCAGGTCGATCAGGTGGTCGGCATCGATCCGTCGCCCGAATTACTCGGTAAGGCGCGCGCACGACTCGGCGCCAGTGTCGCCCCCATCCTGTTGGCGTGTGCTTTCGCCGAAAGCATCCCCCTGGCGAGCGGCAGCATCGATACCGTGGTGATGACCTGGACGCTATGCAGCCTCCGCGAGCCACGAACCGGCCTCGCTGAGATCCGCAGAGTGCTACGGCCCGATGGGCAGCTGTTGTTCATTGAGCATGGCCTGGCACCTGATGCGGAGGTCGCGCGCTGGCAACGCCGTCTGGACCCGCTGTGGACCCGTATCAGTTGTCACCTTGAGCGTCCGGTGGACCGCCTTCTCGAGGAGGCAGCCTTCGTGATCGACACGATGCAGACGGGTTATGTCGGCGGACATCCCCGGATGCTGAATTACCTCTACCAAGGCCGGGCCCGGCCCGCTCGTACGTGAGCAAGGCAGCTTCAGCGCAGTCCGGTCCCATGCGACTGCGCCCCATGGGCACCAAGCGCCGCCCAGCGCGTGTCTGTGGCGCCACCCATGCGGCAACCGGCGCGTATCCGATTGAAGAGGCCGACGCGTCAGGAGCGACGGACGAACCGGCCTATCTCATCTTCGAGAGCCGGTTCGCTCAGGATCTGTTCTGCGCCGTCCCGACGAGTCGCGTGATCCCTGCGTTCCTGTTCGGCGTCGCTTGGCTGTTCCGAGGCACTCTCGGGAAGAGAGGCTTCAGGATACCGGGTTTTGACACCGCATCGGCCCGGACTGCGGCACAGCGTGACGGCTTCTATCTCTTCACTTCGGCAGGATGGAGAGATCGGGGCTCGTGCACTGACGCCGACAAAACGTACGACGCGTGACGGAATTTCTGACGCTCATTGCAGACTGTTAGCGAAATAGCACGCTCGGCGCCGCTAAGCGCCTGTGCACTGGCGCAGAGCGTTCTCGGCTTAAGCGGTAAGAGAGTGCTCGTCCTCACTGTCTGTTCGCGCAGGCTTGTAACGTTTTGAGCGACCACTCCGAAGTTGCAAGCAGAAGCATCAAATTTCAATAATATAAAGAGATCTTGTCATGAGAAAATAATTCTTCGTTTTGGGCGTTGGAGCTTTTCTAGTCTCGAACCTTCCAAATTAGGCTTCAGCTGTGTATTGAGAGTCGCTGCTCCCGTCATGGAGAAATCACCAGACGGCGGCTGCACCGTCAACGCTCGCTCCGCCCCCGGGGGTCCTGACGATAGGTTCGATCAACAACGTTCCTCGTCGACCTGCGCACCGTCAGCCGAAGCCCGCCGGCGCGAAGTTCTAAAACATCACGGCAATGGGCGCCGATAGCGGTGTCCATTGCTGAGGTCAGGTTTTCTGTCTTCGGCCCGCTCAAGTAAGCGCAGGCAACAAGCCCACACAGACTCTCTCCTCGGCCTGCCATTCCAGTGCCGCGGTGGTCGCCGTTGATCGTCCGGCCCTGTGTCGGCCTGGCGAGGCGTGAGGACAAGCGCTTCCTCATCAAGTTCGGACGACGCTACGAATAGGACAGCGTCGGCGCGCCGATGTTCGTTCCTGGCGCTGCGGGGAAGGCGCCGGGCATCCCACACCGCCTGATGTAACGAAAAGATTTTGCCCCCCGAACTCATGAGCAAGGGCGCTGAAGCAAGGGTGCTCCCTCAGAGAAAGGCGGACAAGATCATGAAGCGCCTCGTTGGTATTGCTCTCGCGACGCTCACCTTCGTCGGCACGGCATCGGCCGCGCCCACTTGGTCGACGCGGACCGGCTTGCGCCTCCACGTCCCATATCCCTCTCACGCCTTGCGTGATCCGGAAACGACGGGAAGCCTCGCAGGCAGTCTAAACCGCACGCGCGGCCGGCGCGACGTGCAGGGACGAGACTTCCGCAGCAGCACGCGCGGGAACGCGCAGTTTCCGGCGCGCCTTCCGGTTCAGCAAAACCTCGGCGGCACTGCGGGCGGCCCTAAGTTTTGAGCACCCCACCTCGCACGCCACCGCTGGCCGCAGCACCTGCTGCGGCCGCCGCCATGCGGCGGCGCCTCCCATTATGGCGTGCTCTCGCGCTGGTGCTGCTTCTCATGGGCGCCGGCGTCGCCGTCGCGTTGTCCTCCAGCCGCGACGCTTCGGACCATTATGCCTTCGAGCTCGTCGAGCGTGAGGTGAAGCAGGGTTACGGCACGACCATCCTGGTCCGGCTCGTCGACGAGCACACCGGTAAGGTGGTTCCGGACGCGACCCTGTTCATCAGTCGGATTGACATGTCGCACGACGGGATGGGCCAGATGACGGCTCCCCTGGAGCTCCAGGCCGATACGCTGCCCGGCTACTACCGTTTCGAGACCGACCTCGCGATGGAGGGCGCCTGGGCGCTCACCCTCGCCGCCAAAATCCCCCGTCTTCCGGACCCGGTTCAACGCAGGCTCGTCCTACAGGCAGTGCAATGATGCATCAGCACACGCCCTTCCACGACTTTGAGGAGTTCGAGACCGCCCCATCCGGCGGTGGTCGGGCCAAGTGGGTGGTGAGCCTCGTCATGTTCGTGCTCGTGCTCGTGGCTGCGGCCGCCGTCGGCTATGGCCTCGGCCGCGGGACCTGGACGATCCCGAGCTCGGTCTCCGGCCACGTTCCGGCGGCGCTTGCCGGCTGGCTGCCGCACGGGGGGAGCGATGCCGCCGCGCCGGCGGAGCTCAAGGACTACGCCTTCGAGCTCGTCGAGCACCAAGCCAAGCAGGGCGAAGCGGTGCTGACAGTGCGCCTTAAGCATGCGCCGGCGGGCAAGCCGGTCGCCGACGCGGTCGTCTTCGCGCACCGCCTCGACATGGCGCCGGCCGGCATGCCGACCATGACGACGGAGCTGGAGCCGCAGCCGGCGACCGAGCCCGGCCTCTACCGGTTCAAGACCAACCTCACGATGGCGGGCGATTGGCAGCTCTCGCTGGCCGCCAAGGTGCAGGGCGAGACCGGCACCGTGCAGAACCAGCTCGCTCTGAAGGTGGTACCGTGATGGACCAGAGGACCCCTTTCCACATCTCCGAGACCCAGGGACGCGGTGGCGGCCCCGTGCGCCTTGCGGCCCGGATTGCCGGCTTCACGCTCGCGCCGGCCGCGCTCGTCGGCGCGGTGCTGGTCGGCCTGAAGGCGGGCGAGGCCAACTGGCCCTTGCCGGCCTGGGTGCCGGCTCCGGTCTCGGGCCTGCTCGTCAGGGACGGGGCGGGTCCGGCGGCGGATGCCCCGATCCTGTACTACCGCGATCCCGACGGAAAGGCCGCCTACACGCTCGCGCCCTCAAAAACGCCCGATGGACGCGACTACCGGCCTGTGCGCGTCGGCGAGGATGTCGGCTTCGAGCCGAAGCCGGCGGAGCCGGCCGGCGGCCAGGCCGGCATGGTGGAGACCGGGGCCAAGAAGCTTCTCTACTACCGCAACCCGATGGGGCTGCCGGACACCTCGCCGGCGCCGAAGAAGGACTCGATGGGGATGGACTACATCCCCGTCTACGAGGGCGAGGCGGAGGACGGCAACACCGTCAAGATCTCACCCGGCAAGGTTCAGCGCACCGGCGTCCGCTCGGAGCCGATCGAGCGCCGCGTCATCAGCCGGCCCGTTCGGGTGCCCGGCACCGTCACGCTGGACGAGCGGCGCGTCACCATCGTGGCCACCCGCTCAGACGCTTATGTGGACCACGTCGAGAACGTCACCACCGGAGATCAGGTGCGCAAGGGCCAACCCCTCGTCGACGTCTACTCCCCCGAGATCAACGCGGCCGCCGCCCAGCTCATCGCCAACCCCGGTTTCGACGGCTCGCGTCGACGTCTGCAGAACCTGAACGTCCCGGCCGAGGTCATCGCCGAGATGGAACGCACCCGGAAGGTGCCGATGGCCATCACCTGGTCGTCCCCCCGCGACGGGGTGATCCTGCAACGCACAGCCATCGAGGGCATGAAGGCCGCGGCCGGAGAAACCCTGTTTCGGATCGGCGACATCTCGGTGATGTGGGTCTTGGCCGATGTGCCCGAGTACGACCTCGGCAGCATCAAGGTCGGCCAGCCCGTCGCCGTGCACGTGCGCTCGCTGCCCGGACGCACGTTCACCGGCAAGGTCGCGCTGATCTACCCGCAGGTGAACACGCAGACCCGCACCACGCGCGTGCGGATTGAGCTGCCGAACCCGGATGGCGTGCTGCTGGCCGACATGTACGCCGACGTCGAGATCGGGACCGGCGCGACGAAGCCCGTCGTCGCGGTCCCGAACGACGCGATCATCGACACGGGCGCGCGCCAGGTCGTGCTCATCGACAAGGGCGAGGGCCGCTTCGAGCCGCGTGAGGTCAAGGTAGGCGCTCGCGGCGAGGGCTACACCGAGATCCGCGATGGCGTGAAGGCCGGCGAGCAGGTCGTGACCGCGGCCAACTTCCTGATCGATGCCGAGAGCAACCTGAAGGCGGCCCTGCAGAGCATGGCGACCCCAACGCCACCGGCTCCGCAGGCACAGGGCGAGGAGAAGTCGCAATGATCGCCCGCCTCATCGGCTGGTCGGCCCGCAACCTCGTCCTGGTCCTGATCGGCACCGTGTTCGCGGTGGCGGCCGGCCTCTACGCGGTCCGTACCCTGCCGCTCGACGCCATCCCCGATCTCTCGGACGTGCAGACCATCGTCTACACCGAGTACCCGGGTCAGGCACCACAGGTGGTCGAGGACCAAGTCACCTATCCGCTGACCACCGCGATGCTGACGGTGCCGAAGTCGAAGGTGGTGCGCGGTTTCTCGTTCTTCGGCGTCTCGTTCGTCTACGTCATCTTCGAGGACGGGACCGACCCCTACTGGGCCCGCTCGCGCGTGCTCGAATACCTCAACGCGGCGGGAAGCAAGTTGCCGTCCGGCGTGACGCCGACGCTCGGACCCGATGCGACCGGCGTGGGCTGGGTCTACCAGTACGCCATCGTGGCCAAGCAGCGGACGCTCGCCGAATTGCGCTCGCTCCAGGACTGGGTCGTGCGCTTCGGGGCCTCGCGCGCCGAGGGTGTGTCCGAGATCGCGAGCGTCGGCGGCTTCGTCAAGCAGTACAACGTCATCGTCGACCCGAATCGGCTGCGGGCGCAGGGCATCTCGCTCGATAAGCTGCGGGAGGCGATCCGGTCGAGCAACGCCGACGTCGGCGGTCGCACGGTCGAGCTCTCGGAGTTCGAGTTCATGGTGCGCGGCCGTGGCTACCTGAAGAGCGTCGCCGACATCGAGAACATCGTCCTGAAGACCGACGCCGGCACCCCCTTGCGGATCCGCGACGTCGCCCGTGTCGAACTCGGGCCTGACGAGCGACGCGGCATCACCGAGATGAACGGCGAGGGCGAGGTCGCGGGCGGCATCGTCCTCCAGCGCTTCGGCGCGAATGCCCTCAACGTCATCGAGGGCGTGAAGGCGAAGCTCGCGGAGGTGGCGAAAAGCCTGCCCGCGGGCACCGAGATCGTGCCGGTCTACGACCGCTCGCAGCTCATCGACGCGGCCATCGATACCTTGAAGCACACCCTGGTCGAGGAGAGCGTCATCGTGGCGCTCGTCTGCGTGGTGTTCCTGCTGCACCTGCGCAGCGCGCTGGTGGCCATCCTGATGCTGCCGGTCGGGATCCTGATGGCGCTCGGCGCCATGCGGCTGCTCGGCATCGGCGCCAACATCATGTCGCTCGGCGGCATCGCCATCGCGGTCGGCGCCATGATCGACGCCGCCATCGTGATGATCGAGAATGCGCACAAGCACCTGGAGCGGGCGCCCCCGGGTAAGCCCAGGGTCGAGATCCTGGTCGAAGCCGCAGCGGAGGTCGGCCCGTCGCTGTTCTTCAGCCTGCTCGTGATCACGGTCTCGTTCCTGCCGATCTTCACCCTGGAGAACCAGGAGGGCCGGCTGTTCGGGCCACTCGCCTTCACCAAGACCTTCTCCATGGCAGCGGCGGCACTGCTGTCGGTGACGCTGGTGCCCGCCTTGATGGCGCTGTTCGTGCGCGGGCGCATCGTCCCCGAGCATCGCAATCCGCTCAACCGCCTCCTGATCTGGGTCTATCGCCCGGTGATCAAGGGTGTGCTCCGGGCCAAGGTCCTGACCATCGTGTTGGCCGTGGTGGTCCTCGGCCTGACGATCTGGCCGGCACGCCAGCTCGGCTCGGAGTTCATGCCGGACCTCAACGAGGGCACGCTGATGTACATGCCCACGACCTTGCCGGGCATCTCGGTGACCCAGGCCGGCGAGCTCCTCGCCACGCAGGACCGGATCATCAAGTCCTTCCCGGAGGTCGCGTCGGTCTACGGCAAGGCCGGACGCGCAAGTACCGCGACCGACCCGGCGCCGATGGAGATGTTCGAGACGATCATCCGGTTGAAGCCGCAGAAGGAATGGCGTCCCGGCATGACGCTCGCGAGCCTCAAGGCCGAGATGGACAAGGCCCTACAGTTTCCCGGCGTGTCGAATGCCTGGACGCAGCCGATCCGCGCCCGCATCGACATGCTCTCCACCGGCATCCGCACACCGGTCGGCATCAAGGTCTACGGCACCGACCTCACCGAGATGGAGAAGATTGCCCGCCAGGTGGAGGCGGTGGTCCGGGCGGTTCCGGGCACATCGAGCGCCTACGCGGAGCGGGTGATCGGCGGCTACTTCCTCGACATCACGCCGGACCGCGAGGCGCTCGGGCGCTACGGCCTTATGGTCGGGGACGTGCAGGACGTCATCGCGACCGCGCTCGGCGGCCAGAGCGTCACCAACACGGTCGAGGGCCGCGAGCGGTACACGGTCAATGTGCGCTACCCGCGCGCCTTCCGCTCGGATCCGCAATCCATCGCGCGGGAGGTGCAAGTGCCGCTGCCAGGCGGCGGAACCGTGCCGCTCGGCGAGGTCGCCAAGGTGCAGCTCACCCGCGGCCCGACCTCGATCCGGACCGAGAACGGACAGCTCGCGGTCTACATCTTCGTCGACCTGACCGGCCGCGATCTCGGTGGCTACGTGGCCGAGGCGCGTGCGGCGGTCGACAAGGAGGTCCAGCTGCCGCAGGGCATGAGCATCCAGTGGAGCGGGCAGTTCGAGTACCTGGAGCGGGCCGAGGCGCGGCTGAAGATCGTGGTGCCGGTCACCCTGCTGATCATCTTCCTACTGCTCTACCTGAACTTCCGCCGGCTCACCGAGACC
>Ga0265798_10008906_pt1 | contig 12691 bp, 7 predicted proteins | sample P3T30metagenome_FD_192430 | JGI IMG/M metagenome (GOLD analysis project Ga0265798, IMG submission 192430) | Plant litter microbial communities from East Loma Ridge, Irvine, California - P3 T30 | ecosystem: Environmental > Terrestrial > Plant litter > Unclassified | place: USA: California...
GGGCGCTGTTCGAAGCCATTCCCGACTGCGTGAAACTGCTCGACACGGATGGCGCGATCCTCGCAATGAACTGCAATGGCCGCAGCATGATGGAGATCGACGATATCAGCCTGCTGCGCGGCCAGCCATGGATGGCATTCTGGCCGGCCGCCGCCCACGAGGCCGTGCACGCAGCCCTGGACACGGCGCGCGCCGGCGGCACCGGCCACCTCGTCGCCGCCTGCCCCACCGCCAAGGGCACGCCCAAGTGGTGGGACGTGATGATCACCCGCACCGCCAACCACGACGGCCAGACCGCCCACCTGCTGGTGATCTCGCGCGACATCACGCAGCAGCGCAAGGCCAGCGAGGAACGCGAACAGCTGCTGCGCCAGGTGCAGGCTGCGAACATCGAAAGCAAACGGGTGGTCGAGCAGCTGCGCGCCAGCGAAGAGCGCTACCGCACCCTGTTCAATTCGGTCGACGAAGGCTTCTGCATCTTCGAGATGCTGTTCGACGAAGCCGACCGGCCCATCGACTACCGCTTCCTGGAGATGAACCCGACGTTCGAACGCCACACCGGCCTGAAGGACGCCGTGGGCCGCACGGCGCGCGAGATGCTGCCCGGGCTGGACGACTTCTGGTTCGACACCTATGGCCGCGTGGCGCTCACGGGCGAGCCGGTGCGCTTCGAGAACGAGGCCCCGGCGATGAATCGCTGGTTTGACGTGTATGCGACCCGCGTTGGCGGCCCGGACAGCCGCAAGGTGGCGCTGCTGTTCAACGACATCTCGGCGCGAAAGCATGCGGAATCGACGCTGCGCAGGCTGGCCGACGACCTGGCCGAGGCCGACCGCCGCAAGACCGAATTTCTGGCCACGCTGGCGCACGAGCTGCGCAACCCGCTGGCGCCGATCAGGAACGGCTTGTCGGTGATGCGCCTGAGCGGCGACAATCCGGTCGCAATGGCAAAGGTGCGCGACATGATGGAGCGCCAGGTCGGCCACATGGTGCACCTGATCGACGACCTGCTCGACATCGCCCGCATCAGCGGCGGCAAGCTGGAACTCAAGCGCCAGCGCACCGACCTGCAAAGCATCCTGGCCAGCGCGGTCGAAACGAGCATGCCGCTGATCGAAGCGGGCCAGCACGAACTGACGCTCGACGTGCCCGCTGTAACCCTGCTGGTGGACGCCGACGCGACCCGCATTGCGCAGGTGGTGGCCAACCTGCTCAATAACGCGGCCAAGTACACACCGGCGCGCGGGCAGATCACGCTGTCGGTACGGCGCGACGACGGCCAGGCCGTGATCGCGGTGCAAGACACCGGCGTGGGCATCGCCGAGGATGCGCTGGCCGGCGTGTTCGAGATGTTCAGCCAGATCGGGCGCACGGTCGACCGCTCGCAGGGCGGGCTGGGAATCGGGCTGTCGCTGGTGCGGCGCCTGGTCGAGATGCATGGTGGCTCGGTGGCCGCCACCAGCGCCGGCGCCAATGCCGGCAGCATCTTCACGGTGCGCCTGCCATTGGCGGCAGAAGAAGCGTCAGCCATCGCGGCGCCGGACGACCATCTGCCGACGCTGGACAACACGACCGGCGGCCTGAAGGTGCTGGTAGTGGACGACAACGTCGATGCGGCCGTGACGCTGTCGATGATCCTGGATATCTCGGGTTATACGGCCAGGGTGGCGCACGACGGCTACGAGGCGCTGGCCATGGCGCAGGCGTTCCAGCCGCGCGTGGCGTTCCTGGACATCGGCATGCCGGGCATGAGCGGTTACGAGACCGCACGCGCGATACGCGCCACGCCGGGCCTGGAAGACATCGTGCTGGTGGCGCTGACCGGCTGGGGCGCCGAGAGCGACCGCCTGCGCTCGAACGAGGCCGGATTCGATCACCACCTGACCAAGCCGGTGCAGCTCGACGTGGTCGAAGCGCTGCTGGCGGGGCTCTGATGCCGGTGCTCAGTCAAGGGTGATCAGTCAAGGGTGATCAGTTGCGGCGCAGTTCGTCCTCGAGGTCGCCGATCAGCTGCGCCACGGTGGGCGTGATGCCCTTGTCGCCCGGCGTATAGAACACGCCTGGCAAGACGCTGTCTTCTTCGAGCTGCGGCAGCAGCTCTTCGATCAGTTCTTCAAGCGAGAATGCCTGCGCGTCGTAGCCGTCCCATTCGAATTCGGCGCACAGGGTGGCGTATTCGTTGGCTGGCCACATCGGAAACACGAGGGTGCCGTCGTCGGTCTTGGCCAGCGCCCAGCCGTCCTGGTACAGGCCCCACACTTCGCGCGCCTCGGCCGCGCGCCGGATGAAATACTCGTAGCGTTCCGGCCCCGCCAGCGTCACGACCGCCGCCAGTTGCTGGCCGCCCAGCTTGATCGCCGAGATGATCTGTTCGCTCATCACCATTCCCGTCCATCGAGGCGTGATGCCCCACAACCGTCAGGATACGCCATCAGGGTGCGCGGGGGGCGTTTGTCACAAAACGAATGCCTGCGGCGAGGTGGGCGGTGCCTGGACGACCGGGGGCGGCGTGGCGTGCAGGTCGTAGCGCACGTCGTGCCGGTCGCCGGGCAGCGCATCGAGCACCAGAAAGGCGTCCCAGCCCAGCCGGCCCGGGCTGACGGCGTCCAGCGTGGTGTTGTGGACGTCGGCCGCGCGCAGCACCAGTTCGACTTCGTACTCGAGGGCGACGCCGGTAAACAGCGCCAGCACGCTCTTGAGCGCACGCGCCGCCATCCCGCCCGGCAAGAAGGCCTGGAAGCCCGCATGCGCCAGCGGCCCGACGATCAGGCGCAGGCGCAGGGTGCGCTGCCAGACGCGCGCGCCGGCCAGTGCGCGCGCGCCGAGCACCGCGCTGTCCTGGCCCAGCATCGATTGCTGCGCGGCCGGGATGTCGTACCAGGCGCCGATGAATTGTTCGGCCACGATCGGCTGGCCGAAATACTCCGACAGCACGCGCGCCATCTGCACCGCCGACACCGGCCGATGCCGGATCGACGCGGCAAAGTAGCCGATCGATTCGTCCAGCACGGCGCCGTCGCCCACGTCGGCCAGGCGCCGCCGCAATGCCTCGTCACCAAGGCCGGCAAGGCTCATCAACAACGGCAGGAAGGCATCGTGGCCGTCGAGCTGGTACTTGAGCGGCAGGCGGTACTTGCGCCAGGCTTCGTAGAACAGGGCCAGCGAGCGGTTCGAGAACGCGTCCAGGAACGCGCGCGGGCCGTCGTCCTCTTCTTCGTTCTTGTGCTGCGCCTGATGCTCGGCGATGCGCTCGGTGTAGTGCGCCGGCAGCACGCCGTTGCAGCCCAACAGGCCCATGAAGGCGGGCGTGAGGCGCACGTGCCGCAGGGTGCCTTCCTGCACCGCGTCGGCCAGCGCGGCGGCGTCGATCGGCAGGTCGAACGGCATGCCGATCGACAGGTCGCGCACGTCGGCGTGGATGCTTACCAGCTGGCTCGCAGGGAAGCCCAGCGAGATCGAGTTCTGGAAGCGCAGCATGTCGGCCACCAGCTGACGCGGCGGCTTGCCGCGGCGTTTGAGCCACAGCTCGAGCACCCGCACCGCCTGGAAGAACTCGAAGCGCCAGGGCTCGTTGAACAGCTGCTCGATTACAGCAGACTCAGATCGCCGCTTCGGGGTGCGCATCGCAGCAGCTCCTCTGACGATTGATGGGACACGATCACCAGCTGGGTAAAGCTGTTGGCGTGCACGTAGAGCGCCAGGAAGCACTCGACTATGTGGGCGAAGAGGTGGATGCCGCTGCCGACGAACGCTTCTTCGTCGATACAGAGACGCACCTCGATCCCGCGCACCAGGCAGTTGAAGGGGTTCCCGGACAACCAGGCGCTGGTGGGCGTGTAGGCGATGGCGAGGATGCCGCCGATCTGGCGCGTCGAGGCGGCCGAGCGGGGCACGTCGTGCAGCGCCAGCATCTCGCGAAACGCGTCGACGCCGCCATCGGCCAGCGACAGATGGTTCAGCGACAGCAGCGAGATCAGGCGCCACTGGGCGCTGCGCCCGCGTGCGAAGCGCCAGGTGCGGCTTGGCTTGCGCAGGAAGGACATGGCGCGCGTGCCCGCGCCGCCCTGGGTGAACAGGTCGCCCCCCGGCTGCCCGTAGGGCATCAGCGACGGCAGGTCGCGGTTGGTACAGGTCAGTTCGAGATTGAGCGTGGTCTTCTCGACCCTGGCCGGGTCGAAGTCGATGTCGACGATCGTGATCTGGGTCTCGAAGCCCGGACTGCGTTCGACCAGCGCTTCGTCGCGCGCCATGGCCCAGTAGTGGCCATTGTGCTGCGGCGTCTGCGCATGCTTGAGCGAGTAGAAGGGCTGGAACTTGACGATCGACTCGCCCTGCGCCGTCTGGCGCACCATATTGACCTCGTTGATGGCGTTGACCTCGTAGCCATACGAGCGGCGCGCGTCGGCCAGCACCGGGTAATTGGCCTTGGCGTGGGTCAGCTGGATCGGTTCGCCACAATGGGCGAACAGGTTGATCACCGGCGTGCAGCCGGTGAGCAGGTTGTTGGTCGAGAGCGCGCCCAGCATGCGCGCCAGGTTCGAGTCGCTGCGAATGCCCGACAACGCCAGGTGCACGGTCAGCGCGCGCGTGCCGCGCGGCAGGGCGGCGGTGAGCTGCGCCAGGTCGAGGTCGATGAAATTGAATTTTTCAGGAAAGCAGAAGTACTCGGTGAGCAGGCGGTAGGCCGCATGCGAGCGCGCCGGAAAATCGATCAGCGCCTCATCGTCGCCGAAGCCGGCGCTGCGCACCGGCAGCGTGGGCAGCGCGACCCAGTGGCCGCCGTCGGGCTGCACGTACGCGGCCACCGTACGCACCAGCAGCGCATCGCGCAGGGCGGCGGACAAGGACGGCTCACCATCGATGAACAGGCGCAGCGCCGGCAGCCCGAGCGCATCGAGCCCGCGCCCGTCGCAGGTGATGGCCACGCGCAGGCTGATGCAGGCCGTGGCGCCGGCCGGCAAGCGCACTGTATCGGGCGCGCTGATGATCGGCGCGAACGTCGCGCGCGTCAGCGCCAGCGGCGCCACGGCGATCGGATACACGGTGCGAAACGTGCATTCCAGATTGCGCACCGGCCGCGTCTTGAACGCGGCGCCGCGCTCGATCGTCGTCACGTCCGTTTGCTGGCTGGCAGCGGTGGCGAAGTCGAGCTGCGCGATCGAGCATGATGGAAAAGGCCGCAGGTAGTGCGGGTACAGCACCTCGAACAGCGCTTCGGTAAACTCGGGATAGTCGTCGTCGAGGCGCCTGGCGATGCGCGCATTCAAAAAGGCGAACGACTGGATCATGCGTTCGGTGTGCGGGTCTTCACACACTTCGCCGCTGATCAACAAACGCCCGGCGATGCGCGGATAGCGTTCGGCGAATTCGCGCAGGTTGTGGCGCAGGTAGGCCAGTTCGCTTTCGTAATAGGGCAGGAGCTGGTCCATCTCAGGCCTCCTTCGCAGTTGCGGCCTTGGTCGCCGCCGAGCGGCCGGCCTTGCGGATGCTGTACTGGAGCGTCGAGGGCTGCAGCACGGCGTCGAAGTTCACCGGCTCTTGCGACACGCTGCCCACCAGCACCGCCGTGATCGAAAAGCTCAGGCGATTGATCGACGGGTGGGCCGCGTCATCGCGCAGCTCCAGCTGCGCCTTCACATTGGTCAGGCGCGGCTCATGGCGCGTGATGGCCGATTCGATGCAGGCGCAGATATGGGTCCGGTCCGTGGGACTCGACAGCGAGCGGTCGGCGAAATCGCACAGGCCATAGTCGACCATCGACGTCTTGCACTCGGTGTAGCCGGCCAGCGCGCCCTCCTGGATGATCGAGCGCGTGTTCAGGAGCGACTCGAGGTCGCGCGCCACCGCATCCTTCAGGTCGTCGGCATTCAGGCGCGCGACGATCGCGCCATTGCGTACCGGCTGGCCGAGCAGACGGTCGAACAGATCCGGCGTGTATCCCTTCATGGAGATTCCTTCGCGGTGGAGCAGGGGAGATGGGGAGATCGGACGGGAGTGTTGCGTGATGAAAACCAATCGCATGTTGCCATGGGGTTCGTCGCCAAACGTTGATGAACTTCACATGGGCAACCCTATGTCATCGTTATTGTTTCTTTCCGGACATAACAACTGAGGGAAGACAGCACCATGACGAGCAAAGTTCTCTGGGGCGAAGGCTTGCTGTTGCGCCCGCAGCACTTCCAGCGCCAGGACGCGTACCACGAGCATTGCCTGCACAAGAGCGTCAAGGCGGTCCATCCGTATGCCTGGGGCGTCGAATACTGCGAGATCGACCGCGAAGCGCTGGCCAGCAACATGCTGCGCATAAAAGGGCTGGCGCTGCGCTTCCAGGATGGCGAACTGTACGAGGCGCCCGGCAGCGACGAGCTGCCTGCCACGATCGACCTCGGCACCTTGCCGCAATCGGTGCAGGCGGTGACGTACTACGCCGCGCTGCCGGGCCTGAAGCCCTTCAACGCCAACTTCGTGCAGCCGGGGCAGGCCGCCACGCCGAACGGCAATGCGGCCCGCTTCATGCAGGTGAACCTGGAGGCGCCCGACCTGTTCACGCAGGCCGCGCCGGTGCAACTGGCCTACCTGCGGCGCAGCCTGCGTCTGGCGTCGGAGTTCGACCCGCGCGACGCCTACGTCAACTTTCCGCTGCTGCGCGTGCGGCGCGCGTCCACCGGCGGCTTCGAACTCGATCCGGACCTTGTGCCGCCGGCCCTGTCGGTGGGCGCGTCGCCCGTGCTGTTCCAGGCGTTGCGGCGCCTGCTCGACGCGCTGCAGGCCAAGGTCGGGGCGCTGTACGGCCACCACCGCGAGCCCACCCGCAACGTGATCGAATTCCGCTCGGGCGACATGTCGTCGTTCTGGCTGCTGCACACGGCCAGTTCGGCCTACGCGGCGCTGACGCACCACTTTCACCATCCGGCGCTGCACCCGGAGCGCCTGTTCCAGTCGCTGCTGGACGTGGCCGGCGGCCTGATGACGTTCTCCAAAAACTGGACGCTGGCCGACCTGCCGACCTACCAGCACGCCGATCCCGGCCCCGCCTTCGCCACGCTGCACACCATCATCCGCGAGCTGCTCGACACAGTCATCTCTTCCAAGTACTTCGGCATCGCGCTGAGCGAGGTGCGCCCGTCGTACCACATCGGGATGCTCGACTCGGGCAAGATCGACGACGACACCACCTTCTATATCGCGGTGTCGGCCGACATCGCGGCGGTGGAACTGGTCGACATCGTGCCGCTGCGCTTCAAGGTCGGCGCGCCGGACGACGTCGAGAAGTTCGTGCTGTCGGCGCTGCCCGGCGTGCGCCTGCAGTATTCGCCGCAGCCACCGGCGGCGATCCCTATACGGCCCGAGACCTGCTACTTCATCCTCGAATCGAAAGGGCCGATGTTCGAGCGCATGCTCAAGGCGCAGTCGATCTCGATCTATGCGCCGGCCGGGATGAAGGAACTCAAGCTGGAACTGCTGGCCGTGATGGCGTGATCGAGGTCAGTGGGGATAAACCTGTGGATAAGTCTGATTACTCAGCAATTCAGTGTGCATGACGCGCTTGGCGCCACGTTGAACGACGCACATCCCCCCGCATGACCAGCCTTCACAACGACAAAGGCCCCGGCACTGTGAAGCGCCGGGGCCTTTGGTATGTAACGACTGTCTGGCTTACTCTTGCGTTGCCGACGTCACGTCAAGCGTAAAGGCTTTCAGACCCAGAACATTGCTGCTCTGCTGACGGATCTGGTTGGCGAACGCTGGATCGTCGTTGAGCTTGCGGCCGTACGAAGGGATCATTTCCTTCATCTTGGCTTGCCACTCGGGCGTGGCCAGTTCGTCCTTGAACGACGACGCGGCGATCACTTTGAGCATGATCGGCGCAGCAGTCGAGGCGCCTGGCGACGCGCCCAGCAGTGCAGTCATCGAACCATCGTTCGATGCCACGACTTCGGTACCGAACTGCAGCAGGCCGCCCTTGGCCGGATCGTCCTTGACGATCTGCACGCGCTGACCTGCGTTGACCAGTTTCCAGTCTTCCAGCTTGGCTTCCGGCAGATATTCACGCAGGGTTGCCACGCGGTCTTCCTGCGACTGCATCACTTGCTCGACCAGGTACTTGGTCAGCGGGATATTATCGATACCAGCTTGCAGCATCGGACGCACGTTGCCGGTGCCGATCGAGGCTGGCATGTCGATCCACGAACCGTTTTTCAGGAACTTGGTCGAGAACGTTGCGAATGGGCCGAACAGCAGGGCTTTCTTGCCGTCGATGATGCGGGTGTCGAGGTGAGGCACCGACATTGGCGGCGAACCGACCGATGCCTTGCCGTACACCTTGGCGTGGTGCGCCTCGATCAGCGCCGGGTTGGTCGTGACCAGCCACTGGCCGCCGACTGGCACGCCGCCGAAGCCCTTGGCTTCAGGAATGCCGGTCTTTTCCAGCAGTGGCAGTGCGCCGCCGCCGGCGCCGATGAACACGAATTTCGTGCTCACGGTCGAGACCTTGTTGTCTGCCAGGTTCTTGACAGTGACGTTCCACAGCCCGTTTTCGCCGCGCTTGATGTCTTCGACCTGGGTACGCAGGTTCAGCTTCATGCCGTGGGTGCCAGTCAGGTGCTTGACCATGCTGCGGGTCAGGGCGCCGAAGTTGACGTCGGTACCGATTTCCATGCGGGTGGCAGCCACTTTTTGCGAAGCGTCACGACCATTCATGACCAGCGGCGCCCACTTGCGGATTTCCGCCTGGTCTTCGCTGTAGAGCATGCCCTTGAACAGGTTTTCCTTTTGCAGGGCGGCATAGCGCTTGCGCAGGAAATTGATGTTGTCGTCGCCCCAGACAAAGGCCATGTGCGGCACATTGTTGATGAACGTCTGCGGCGCGCCGATGTACTGCTTTTGCACCTGGTAGGCGTAGAACTGCTTCGAGATTTCGAACTGTTCATTGATGTCGACAGCCTTCTTGGTGTCGATGGTACCGTCCGGCATTTCGGGGGTGTAGTTCAGCTCGGCGAAGCCGGAGTGACCGGTGCCGGCGTTGTTCATGGCATCGGAACTTTCGGCCGACACCGAATCCATGCGTTCGTACATCTGGATCGTCAGATTCGGATCGAGTTCCTTGAGCATGGTCCCGAGCGTGGCGCTCATGACACCGGCGCCGATCAGGACAACGTCAACCGGTTTGTCATTCGATGGAGCAGGCGCTTTCGAGCACGAGGCAACGATAAAGCACGAGAGGACGACGAGTAGCGAGTTGCGCATACGAGTATCACTTGAAAAAATGTGTGCGATGGCCTGGCATGCAACATCTGATTTAAAAATTCAACGGTTCGGTACCGACACATTCCTGAAGAACCGGAAACGCCAATAGAGAACGGGTTGTCGGGACATGTCGCGGTGAAAACACAGCAACAAGCCTCGGCAACCGACGCAATAGCAAGGGCGATGCATTGATGCGATCGGGTCTCGACCGTACCGGCATCGCAGGCTGGCGAACAAGGATATAACGCGTTGACAGGTGTGTCAGGCGGGCCAGTCAATATCCCTGGCGTCCATCGAAACGGGGGGTTACTCTTGTATAGGAGTTGAATAAGTATAGCCCAAACAAATCAGCCTTGCTTGGGCCTTGGCCGGTTAACAGGCCCTCTCAGTATTCAAGCGGTAATAGTCTAAGTAATACTACCGAGGCGGTTGCGCGACATTCATGCGACGCGCTCTTCCAGGTGCAGCACCCGATTTTCCGCCGCTTCCGGACGCCCGAACAGATAACCCTGGAAATGCGAACAGCCCTCGTCCATGAGGCGCTGGAACTGCTCTTCCGTCTCGACACCTTCGGCCGTTGTCTCAATCAGCAGGCTGCTGCTCAGCCCCGTGATGGCGCGAATGATTGCCATTGCTTCACGGCTCTGCCCCATCTCGTGCACGAACGATTTGTCGATCTTGATCTTATCGAACGGAAACGAGCGCAGATAACTGAGCGACGAATATCCGGTGCCGAAATCGTCGAGAGAAATACGCACCCCCAGCTTTTTCAGCGCCTTCAAAACGCGGATATTGCCATCACTATTGTCGAGCAACACCGACTCGGTGATTTCCAGCTCCAGCCGCGCCGCGTCCAGTCCCGAGTCGGCCAGCGCCAGCGCCACCGTGGCCACCAGCTCCGTGCTCTTGAACTGGACCGGCGAGAGGTTGACAGCGATCGTTTCACCCTTGGTCCAGGTCGCTGCTTCCTGGCATGCCAGGTTCAGCGCACGCACGCCCAGCTCGTGGATCAAGCCGGTTTCTTCGGCCAGCGGGATGAAGTCGATCGGCGGGATCGACCCGCGTTCCGGATGCTGCCAGCGGATCAATGCCTCGTAGCCCGAGATGCGGTTGCCGGCGCGCTCGATGATCGGCTGGTAATGCATCTGCAGCTCACCCCGGTGCAGCGCGCGGCGCAAGTCGATTTCCATCTGGCGCCGTGCGCGCGCCGATGCATCCAGTTCGGGCCGGAACACTTCGTAGCGGCCGCGTCCGTTGCGCTTGGCTTCATACAGAGCCATGTCGGCGAACTGCAGCATTTGCTCGGCCGTATTGCCCTCGGGCGCGGCCAGTACGATGCCAACACTGATGCCGACCGAGAAATTGTGGCCATCGATCGAAAAGGCGGGCGCGACCGCCTCGATCAGGCGCTGCGCCGCCTGCTGCGCTTCTTCGATGCGCGTGGCACGTGACAGCACGACGGCAAATTCGTCGCCGCCCAGACGGGCCAGCGTGTCATGTTCACGCAGGCACTTGCGCAAGCGGCCTGCCAGTGTGAGCAAGATCTTGTCACCAAAGCCGTGACCGAACGCATCGTTGATGTTCTTGAAGTTGTCCAGGTCGATGCAGAGCACGGCCACGCCGGACTGATCCGCTCGAGACTGCGCGAGCGCCGTCTCGAGGCGCTGGTTGAAGAACGTGCGATTCGGCAGATTGGTCAAGCCGTCATGCTGCGCCATGTGGTGGATCTGGGCGTAGGCAGCCAGCTCGTCGGTGACGTCTTCGGTGATGATCAAGACGTAGTCGCCTTCGGGCCGCGTGCCCGCGACCGTCCGGCTACGCACGTTGCGCGGTCCGATCGACGTCTGCACCAGCACCGCGTCGTCGAGGCTGCCGCTGGCGGCCGAGATGTCATTGCTGTGAAGTTCGATGTAATCGGCCACTTCCGGGCTCAGGCATTCGCCCGCGAGCGCCCCCTTCAGACAGACGCCGTCCTGCGCGAACAGGCGCTGCGCCTGCTGGTTGGCGAGCAGGATCGAGCGCGTGGCGACATCGAGCACCAGCACGCTGGCCGGAATGTTGGCGATCACCGAGTCGAGAAAGTCGCTGAGCGACGCCATCTGGCGGCTGGCGTCTTCGGCCAGTTCCTTGGCCTCGATCAGGCGCTCTTCTTGCTGATGGCGCTCGGTGATGTCGCGCGTGATCTTGGCAAAGCCGATCAACGCACCATCGTCGTCATGGATCGCATCGATCACGACGCTGGTCCAGAACTGCGTGCCGTCCTTGCGCAAGCGCCAGCCTTCGGCCTCGAAACGCGACGTGCTGCGCGCCGTCGTCAAAGCCAGTTGCGGCAGGCCGGCGAGGCGGTCCGGTTCGGTGTAGAACACCGAGAAATGCTGGCCGACGATCTCGCTCGCCTTGTAACCCTTGGCGCGTTCGGCGCCGGCGTTCCAGTTCACCACATGCCCATCGATATCGAGCATATAGATGGCGTAATCGGTTACGCCCTGCACCAGGTAGCGAAAGCGCCGCTCCTGCTCGCGCTGGGCCAGCTCGGCCTGGCGCTGTTCGGTGCAATCGCGCGTGATTTTCGCAAAGCCGAGAAGGGCGCCTTGATCGTCGTGGATGGCATCGATGACGACATGGGCCCAGAACGCACTGCCATCCTTGCGCACGCGCCAGCCCTGGTCTTCGAAGCGGCCGGTGTCGGTGGCGATCTGGAGGTTCAGGGCCGGCAGGCCGGCAGCGAGGTCTTCGTCGCGGTAGAAGCGGGAATAGTGCTGGCCGACGATCTCACTGGGTTCATAACCCTTGGCGCGCTGGGCGCCGGCGTTCCAGCTCGAGACGACGCCATCGGGGGTGAGCATGTAGATTGCATAATCGACGACGCTTTCGACCAGCAGGCGATACATCAGATCGGAGTTTTCGGGATTCATGGAGCGGGTCGTAGTCAGACAGCGCCGAAAATCGCGGCGCGGCGATAGTGAGTCACGTAGCCTGGTGCAGGCTGGCGAATCGTCAGGCGATATCGGTTACCAACCGAGACCTGCCAGCCAAGAAACCACTATACAACACGCAATTCCCAAGGGAAACATTATTCGTCGCGCATTGGTGCGTGTCGCAATTTTGCAGTGGCTGCCTTACCAATGAAAAAGCCTATGCAGCCAATCACGGCATGCATAGGCTGCTGAATCGATAAGCAGTCAGCGACTTGCTTATGTCCATTTACGTCACATCGGCGTGATCATTTTTGAAGCACACCAAGGTAACGGGGATGATGAGATTTATTCCACCGTCACCGACTTCGCCAGGTTACGCGGCTTGTCCACATCGGTCCCGCGCGCCAGCGCCGTGTGATACGCCAGCAACTGCAGCGCCGCCACGTGCAGGATCGGCGACAGCAGGCCGTAGTGCTCAGGCAAGCGAATCACGTGCAAGCCATCGCCCGAGGTGATCCGAGAATCGA
>Ga0265798_10008907_pt1 | contig 12691 bp, 13 predicted proteins | sample P3T30metagenome_FD_192430 | JGI IMG/M metagenome (GOLD analysis project Ga0265798, IMG submission 192430) | Plant litter microbial communities from East Loma Ridge, Irvine, California - P3 T30 | ecosystem: Environmental > Terrestrial > Plant litter > Unclassified | place: USA: California...
CAGAAGCGAAGCTCGAATAATAATGGAAGCGTGCGAATACCGATGTACTTGTTTCTAAACCCCATGTCCAGGGCATCCCCCAACGCCTCCTTGTCGGGTGGCTCCATTCCCGCCCATCGCGAGACCCGTAAGTGGCAGGTTGTCAAAGGCTAACGTCATGCCAGCGCCGTGTTGGGCAAAGATCGAAGCCATCACGATTGGTTCAACGGCTCGACAGGGGGTGGATTGGCTCTTTAGCAAGTCAGGGCAGGGGCCACCATGCAAATTGAACCTGACATACGCCCAGACGTGGACGCGTATTTCAAGGCCTGGAGACAGACATCTTGTCCAACGAAGAACAATTCGTTCCTGAATGTCACCCTGGATAAATGTTTCTCTCCGCGGACGCATCGTGAAAGAGTTCTAATTCCACTTTCTGTTCTTCATCTCCAATCGTTCCTTCTTTGTTGCTGATATTGAATTCAATGTTGTTGCCCCACAGCACCACCAGCACCCGCAACCGCTGTTCCCAACGCAGTACACACTACACCGTACCCGCTGCACATGTGCTTACGGTCCCGGAGAATTCGATAGCGCGCACATTAGTTCAAACAACTGAGTTGCAACGTGTGACCGTAGATAATCTAAATTTGGTGTTTTCAATGGTTCTGTCGCACAGGAGAATATTCCGTAGACGAGCGGTTGAGCGTGGCTATGCTCGTGTGGCAAAATGCTTAGTTAATCCACTCTTCTGGTGCACACGAACGGACGACGGATCAAGCTGTGTTTTTCTACCTTTGTACGCGAGCGCTGATCAGTGTGAATATGCCTGAGTTAGGTACGCATGCTCGGTTGCCAACCGATCTCACGGCTCTGTGGCCTTGAGACATCGCTGATGTCCGTCTCAGAAGATCTTCCTATCAATCACGCCACAGGCAGTCGTAAAGATTTGATGATCACAAAGTGTTATTTGTTCTGCGTGCTGTGCTACTTCGCGAGACTGCGTAGTCGATTGACTGGTCCAATAAACGTAAAATATCTGCGACAATTCAACTGTCAAGAAGTGTGGGTATCGATGGAAGAAATTTACGCAGAACGCCCCAAAAGCCCTAGAACGCGTTTCCTTCACCAAACGCCAATCCATCGGCGCACCAAGATGCACTACTCACTCTGAAAAGGGTGGACAGAGTTGACTTTGAAGCTATACAGGGTGGGTCGTCGCGTCTGACGGGTGCGGTCGATCACATCTAATGTGCCGATGTCGTTTTCCTCTTCTTCGAGGTCTTGTTGGGCCGAGAGCGACTGTCGCGTGCACCAAGCTTTCGCTTCTTCTTCGTGTTCGGTAGATGGGATGGCTCGACGTACTCTTGATCCCCTGACTCTTCATCTTCGTCATTGGAAAGATCCATGGGCGCAACGTCCTTGCTCTCTTCCTGGTCTTGCGTGGGATCGTAGTGTTCGTCCATCTCTTCTTGACTGATCTCCTTTGTAAGACGGCCAAGAAGCTCAACAACAGTGTCGAGGAGCGAGCCCTGGTCCGCAGCAAGCTCGAGAAGCTCTTTGAGTGCCGCCTGGAGTACTACGTAGGGCCATGACTGTTTCATAGCGGCTGAGACGATGTGCCAAACGATATCCTCTTCGTGTTCTGGCCCTTGCTCTGCCACTGCTAGGAGGAGATCGAGTTTGTCGCCCCATCGCATGTTGGCAAGACCATTGATACGTGGCGAGAAATCAGATTGTAGCTTCTTGGTTGTCGGTGTCTCCACCTCGACTTGCTGGTCCTGCTCAACAGATAAGCTCCGTTCGCTGCGTGCCCCTAGTGCAGCCTCACCCTCTTCATCTGCGACGTGCTCAAGCTCCAGCCCTGCGGAAGGATTGTGCGCCATGGCTGGCTCAGTGAGGCTGTCCAGCTCCTCCTCGTTCTCATCAAGATCTCCAGACCCTTTGTCGGGCGCTTCCTCCTCTTCTGCGATCACTTCAGGCTCCGAAGCCACTGACGGGTCGCGTTGGCTAGAGGCTCCGGCAACACTTGCATTTTCCTGAAGACCTTCGTCCGCGTCGTTAGGACCTTCGTCCGCCTCATCTGCAGATTCGACGGCGATTTCTTCTGATCTTTTGGACGCATGACGCTGCCCGCGGCGTCTGTTTTTCGGTGCGGCTGCATCACCTCCATTCTCTGGTACCCGTCGAGGCTTACGCCACTTCTTTTTCGCAGACCCAGGCTCACCAGAAGCAGTGGGATCGTCAGTTTTACGAGGACGACCCCGCTTTTTTGGCGTCTGTATAACCATTGAGGAGTCAGCAAGACTGCCACTCTTTCGAGCTTTGTTACGCTTCTTCGGCGTGGGCTCGATTTTCTCGTTTGGATCCGGAGTCCTCCCTCGTGCGTACACCAGATTGATGGCCGCTGGAGGGTCGCGCTTCCTCATCTGCGACCATTTTACGGTGCACTGCAAACGACTGCGGATGTTACCCATCTCAGTGCACACCTTCGGCCAATCGATGTTGGCGTTCACGAAGACCGATGAAGGCGCTCCGTCTCGAGCTCGCTCATCTTCGTCCCTCTGCGCTATGGTGGTGATGGCATTTAGGAGCAACGCTTCCTCCTCCTTCGACCACGCTCCAGTTTTACGGCTGTCACTGTGCTCCACATAGTCTTTCCAGCGATTCAAAATATCGATGGGCGCACGTTCCATGTCCGTAGAGATGAAGTTCCACTTTCGAGGATGATGCTCCATAAGGTCCTTCAATCGCTCATCCTCTTCCTCTGTCCAAGCACCTGATTTGAAGACGTGATAGTGTGCACGAACATGGGTTTTGACACGAGAGAGCGGACGATCGAGCTCAAGCTGTCGCATCTCTGCCCAGAAATTCTTGCTGTCCTCATCATGTTGCAAGTCTGTCCCGGAGTCGGTTTTAAACTGAATAATATCGACAAGGCTGTGTACGTCCAGACCGTTCGTCTGTTGATAATCGTGGATGGCTCGACGGATCAACTCCTCTTCATCCTCGGTGAATTCGCCTCCTGTTCTCTTGTCGATTGGCTGGTGTAATTCGCGGACCGTGTTCAGAGCCCTCTCGGCGGCTGTGATTGTCAAGTCTACGTTGCTCTTTTTGCTGAAGCGGAATTTCGGATCCGCTGTTTTAGGGGTTTTCGAAGTCTTGGGCGTCTTGGACTTTCGCTCTCTTCTTCGCTTCTTGGGCGTCGATGCTTCAAGGGCCGGACCAGAGAGCTCGTCTGGAGCGTTTTGCATCGCTTCAAGCTGGAGTTTCGAAATTAATGGAGTCTTGGACTTTGATGATTTATGCTGCTTGTTGGCGGACGATGCATGCAGTGGAGACACGTGAGGGACTTCTAATGCGTCAGAGGCAGCTCCAGCCGTTTGGGGAGTTTCCGGAGTTCGTTTCGTCTCTATCCGCTTTCTTTTCTTGATGGTGGATACTGGAAGTGAGGAAGCATGAGAGACTCCATTGATGGCCCCGGACGTTGCTTCCAAGGCACTGGATGCCGCTTCAGCCGACTCAATAGGTTCTGATGTCTTCGAGATGTTGGCCTTTCTCTTCCTCTGTTCTCTCTCCTTCTTGCTCTCCTTGCTGGACGATGGTTTTACTGGCGAGACTTGGAAGGCTTCATCATCGGTGGAGAATTCTTCTGGGACAAAATCATCTGGAGGAGTTTCGACGCGAGTTTTCTTTGAGCTTAAAGGCCTGACGAAGCCACCGTTTGTGGACCGAGCGAGATCTGGAGTTTGAGGCACAATGTTGTCGACCATAGGCTTAGCATCTTGGGCTTCGCCACGAGGTGAGGAAACGCTATCTTGTGAGGAGGTTGCTCCACCATCGCGACCTCTGGCTGCTCTTGTTCGCCGTTGCCGTCCGGGCGCCTGATGCGCATCTTCCATCTCGACGTCGTCGTCCATGATCGGGTCGAATGTGACGCTTTTCCGTGATAGCAAGCTCCGTCTCTTCTTGAATTGCTTGTCGGGCGTGGCTGCATCTGTAGCAGTGTCTTCGATTGGGTCTTCAGGACGCTCTACCAAGCTAATGCTCTCCTCAGAAGCCTCAGGCTCAATATCCTTTGTAGGTGACATAAGACTCGGTCGACTCCGTTTACGCTTGAGCTGTACAGGCGAAGCGGAAGGTGAGGGTGCATGGGTCTCCGAGGCCCCACCTACACTATCTGCATTGCTGTTCTCGACCTCGTGCCCGTCGGTGGCACTAGGCTGGGCTTCTGCAGGTATGCTTCTCCGCTGCTTTTTGTATGTCTTTTTGGGCCTTTTTTTGGCGCTTGCGGGTACGGCAATACTAGAAGTCATAGGCGGAGACATGGGTGCGCCAAAGAACGGTGGTGGCTCGACTTGAGAGTCTGGAACCTCGATGTTGGGAGACGCGAGGACGCCAGTGTTCTGAGGAGAAATCGCCGCTGGAGCTGGTGTGTGGCCTACGTAGGCATTGAGATCGTCGAGGGCGAATGAGCATGGGGGGCTTCGAGGCAACTTCTGCTGTTTGCTCGGCGTGGGCTCTGAGTCGGAGAGATCGTATGTGATGCGCGCCTTCTTCGAGACCTTGGCCTTCTTGCCCTTCGCGGCTCCATTCACTGCCGGGTCGCTCTTGCCAGTGTCTTGGAGAGCCCTCGAGCCTTCGTCGAGGAGCTGCTGGGACGCTGCTAGATCGTCCATTTTGGGACCTGCGATTTTAACTTGTCAGCCAGGTGCTCCTGTAGGTCTGAGCAGCAGCAGCGATGCAGAGCAACGATGCGTTACTCACTATACGTTTCTTGGGTGGTCGTACTTTCAGTTGGATCGACAACAGGCTGCGACGATGACACACCCATTTCAAGCTGTCAGCTATGCATCATTCAACAGCGCGTCCAGAAAGATCTCGTGCGTTGACGCGGCGTGCGACTTAGTGCTGGCGCAATTGTTGCGCCAGGCGCGACGAACTTCTTGTCGATAAGGTTCCTGCGCTAGTACCGATATCGCGCTAGTGATCAGTAGCGTACGTAGGCACCACATGCACAGAAGTTCGAAACACACGAGCGTCTTTTTGAAGAACCCAGAACAAATTTAAAACTGTACAGGACACAACAAGCTGGACTCTTTGTTTATGGGCCTTGTGTGGAACGCAGCTCTACTGCCATGCGTTGGGATGAGAATTGGGTCAGAAGTCCCGTACGCCACGAGAGCACGACGCTCATCGTTCTTCTAACATTTATGACTCTAGCTGCGACAGGCGACCTTCGCTCTTCAATGGATCTCGGGTCCGAAAATTCTATGCATCTATATTCAGTCTCTCGCAAGCCTTGTCATCTTGCGACAGGATGAACTTCACAGCGCTCGAATTAACGTTGGCTATCGAATTCGTCCGACGACGTATTAGGTTTTCTTTCTACTTTTAAGTGATCTCACATGTCCCGGCGCGCCTTTTCCCGCCCCTTGAGTCATGCGTAAAGCTCTCTCACCTGTGTCAATCCATTAGCTTCTACTAGTATACTCTTTATCTGACCGCTCACAAACAACAACATCCTCAAGCAAACTTCTCTCAAGCTGGATACACTGAAACCCTTATAACCCAAAATCTGGTCAACCCAACACCTCAATCCACCACCAGACTTCACTATCTCACGAAACAAGCCTCTCCAGTCTCATCTCTGCCTACCACCCCAAAGATGGCCCCCACAAACGTCCCTCTCAAGGACTACCCCACCACTGAGGATGCTGTACTGGCAAACATCAACACCCAAATCCGCAGTCTAGACGCCCAGATCGCCGAACTCACTACTCACAGACACTGCCTCGAACAAGCCCGAGACTACATCCTTCACAATACTAACACAGCCAAGTCCAACTTTCTTCTCCAACGTACAAGGGCCCATCTCACCCCGCCCACATCAATCAGTAAACCCCCGTCCAGTGTCCGTCACAAAGCCATGGTCCGCAGCGCACTAGGCCGAGACGACTCGCCTTCACCACCAGCAGCTCCCGGCCTGCTCGCTTCAGACGACTTCGAAGCTGGGTTTCGCGAAGGTGATGAGATCTTGGCGTCTGTAGAGGCTCCTACTATGATAACAGGCAGGGCTCGCTCGACGTCGTCTGTTGCGAGTTCGAGCAGTGTTAATAGTGCCGCGAGTGCCGCGAGGCTGGGAAGGAAGGCGAAGAAGAGGAAGTTGCAGGAGAATGCTGCGAAGGCGAGGGAGGCGAGGAGGATGAAGGTGAAGGAAGGCAATTAATGATCGGAAATGAGACTGGGCGGTAATTAAGAGTTTGAAGGCTTTTGAACATGATGTGGAAGGAATATTCATCGGATGGGATGAGCCGTCAGGAATGGATGCGACAGGCAACAAGAGTTTCGGATATCAAAAAGGACGTTGGGCGGACACAAACAAAAGTGCAATTATGCGATCCTCAAAAATTACTCACTAAAACTATCAACCAGAAACTGCAAAACCTCATGTCAAAAACTCCCACATCTCTCACGAAAACCAGATCCACGTCCCGAATCCCAGCCCTTCACACAAAAGCACCATAATCCCCACCGCCATTCCACTCCCCACTCTATCGCTTCTCTGCCTGTCCACCGTAGTCCTCCAGCCCGTACCACCAGGGCCAAAGAAGACCCACAGCAGTGCCGCCGCAATACTCAAGACCAGCATGAGTGTCAGCGCCGACAGTATGCGCGATACAGACAGGGTGTGTACAAATTGGACAGAAGTCAAAGAATCGGGGACGTCTGACGACCGCGTGGTGTCCACACGCCGCGCCCAGTGAACCCAAGTGTAGCGCGCTTTGCCTGATGATGGTGTCCGATATAGTTTCATGATGCCTTCCTTAGTGAACGGGCTGCGGAGATCGGCTTCCATATCTATACCAGCACCGACTGCGAGAAGTCCGGGAGATGCGTAAGCAGATGATTGCGATGGCCTACCGCTCCACGTACTGACTTGTCCAAGTGAAATGTGCCTGAGTTTACGTGCGCTGAATGTTCGTCGGAACCAGTTGCCAGCCAGTGAGCGATGGCCTACTCGAAGTCGCTCAGCGAGGAAATTGTCGTCGCAGTCGATTGGCTCGTCGCTACCTTTCTTCTGTTCGGGGTCTGAACTAGTAGCCAAGTTCGTCGGTATAGTGATCTTGACTAGATTGCGCCCTTGGTGTACGTGGTGTGCCTTCCGCCACGACCTGCGCTCCAGACTCAACCATATCGCGCTCTCGGTGCCTCCAAGACCTGATCCTACGCGACTGCGTATGATACCTTGCGCGTCCTCATTTCGCTCGAGACGGCTTCGGAGATCGTAATCGCCTTCGCTGGTCATGAGAACCAGGACGTGTTTTCCTTTAGTGTCGTCGACCTCTTTGCTCTCGAACTCTTCGCCGTATCCACTGTCCAATCGTATGAAGCCGTCCAAGTCACCACTGTATGGACTTTCCAAGCCAGCGTCTCCTCGCGGCCTGCTCTTAGGCTTTGGAAACTCCTTTTTTGCTGAAAAGGGGTATGGGGTTCGGACGAAGTGCGCAGGAAGGTGCAAGGGGCGTTCGCGGTCAGTCGAAGTTAGGGGTGACAGCTTGATGTGGCGTCGATCTTCTGTGAAAGAAGGGCGTTTGGTGAATTGCTGGCTGTTTGAGTCGACGAGGATACTGGATGGCAAAAGATTCAGTGACTCTAATGCGCGCATAGTCATGACATGAGCGTCGATGATGGAGCCAGCAAGAATGCTTTCGGATGTGTTCCTCCTATGCCGTCCCTGAAAGCCTTCCAATCTCGTCAAGCCCACATGCGTGCTCGCAGCGTCTTGCGATACATCGATGGGAGCGGAACTCCTGATCGAGTCGGTGCTCTTGAGAGAGTTCCGTGGTGTATTGCCTCTCGATCGGGTTTGTACGACGCGCACGTTGTCCTTGCTGAGCCTCTTCAGAGATACTGGTCGCGCCCTCTTGCCACCATCGGCATCTACTGGACTTGACAGAGACTTGCCGTCCGCTCTGATGTCCAAGCCAGAACGACTGGCGGGCGGTAGCTTGAATGGTGGCAATGTTGTCATACCACTTCGCCATCGGCTTCGGCCCCTCGAAGAATAATCGGTATGTGTTGTCGTTCCAGAAAGTCTTCTGAGGCCTATTCCCTCGCCCTCAGGTAGTATCTGTGTCACGTCTGCCTCTGGCTCCCATTCCGAACCGGACGTCTCATCATCGAAGAAGTCGATCCCTGGCTCAAGTCCTCTCTGAACTTCTTTTTGCATTGTGTCGCTCAAGGCAGGATACACTGAGCCTCTTCGTACTGGTGATGGATCCGCGATACGAGGTGAGCTTGCGGGACTGGACGACCACCTCGCTGACGGGTGGTCAAGGAAGATGGTACGCGTCGCGTCTGGAGACGGTAGTGGATCCGATGAAATGGGATGCTGCTTGAGAGGAGACAAGTTCGTATATGAAGTTCGAGGCGATGTTCTCGCCTGAGTGGTCTCCATCTTCGCAGGCTGTTCCACAAGCTCCAGACTTGATGAAGCTGCCTCCAGGACCAGAGCGGTTGTAGCCCGGTATATCTTAGTCGATCTCGACTTAGGTCGTTCCTGGGTGGTCAAACTCTGAAACAGTCTAGCAGACGTACAATGAACCCGTGCCTGGTCAGAACAAAGATACTAACAAGTTTTCAAACCAAAAGTGGTGGCGAACATAGACGAGGTGCGTGGGAGATGAGCCATAACAAAGAAGGCACGTACGAGAAATTACAGACCTGCTTCCGGCAGTTGTGGGTTCCGACAGAATGGTTGAGGGCGCTTGTGGTAGGAATGTAAGTCAGCGGACGCCAAGAGCATTGATCTTGTAGCCGCATTCTGTTTCCGCCCTTACCTCAGGCGGCGACGGTGCAAGGATCCACAGATCAGGTTCTAAGCCATCAGTGAAGAAAACTCAACAACGTTACATCTTATGATTGAATTGCTGACAGGGATATATCCGTATATAGGGCCGTCTATGCACAAGTGACCGCAAACGCCAGAGCGATGCAGAGCTGCCGAAATTTCAGTTGTACGGTAGCTGAAGAGGAAAACGAAGTCGTGAATGTACTTGGTTACTCTCCATCACGGTCGAACATTCTGGTCATTGCTTTTTGCGCCAGCTCGACGCCAGCGAATGTTGCCGCATTCGCTGGGACTGCTCGAGCCATGGCAGGGCCGATGCCAGGGAAGAAGGCTTTGAGACCACCGCTTGCGTGTATGCCTTTGATGGTGCCGCTGATTGTGGGTCGTCCCTCTGCGCTCTGCAGCCTGGACTTGATTGTGTCGACTGGGAAGACTGGGATCCACATAGCGATACCAGCGGCACCACCGGCCACCATAACAGCAGACATGCTCAATGGCCCAGGTTTTCCAGTCACGGGGTCCTTGGGCGTGAGTTTCCTCTTGACTGTCTCGTACGTCGCGAAGTAGAGAGCGGAGCCGGGTCCGTCTCGTGCGAGTGTCATGGCAGAGCCTCGGAAGACTGAGCGGATACCGCCTTCCTTGTATAGTTGCTTTACAACATCGACACCACCAGCGTATCTAGGCTTCTCGCCGGGCGCGAGGGTCTTCTGGCCTTGGATCTGGAGGAGCACTTTTACGCGCTCGAAGGGCGCAGTGATGATGGTCATGGGAATGGCGCTGAAGAAACCGGCAGCCGAGACCTGCGCGACGCTGTACTGGTTGTCCTTGACGGTCGAGAAGCTGGAAACGAGCTGTTTGCCAACATCATAGCCCCAGAATGACACGGCGACTGCGAATGGTCAGATTTGCACATTGTTGGAGCAGATTTGCAGTACTTACACATAGGCGTTACACCCACCAATGGTGCAGATACACCCGCATACAGCCCGCGTGCCAGACCTTCCTTCGCGATGGTTTTCCGCACCACATCCATTGCGCCTGTGTATACGCCCTTCTCTGCAGTCTGTAGCCGCACCTTGACCAGATCAAATGGGTGGCCCACGACTACTGCGAACACACCGCCCACGCCGCCGGCGGCCAGGGCTCGCAGCGACTGCAACGAGGACTTGGTCGCCACCTTGACATCTTCCTTGATCTCCTCTGTGGAAGGCAGCTTCTCGGCTACCGCATTCTTGGGAAAAGACATTTTGTGCTTCGAGACGGAGGGCTGGTATGCGCTGTATGTTGGGTGCAATTGTGGGCCGTCCGTTGGCGTAGAAGCCCAGAAGAGTCGTAGAAGTGGTATGTGACCCTCGGCGATTCAGTTGCTCAAGAATCAACAGCAATTTTGCGCTGTGTGTGGGTGGTAGCGAATGTTGTTTTGAAGCATGTGAGCTCCAGTGCTCCGGACCTTGGCTCACGTAGCTCGGAGCGCGTTCGGCTGAGATTGGTCTGCCGAGGCAAAGTCCCCCTCCACGACCAGCCTGGCCTGGTTGCTTTTTCACGGTTCATGACTTGGAGTCAGTTACCTGGAGTGAATTGTTACACAGTGACGTGGTGTGGAAGACATCGACGCCGCGCCCAAGGAGACTGCATTAAGGTTGTCCGTGGAGGATCCGCAGCATGGGTGCGGCCTCCAGCTGTGGAAGGAACCTTGGAACCATCCGTAGCATCGACAGGTGCTCGAACGTGTGAGAAACCCAGTGCATATATAATACACGAACTGGCACTCGTGACGCCAGCCTGCTTGCACATGCGATGAGGCTGTAGCTTACAGCGGCAAAATGTACATTCATTTGTAGAGCATCCAGGCACGTGAAAGTCGTGTCACGCACGTTGGGGCATTGAGAAAGGAATTTGTAGACGATGCCGCGCAGTGATTGGCCGAATACATATTTAACACTCGAATGCGGGGACAATGTGCTTCAGGTCAACTTGGTCTTCATTCGTCCACACGGCTCAGATGTCCTTGTACGTGTCCTCGAGTATCTCTTGGTCTCAGTACGTAGACCTACTTAGGTATCATCTATTTCCCAACATTCGTGTACCTCAAGTACTTCTTCACCTCCCTCACATTCCCCTCTCCAAATTTCTTCTTCGCATCTTCCGTGCTAACGCTCGGAGGGACAATCACGTCCTCTCCAGCCGTCCAGTTGATCGGCGTCGCAATGCCCTTCTTGTCCGCCAACTGCAGGGCATCAATAACCCTCAGCACCTCCGAAGTGTTCCTTCCCGTCGACGCCGGGTACGTCATAGTGAGGCGGATCTTCTTTTCCGGGTCAATGATAAAGACCGAGCGAATGGTGAATGCAATGCCGCCTTTCTTAGCCAGGCTATCGAGGTCGTCTTGCGAGATCATGTCGTAGAGAAAGGCGACGTGGCGGTCTGCGTCGGCGATGATGGGGAATTGAACGGTGGTGTTGGAAGTCTCGTTGATGTCTTTGACCCATTCGTCGTGGGATGAGAGGTCGTTGGCACTCTGAGGAGACGTTAGCGGAACGTGAAGCAGGATGGTAAGAAGGAGTCACGGTACCAATCCCAGCATTTGAACGCCACGAACATCGAATTCTGGCTTAAGCTTTGCGAACGCTCCGAGTTCGGTGGTACAGACTGGTGTGAAATCTGCGGGACTGTGAGAGTTGTAGGTACGAAGTTATTATATGTCTCACATACATTTCGTACATATATACTCACTGAGAGAAGAGGATGGACCATTTGCCGTCGAGGAATTTGTGGAAGTCGATGTCGCCATGTGTAGTTTTGGCCTGGAAGTTCGGCGCTGGGAAAAACGTTAGCCATCATACTGTGCTTTTGTACATCCATTTCATACCGATGGATCCCAGTCTCAACCGTGGCTGCTCAGCAGGAAGAGAGATTCCACGACGGAGTGAGGGGAGAGCAGGGCGTTGGAAGTTCACTGTTGGTCGTGCTGCTGAGCGAAGAGCTCGAGAAGCTGCGCGAGGAAAGAAGGATGCCATTGTGAGGATCAGATGAGTTCACAGTGGAGATGGATGTTGCTCGCTGCTTTCTTGCAAAGATTCATGTTGGATGTAAACTTTTTCTACATGCAATTGCGTCATTCCGACGCCGTTCCGAGTTCGGCCAATCCTGCCCCTGTGAAAGATACTTGGATCTCTCTATCTCGAGATTCTGATGATTGTCACAATCTTGCAGATGTATGTCCTCAAGCACTACGCAGCAGTACATTCAGATGTTGGATGTAACACTTCCTAAGGTAAGATCCCACGTGGACAATGCCATGACTCTTGCGTCATCATGCATTTGCTTTCCGCGATGTGTCTGTGCTCAAGCCTCATTTGAAACTTGGCCGCTGAGCTAGGATTATGACAAGGACAAGTGTATGGTATGGTTCGCTTCAAAAGGCAGAACGACCCCAGGCGATGCGAACGATCTTGACGATCTACCTGAAAACTTCCGCTTGCAAAAGTTAACTTACACAACATGTCCATCACATCCTTCGACCAAAACAGCGGCCGATTCCTCAGCTTCAACAACGGCAATCCCCGTGTCTGGATAACTGCTACATACGAACCCTCAGAACGAACACTCCTGAACTGGAAAGAAGAAGGCTTCGACGCTCGATATCTAAAATTCGATCCCGCCAACGGTGCAGCCTATGTACAAACCCTCAAGCGGCTCAACGAGGACCTGAGCCTAGGAGAGCACTATGCCATCATTGCCTACGGCGATGCCGCAAGCGTGGTGCTCAAGACCGCGATGAAGCCACTAGCCAAGTGCTGTGCGATCGTCGCGTTCTACCCTCCCTTACTACCCGGCGCGAAGACAAAGTACCCAGGA
>Ga0265798_10008908_pt1 | contig 12691 bp, 12 predicted proteins | sample P3T30metagenome_FD_192430 | JGI IMG/M metagenome (GOLD analysis project Ga0265798, IMG submission 192430) | Plant litter microbial communities from East Loma Ridge, Irvine, California - P3 T30 | ecosystem: Environmental > Terrestrial > Plant litter > Unclassified | place: USA: California...
CCAGACCTTTAAAGGTGCCAATAACTCCTCTTCGTCTAGGCTGGCGCACAAACGCCGTCTCACATCACAGCATAATCATCATGTGTTGGATCATGTTCCTATCCACCTCCGACGCAAAACATCGTACGAGCTGTTCCGCATACCTTTGCTGATCCACTCCGCACCCTAGTCGACGTCCCAAACTCGGGTAAGTAGCATGACCGACATGGCCTGATTTTCTCCAGAACACCCTCTGGAGCCCGGCCTTCCGCCGCTTTAGATTACCGCTGGTCCGACTAACTGATGCAAGACTCGGATCATCTGCACACTTTGACGTCCATTGTACGTCCGGCTATTGGATGCCATCGTATCATCACGAGAGTTAAGGAACGCGAAACCCCTGCATCGCATATATGGGACAAGCAAGAAGACGCGTACATTGAAGAGCTTGTGTGGTGCATTGCTAGCTACAGAGACTCTATTGATGGAATGATGCTGTTTTCTACGAATGATGCCGCATGTATCCTTCCTGTTCTGTCATCCTCACACTTTTTACGGCCCGACCCAGCGATCCTGACCGACCTTGCATATTGACCCGCGTACTTGGTGATCTATGCATTGCCACGAGGATTGAGCATACCCTGGACAGGCTTGTAGTCCTTGAAATGGCTTTCGGGTTGCTCATGCGCCTCGGAGATTGCTGCGTCACCCACGATAGCCTGTCCAAGAAAGTCTGTATCAAGACCGTGACGATAGGTTTTCTCCCACAGCCTGCGAATGATTGTGGGAGCTTCATTCTCATGGTCTGAGAATGCTCCAGGGATGCTTGTGGAAGACACGTCTGCCATCTCAGTCACACCCGTCATAGGCTGTAAGCTGGATCCCGCTCCGTAGCCCGAGCCATCGTAGAGTCCTGTATGCTGGCCCCAGGTGCTATCGTGCTTCCCCACCTCTGTCGGGCTGTGGAGGTGGCTCTGCACAACCATGGCGTTGCCCTCGTCCAGAGCAATGTCTAGATATGCTGGAAGTTTTCCCGCTGCAAACGCTTTGTCAAGCTTATCATCAGATATAAAAACCATCCTACAAGGTGCATATACGAAGTCAGTGTGTTTCTCAGATGCAATTCATTCAGGAACATTTCGTACCCATTTTCCCGAACGATGGAGCCAAGTTCCGACACTAATATGTCTGCTTGAGGACCAACAAGCTTGAACGGTATCTCATTATCACATTGAGCGTTGTCGTCGCCACCCTCCGAGTCGGAAGCGAGCAGCTTGATCTTGAGTCGACATCTCCCATCTGCTCGACGATAGGTCCTTGCATGATAACCTTTATCGAGTATGACTTTTGCCTGCTTTTCTACCATCTTGTTTACATCTGGTGGATTCAGTGCTTTGTTGGTGGCACTGCCTCGTGTACAAACTTGCTCGTCGTCTGTCTTGTGGGTCGATGAATCTTCCATACGATGTACACCAGACGGTTCTTCACAGGCTGGTGATTGTCGTGGTTCTTCAGTGTTATTGATTTTCGTGAGGGACTCGTCTGGAAGCAGATGGTTGAGCTCTAAATTGTCGTGACTGACAACGGGTTCATCGAGGTAGATTCCAGCACCATGAAGACTATCAGAGACAGCACTCTTTGTTGACGCCGTACTCTTCATCGTTTCTTGATCCTGGTTATATGCTAGGATGGACGTTGGCGAAGGGGGGCTCCCAGTCTGGTCCAACTCCAAGATTCTCTGGATGGGAGCTGGTGAAAGCGGTACAGTCCCAAAAGGAATGAGCGATAAATCGACAGATGATTGCTGATTCCGTTTCTCAGATGTCGGAACAGGCACGGGCGAGGAGTGGTGAACCCTCAAGCTTGAGGTGATAGAGTCTTTGCGGTCGAGATCGAATATTGGTTTGTCAGAGGGTGATTCCTCGAAGTCGAGTACGAGGGATGAATTAAGGCGGTGTTTTGGGGTATAAGGACCCTGTAAAACACAACTTCAGTAGATGTTTCGCCACAATTTGAAGGGACACTTACGTCGGCCGGCGGTGATGCAGGTGTGTCAAGCTGCTTGGTCTTGGTAGGCGACCGCAGACTTCGTAATGAGCTAATGCTGCGCAGCTTTTGCTTTCTCAACGACCCCATTAGACCTTTTCGTACAGGTGATTCGTCACTTGCATCGGGTACGGTGGAGTTTGCTCCTGGTGAATATGGATTCGGAGTCTCATAAATTGGTTCATCGTTTTCATTTCGCTTAGGAGAACGTGAATGAATCCTTGAGATAATTAGCATGGCAGAAACAGGGTAGGAAAGACCGTCGCTCACGGTGCACCGCTCATCCGAGTGAATATATCCGAAACGCTCTTCTTGGCCTGGATGAGGCGATCGAGAGGCATGATGGCTTTTCGTTGCTACCTTGGTTATACACTGTAGGCTCGAGAGTGTGCTGAAGACTACGAAATGGATTGAACGGTTGACGCCACGAGCAAGTACAAGCGTATGGCACTTGAATCCGAGGCTCTTGACCTTAAGCTATGTTTGTTGATATATAGGTCAGCTCCTGCCAAGCTGACTTTACGTGACATTGGCTGGTAGTTTGCAAGAGCATTGTGATGTGTTCGGCAGGATCAACTCGTCAGCAGATTGAGGAAGTAAGAACCGAATCTAGGGATACATAGGATGGCGATGTAACATGCTGAGTTTGATCGCATATCCAGAGATAATCATTGTGTATTGACGTATGGCGTATGTATGTATCGGAACGCTCACCCAATCTCGCTGATGATGAACGCATGTCTTTAGTGAGGCGTGCAAGAATACATGCCGCTGGATCTGAGAAGGCGTGAATGGACAACGCTTGGCTCAAGCGGTGCACGTGATTGGACCAGCCCGTGCACCAGACCCTTGCTTAGCTCCTTCACGTCGCGAACGTTAGCAGTCGTGGAGTGCAAGCGCATCATCAACTTTCAACGCCGCCCTTCACCCAATTTATATTCGAGTATCCGAGTAGGAGTCGCCCATACGTACGCCACACTCATCGTCGCCAGCTTCAGACGCGCCACACCGGCATCGTTCTCGACTAGCCACAATGGCGCGTGGTCGCCCTTCTCGAGCTGCAGCGCGTCGCAGTACGCCTGTTCGCAGCGCAACACCTCAGCAGGACAGTGACGAGGAAATGGTAGATGCACCAGAATCGCGCGCCGACACACCCAAGGAAGGGGAAGAAGATGCCGACTCAGCAGTTCAAGGAAGCGACGAGGAAGCGGCACCCTCTGAGCGCTCGCCCTCTCCAGCAGTCATCCAGCCATTTCCCCGCAAGAAGCGTCTTGGTCGCCCTCCTAAGAACAGGCCACCAGACTGGAACGTTGTCGAACCCGACAACTCCGAAGGCGGTACACCCGTTAAGCGCAAGCGGGGACGGCCGTCAGGCGGAGGTCGAGGACGGCCACCAAAAGGAGGGCCATCGCATACGACGCGCGTCCCAATTGACAAGGAGGGCAACATGATGGATGTAGTCAATGATGAGGTCGACTTACCGGAAGACGAGGAAGGCGAGCAGAAGGTCGACAAACTCGGCAACCTTATGGGCGGACGAGACTACCGTGTGCGCATATTCACTATCAAGGGCAGAGGCGACAGACAGTACATGCTGTCGACAGAACCAGCCCGTTGTTGTGGATTCAGGGATAGTTATCTGTTCTTCACAAAACATATGAAGCTCTACAAAATCATCATCGACGATACCGAGAAGAGGGACTTGATCGACCGCGACATCATCCCACACTCATACAAGGGTCGTGCCATTGGTGTCGTCACAGCCAGATCCGTCTTCCGTGAGTTTGGCGCACGCATCATCATCGGAGGTAAGAGGATCATCGACGATTACTATGTTACTGCAGCAAAGGAAAGCGGCGCAGTCGAAGGGGAAATTGCAGACCCCAACGACAGGCTACCGCCTCCTGGGGAGCCATACAACAAGAACCAATACGTCGCTTGGCATGGTGCCAGTAGTGTGTACCATACTGGTGTGCCTAGTGTGCAAACCGCTAATGGCAAGCCTGTGCCTGGGAAGCGGAAGGTCAACATAACCTCTGCTAACTGGCAGTTCGAGCATGGACGAGCTGCAAGGTAAGCAAAACTTCCCTTTTACTAACCTATAATCAGCAAAGCTAACTTATCCCAGTCGATTCAACTCAAACCTCTCTAAGCTACGGAAAGCAAACCTCACTGGTGTCTACGATCCACACACCAACCTGATGTGCTATCCAAAGGTCACACAACCTACACATGCACGATGGGAAGAGGTCTCAGCCGAAGAAACCGACGTGCCTCCGCTGGTCCGTCGCAAATACCTCGTGGTCGACTCTGTTTTCCAACAGCCCCCTTTCGCCGGGCTAGGTATACCCGGACCCGACGGTGACTTCGTTGATGTTGGCACCAATGGCCTACCAGTCTTGGACGACGAAGACAGGCTAAAAATGAAGCCCGAAGAACTTGAAGCTCTTGAGCAGGTCAAGGCTGAGGAACAAGAGTGGCGTAGTCAATGGGGTGGGGAGACCACTGATGGTGCAAGAGTGAGACCGAAGATAGGCTTTGTGGGCGTCCCGGTTTGAGACATCCAAACCAGACTGGAGTCCAGGAACCTATTTACTCATATGTTGTCTTAGATACCGGTACTGTTTCCAGCACGGCGCGATTTGGCGTACGATATATCAACAGGTCCCGTATTCAAGAAAGAGGATCCAACTAGGTACATCTCGCCATATTGCGATATCTGAATGAAGCGCCGCACGGACACGGCTCCAAGTCATTCATAATACACAGTTTACTGCTCTTTTACATTAATGTCTTGGCCATGATCTTACGACCCTTTGCATCCCGTGCCTTGACAATTCACGTCTATCCGCTGTTCGTTTGGCGCGCTACGTACATGTCGTTGATGAATGGCGACAAGGCCGAGCGCCACGTGCTCCTTGGTCGCAACATACACACTGGCACGATGATAGCTTAGTATAGGATCGTTTAATGCCTTGATTACAACGCTTCCTCTGAATAATGCATCGCCTCTGCACAGGGAGAAAGAGTGCATGGACGAATGTACGGACCAGAAAACATATTCTGAGATAAAACATCTCAATAAGCGGGTCCCTGCCGCGCACTGGAATTATCTCAAAACGTCATTGACACAAGATACTGCCTTTTTTCTTCATGACCAACGCAATACTGCATTCTGGTCGCCACATCAGGGCTGCTGAGTCTCCTTCAGCAGCATACAAATGCTCTCTCGGTGTCTGCGTCTGACGTGTAGATATCGCACCAGCATTCCAAACTACAACCCCATTCTTGATATTGTCGATGTTCTTTCCCCTGGACTGCAATGCATTGCGTCCGACTACTGGTTGAGAACGGATATGAACCTCTATGCTGCTTGTTACATCTAACACCTTTCTAAGTGCTAAATTCCTGTAACAAGATGTCGGAGATGGATCATCTGTAATCGCAATGTGAAGTTCAATTAGTAAACGAAGCTCTGGTGATGATGCTCAGAGTGGACACATGTTGAGTTGTGCTGATACCTTGTGGTATCACTAGTCTTAGAGACGCTTTTGATAGCCCACTTTCTACATGAGTGCCTTGAATAGTGAGTGGCAGCGCACGTCCAGCAGCGATCTTATTGCTACGAGTCTGGCACCAAATTTGGCTTTGCTTCGGCTCATAACACCATTTCAACAAAGATGCTCGTTTTCTCACAAAGTCGTTCGGGCACTGCCATTGCACGACGTTTGAACAGGCGGCAGCATTCTCGTCACGATGGTGATGTGGTCTTAAGACTGCTGCGTAAGCGGCAACGATTGCTTCGTAGACGTCGTCGTAACGTTCCCCTATCCTTTATTGGATCACCACGCACCAGCTCTACCAGCATCGGCCCGCACTGACATGTTGTTCTGCGAAGAAGAGGGCACATCTGGTCCGCTGGAGTATTGGTAAGAGCCACATGCTCTCCTGAGAAGCCCGTTAGAGGATAGCCGGTAGGCGGCAGTATTACTGATGTAGATCTTGTGTACTGAGTCAAGAATTTCGGTGGTAAGATCTAGATCGCTGTATTGTAGGCGGCTCCGATGCGATAGGTCCGAATTCTGGTGCCTGAAACGGTGACGAGTCGGTTGGTGGAGCAGAGTGCGATGCCCACGACAAAGAACGCATGAGACGCTAGCCCACTGTTACGCACGCCATCTTTATTCAAGACCAAATTCGTGCGCAATCAGTCCATTGCGTGGCGGCTGCGGAAGATAGGATGACAAGAGAACGATAAGGCAAAAGTAATTTCGGTACCGCAGGATTATGAGAGCTGATCAATGAACCACCGGCTTGTTATTTTCTTACTACCGGAGAGCCCCCGTCTCACATGCTCGGAAAGCTTGAGTGGAAACTCGCAGAAACTCACCAGGGACCCTTTGCTCCAAAAGAGCCGGAGGCAAAGGGACTCGTGTGACGCTTCGGTTTTGAGCAGCAATAAAGGAAGGAAGCTAAGGCTAAGCTTCTATGCGGCTTCCCTGGTGTTTCCACGAACAAAGGAAGTTTACCCCAGGTTGCGCAAATCTTCCGGCAATAGGCCGCACTATGGAAGTCACGATAGATTGCAAGGTTGTGTGGGGATATGAAGATGTGTGGGTGGAATAGTTAGCGACCCGGCAAAATAGATTGGAACTATGGGGTGCAGATGCTTCGAGAAGGAACGGCTTCGGACCTTCATCTACGCCAGCCGTGCCTGAAGTATACGAGCATATTGAGGGCAATAATTGGGGGGTGTGCGTGACTGTGAAGTTGATCCGGAGGGGACTGGATGCAGCGCGGCGTTGGGGCGTATTGGGTTTGGCTGACGGCATCTTACGACATGCTACATTGAACTTGTTTCGTGTCGCCACTGAGGTGCACCGAGTGATACAGGTGGGTCGAGCACGAGAAGGCTAATACCAGCTCGTGCTACGCCTCGATTGCACGTCGGAGTTGGATAAGCCCGTTTACGCCTCCCTCAGAAGCAAGAGAGACGGAAGCCTGGGACAGCGGCCCCGTCGTCTGGTGGTGGTAGAAGCGGCACATGCAAGCAGGAATCAAGTCCGGCAGGTTGTAGGACGAAGACTGCAACGGCGGTCCCCTGACTTGGGTAGTGAAACGACGGGGCGGGCGGCTGAGTTCCTGAGTTCCTAGCGTAGGGGGGCGTGTATCGGAGGGTGGGCTCAATTAGCGTAGCCCCGATGCGGGCAAGCGCACTAGGGGTCCATGGCTGCGCTTGGCAGCTGCCTATTAAAGTGTCCGTGAATGCCACCTGTCCTCTTCGCCGCACAGCCCGGGTCCTAGTGATAATCACCCACTATGCCCACTCATAGCCCCGTCAACTGTCGACTTCACCATGGCTCAGTACACCTTCGATTCTAGTCTATTTTCCCAGACCATGAACAATTCGGCCATGACTTCCACGCCTCTCCCCCCACCATCCGTTGAGGCCATGCCTACTACCATCAAGATGGAGATGATTGAGAACTACGACCACTCACCCTCACCCGCACATCACTCGTCCAACTCGTCGGAAGCATCACACACACCTGCACCCGAGAGCAATGGCTCCAAGCCCGTGAAGAAGCGCAAGTCGTGGGGCCAGGTGCTCCCCGAACCCAAAACCAGCCTACCCCCACGGAAGCGGGCCAAGACCGAGGACGAGAAGGAGCAACGGCGGATAGAACGCGTAAAGCGCAACCGCCTCGCCGCCCACAACTCGCGCGAACGCAAACGACAAGAATACGAGGTTCTACAGACCGAGAAGGACGAGCTCGAGGCCAACATGCAGGCCTACAAACAAAAGATGGCCGAGATGGAGGCCGAGCTTAGATATTACCGCTCCAAGTACCCTGGCGAAGCACCCCAACAGGTCTTCGACCTAGCTACACCACCCAGCGACACCTTCGACACCATCTGCCCCGCGCAGATCCCAACATCCTTCCCCAGCCCTCCCGAGTCCATGGACTCGATGGACTCACCCCGTGACTCATCCTGTCAACCCGAGACACCCCCGTCAAGCTTTGAGGCTTCTCCCGAATTCGACTCGACACAATATCCTGCCGCGATATTGTGCGACCTGCCGTGTCAGTCGACTTCGGGAACCTCTCTACGGGCGATCTGGGCCTACCTTTCTCTGTTCAACCTTACGCTCCAGTCGATGAGAAGTCTGTCGTCATGGAAAACTTCTTCGACTTCGAGCCCTTCCCAAAGTGCAGTCCAACAACGACTGCACCAATGGAGCCCGCTTTTAGCATGGTCGACTCTTCTTCAGGCGATGTCTTCGGTCCAACACCCTTCGACCACAGCTCTTTCTCAAACTCTTATGCCTTTCTTGACGGCTTTGATGCAAAGTTCAACGACTTGCAGAGTGCCTCTGGCGCAACTTCGGTTAGCGACGAGGCCCTCGCAGCGGGACAACTTTAGCACTATCGCTGTCGCGAAATCCACCAAGGGGGCGAAGAAGCAAGCTGAGTTGGTGGATGGTGGCTGTGGTTCACGACTGATGAGGTCTTCTAGGCCTAAGCAATTGGGTAGGCGTAAGGTGCGATCATTGAGGTTAACGGGGGCACTGGGTTGGGAAAACATGGGGTGTGGCATCACTACCGGGCGTGGGACGGCGTTCTGAGCGTGTACACTCTTGTAGCAACAGTTTCGTTTAGACTTGGTAACCTTTCTGGATATTGTTTCCTTGATGGGACATATGGCGGACAAGATACACCAAGGGCTGGTGCCTTTATCTGGCCAAATACCATGATCTACTATTCATTTACCCTTCTTCCTTTGCATCGTGATGTCTTCTCATTGACTTGGATGCTCGACCTTCTCCATGTGCTTTTTGTTGAGTACCCACTGCCACTCCAGTGTGTCACCGATTCTCCACGATTCTCCCCCCTTCCAACGCTAACCATCCCACCTCCACTTCGGACTCCGGCTCAGCTGAGGCGAGACACACTTCGCATGCAGGCTGACGCCAACAACCTCCACTCAAACTACCAGCCCAGTTGACACCAACTTATTCTAGGTCGTCTGATGACGTGACCAGGCACTCGTGAAAGTCTATTCATAGGCTGCTGCGGAATTCAAACATCCGCAATACGAAGCAGTCGTAAACTTGTACTGCTCAGCTCATCCGTGTCGGGACCCATACAAGGGAATCGGTCTTTGCAATGTGCGCGGGGCTTATCAGTTTTCGCTTAACCACATGAAAAGACCGGCCTGAATTGCTCAACACCATTTTGGCGTCGCAGGGCATTGCATGCAAAACAACAGTACACCGCACGACATGTACACCGCTTTGCCCCACAAACACCGGATCTAGAACATATTGCTTTAGGATGGCATTTTACATTTGTTGCTTTCATTCGTTACAGTCGTAGCTATCTGGGCCCTTGCATGCGCAATGCAATGCAACGCAACTACCGATGTCACTCGGAGTCCGTCGTACTGTAGATGTTACTCCTTTGCCTGCTAGCCAGCCATATCTATCGGCTGTGGCAACATGCCCTTGCATGCATCGGAATTTCTTCCTAGATTCCGAGCTTTGCACTACCCTGATAGCTTATTTGGTGACCTGCTTATTTGGTGGCCTGGTCGACGGGGGCAGGCTTGTTTGAGTCGGCAGCTGCTTTGCCTTGGCCGGTGTGGCCTGCCTTTGGTGCGTCGCCGGCGCCAGAGGCGTTCATGCCTTCGATAGCTATCTCATGTTAGTATTTGCTTTCCTCTCAAAACATTCCTTTTCCTTCTTTGCTGTCATTTGAGGAGCAGGAGCAACGAAGAGGGGTAGGTGGGGCAAACGAGTCGTACCTTCGCCCTTCTCAATCTCTGGCATGGGAGCGACATTGTTCTTTGTGTGCTGGAGAGTTGCCTGCCATATGGTCAGAGCCGAGCTTTTCGTAAGAAGTTGTAGCAGACAAGGGTACTTACGTCTCCAGAAGCACCGTGAACTGCGTCCTGGCCGGCCTCAATGGGGCCGTTGTCTGAAGATCCGTCTCCGTTGCGAGGCATGATGAAATGTAAGTATGGGTTGGGTGGTGTGATAGTCTGATGGGATTTTAGGGAAGAGGAGTGGAAGATGTGTTGATATGAGGGGTAGAAGTTCCTGTCGTGTTCAATTTCTATCATCTCGATGATGTATTTTGCTGTGATGTCATGGTGGAGAAGGGGTACCTGCAGAGCGGGTCATGCTCACGTACAACACTGTTACTAACGATCATCACGAATTCTATCTTATTTCATACTTATGTAATTCAGTCGAGCGCCTGACTTCTTCTAGTCTTTCTTGTGCTGTGGTCTTTGGTCAATTACAAGTTGGCGAATCGAGGAGGCGTGTCGTGGCATCCTGAGAAGCTTTTAATTCGACGATGCGATGGAGAAAGATATACATAATATCCATCTGGGGCTTTCCAATCCCTTTTGGTATCATTGACTATCAATCATGACCGAGGATATGCAATGGCAGTGAAAAGACAACCTGAAAATTCAATCTGCATGCCGCTTTTGTTAGAGTCCCAGCGTCAGCTGTGAACAAGAGTATATACATCATGCTAAACTAAGTGCACATGTGAAAGACTCATCGCGCACTTCGAACCCATCCTACTACACCGACACTGTATCCCACTAATCCGCCCACCCTTTCGCGTCCTCTCTTCGCCTCCTCCTGCCACTTCCTTAGCTCGCCTACTAGGTCAGAGTCTTTGACAACAATATCTCCATGGAGTCGCAGAAATACGCTCATCCAAGCTTGTACAAGCTCGTAGTCTCGGCCTTCTTGAAGTCTCGTGGTCAACGCTTCGATAAACGTTCGCAGCTCTGTGTATGGCTCCGTTGTATCAAGAGTGCGAATTGCAATATCCGCTGCCGAAGGCGGGAGTGAAGAGAGGTGAGTTAGGAGAGGAGTGTAGTCAGCGGTTTCGGTCGCATGTACAAGGTGACGGCTGAAGACATCAGTAGATGTGGCGGCGCTAGAGCGCGAAGCAAGCGCAGAGCTGGAGATGCGAGACTTCGGATCTTGATCGAGTGGCGCGAGAGCATTGTCTTCTGCTCCCGAAACCTGGTTTTGACCAAGTGACGGGAGGAAGAAGGGGGCCTTTTCTGGCGCTTTCGGAGCCTCTTTGGGCTTGTTGCGGGCACGGATAACGTCAAGGTGTAAGAGGGTTTGCCAGCGGGACTTTGGAACCAAGCTCAGTGTTGTGATCTTGTCGCTGAGTTGGTCCATGACCGGAACGGTAACTTCATCCTGATCCTCATCCTCCGCCTGCTCTTCGGTGGCAGCTTCAATGATAGCGACACCGCCTTCGCCAGATGCTGTTGGCGCGCTGACCTCGGCAATGTCGTCCTCTGTTATTTGACGGGTTGATACATGCGTGAAGAGTGTTCGGTTTGTCCAGATATGCACACCTACTTCGCCGTCTAGGCCGGTGGCAAGGAACTCACCCGAAGGTGAGAATGCCACGGTGTTGCACTTTTTGGGCAGCTTCATAGCATCAATGAGATGGCCGGTTGGTAAGTCCCAAACTCTGACGGTGGAGTCTGAGGCAGCAGAAATGATCCATCGGCCGTCACTCGAAAAGGTGTAATCGAGGGTTTGCAGTGCAACATGGGATTGGGATGCCCATAGTTCTCGAATGAGTTTCTTGGTTGTGATGTCCAATACGCGGATCGAGCCATCGTCACAGCTTAGTGCTATCAGATCACTGTTCCGGTGGTAGCGCAGACCATTGATCTTCGTCATAGGGTACCAATCAATCTCGTGAAGTAGGATGCCCGTAGCAAAATCCCAGAACTACAATATGCGTCAGTCGCTGGTGGATGAGAAAGACGGACGTTTGACTTACCTTGACTTTGCCATCGTCGGAACAACTTAAAAGCGTGCGATTGAGAGCGTCTACAGCGAGACCAGTGATGGCTCCTTTGTGCTTGCCTTCTCCCTTTGCAAACTTCCGAGGTGCATCATCCGCAAACTCTAGAGCCTCTTCGGCCTGTAATTGTCGAAGTTTGTGCTGTTTTGCTTCCACTGGAGTGAGTCGAGCTGGGAACCTGCGTCGGAATTGGCCAGATTGAAGGTTGTACATATCAATGGAGCCACCTGCAGATCCGATCACGGCAAACGTGCCGCAAGACGAGATTGCAACACTCTTGACTTCTGTACCATCGCCTGTGTCGAAAGCCCATCGGCCGGCCCGTTTACGGCCCCAGAACCAGGTTCTTGCAGTCTTGTCACCAGCGTGCCCTGTGACGATGCTCTCCCATCCAGTCATGTTAACTTCTATAGCTTTCTTATCCTGCCCCTTGACCTTGGATGAGTTATTCCATATACCCGCTACGCCAGGCATCGCACCCATGCCACCGTCGCGATTGAGAGAACAAGCCATGCAGGTGATTGCTGGAGCTTTCAAATCTTCCAACTTGACATGATGTTTGGACGCCTCGGAATTTCCATTGAGCAGCCCCATCTTCTTTGCTTTCCTCTGGATAGCACCCTGGCTAAGCTCTGTGCTTTGTCCATCTCGTCGCAAGCTCCAGCCCCAGAGACTTCGGTCTTTGCTAGCGCTGAGAAGCCATTTGCCGACATCATCAGAGCCGTCCGAGTTGGAAGGAAGGAAGCGGAGAGTTGAGACTGGTGCAGCATGACCGCCGCGAGAATGCAGAATGCGCGGTAGGGGTG
>Ga0265798_10008909_pt1 | contig 12688 bp, 10 predicted proteins | sample P3T30metagenome_FD_192430 | JGI IMG/M metagenome (GOLD analysis project Ga0265798, IMG submission 192430) | Plant litter microbial communities from East Loma Ridge, Irvine, California - P3 T30 | ecosystem: Environmental > Terrestrial > Plant litter > Unclassified | place: USA: California...
ACACCGACATGCAGCACGAGCTCGTCGAGAAGGAGGGCGGCGAGTACGACGCCGCGCTCTACCTGGAGCCGCGGTCGGTGGCCGACGCGGTTCGACTCGTCGTCGATCTGCCGCACGGGGCGACCGTCGAGTCGCTCTCGCTCCGCCCCACGCGCAAGCGCTGACGCGCGCTGCGCCCCGCGCCCCGCGCCCCGCGCTGACGCGCGCTTCCCGCCGAACACCCCGTTCCCCGCGCAATACCCCGATAGATGCGGGTGCAGCGCCGAAAACGGGGTGCAGCGCGGTCGGCCCGCGCCGGCGGCCGCGCGCGCCCCGCCGAACACCCCGTTCCCCGCACAACACCCCGATAGATGCGGGTGCAGCGCCGAAAACGGGGTGCAGCGCGGTCGGCCCGCGCCGGCGGCCGCGCGCGCCCCGCGCCCCGCGCGCTCCCCGCGCCCCGCGCCCCGCGCGGACGCGCGCTCCCCGCCGAACACCCCGTTCCCCGCGCAACACCCCGACAGATGCGGGTGCAGCGCCGAAAACGGGGTGCAGCGCGGTCGGCCCGCGCCGGCGGCCGCGCGCGCCCCGCGCGCTCCCCGCCGAACACCCCCTTCCCCGCGCAACACCCCGATAGATGCGGGTGCGGCGCCGAAAACGGGGTGCCAGGCTGCACGAGGAGGCGCGCGAGGGCACCGGGCGCGCCTCCCGACTAGCGTGCAGGCATGACGAACGCGCCGACCGAGTCCGCGACCCTCCTGATGCTCGGCGCCAGCGGTGATCTCGCCGCGCGCCTCCTGATGCCCGGTCTCGGCGGGCTGCTGACGCACGAGTCCGAGCGGCGGGTGCAGCTGGTGGGCGCCGGCACCGAGGAGTTCGAGCCCGAGGCGTGGCGCGAGCACGTGACCGACGCGTTCGCGCGCGTCGACGCGTCGGGGCCGGCGGTCGACGCGCTGCTCGAGTCGACCGTCTACCGCACCGTCGACGTGACCGACGTCGAGCAGATGCGGGGGCTCCTCGAGGAGTGCACCGCGCCTCCCTCGATCTACTTCGCCCTGCCGCCCGCGATCACGGCGAAGTGCTGCGCCGCGCTGGCCGAGCTCGATCTGCCCGAGGGCACGGCGCTGGCGCTCGAGAAGCCGTTCGGCACCGATCTCGCGAGCGCCCGGAAGCTGAACGGCGAGGTGCTGGCGCTGGTGCCCGAGGACCAGGTGCACCGGGTCGACCACTTCCTCGGCCGGTCGACCGTGCTGAACCTGCTCGGGCTGCGGTTCGCGAACCGGCTGATCGAGCCGATGCTGAACAACACGCACGTCGAGAGCATCGAGATCGTCTACGACGAGGAGCTCGGGCTCGAGAACCGGGCGCGCTACTACGACCACGCGGGGGCCCTGGTCGACATGATCCAGAGTCACCTGCTGCAGGTGATGGCGGTGCTGACGATGAACGCCCCGGCGACGCTGACGGCCGCCGATCTGCGCGACGAGAAGGGGCTCGTGCTGCGTGCGACGCGGCTGTGGCAGAACGACCCCGTCGCCAACAGCCGCCGGGCGCGCTACGAGGCCGGCACGGTCGACGGCCGCGAGCTGCCGGCGTACGCCGACGAGGACGGCGTCGACCCGGCGCTCGAGACCGAGACGCTGGCCGAGGTCGTGGTCGAGGTGGCGAACTGGCGGTGGGCCGGCGTGCCGATCCTGCTGCGCTCGGGCAAGGCGCTGGCCTCGAGGAGGCGCGAGATCGTGATCACGTTCCGCCCGCCCGCGCACGTGCCGGCGGAGTTCGAGGGAGGCGGCACGCCCGACCGCCTGCGCATCGCGATCTCGCCCGACGAGATGTCGCTCGAGCTGAACGTCAACGGGCCCGGCGACGCGTACGACCTCGGTCGGGCGGCGCTGCACGCGGAGTTCGGCAGCTCGGACCTGACGGCCTACGGCGAGGTGCTCAGCGGGATCCTCGACGACGACCCGACCCTCTCGGTGCGCGGTGACACGGCCGAGCAGTGCTGGCGCATCGTCGACCCCGTGGTCGCCGCATGGAACGACGGCGCGGTCGAGCTCGACACGTACCCGGCCGGGTCGGCGGGGCCCGAGTCGTGGCCGGCGGGGGCCCGGCAGGACGAGCCGGCCGTGCGCGCCGAGAAGACCGTCCCGGCGGCTCAGCGGCCCGAGTAGCGCGAGCGCTCCGCGCCGCCTGACCCCACAAAACCGCTGAGACCCTCGTGCGCGCACGGGGGTCTCAGCGGTTTCGCGGGGTATCAGCGCTCGCCACGGGTCGGGCGAGGACGTCGACGGGGCGCCAGCCTCGACGCCCCGGCGACGACGGGCTCTTGCCTCGGGCAGCCGCGGTCACGAGACTGGGCGGCATGACCACCCGCGGCCCGCTCGACCTCACCTTCACGGCGACCCTCGGCAGGGTTCGCGAGGGCGATCTCTGGACCTGCGTGCAGCTGCCCGACTCGGCGACGATCTTCGGAACCCGGGGCCTCGTCAAGGTCGCCGGGACCATCGACGGGGAGCCGTTCCGGAGCTCGTTCATGGCCCTGGGCGACGGCACCCACAAGCTGCCCGTCGCGGCGGCGATCCGTCGGCGGATCGGCAAGACGGACGGCGACGAGGTCACCGTGCACCTCGCCGAGCGACTCGGCTGATCGCCTGCGCCGCGACCTCGCGGGGTTGCGCTCTCAGAAGACGGAGATAGTCTCCTCTTATGCGGAGACGGTCTCCGCTGAGATCGGAGCAGCACGATGGCCGAAGTCATCACCCCGGCGGCACGGGGTTCGCGGGCCGATGCCCGGCGCAATCGCGAGCTCATCCTCGGGACCGCCGACGAGTACTTCGCCGAGCACGGCGTCGGCGGTTCGCTCGACGCCATCGCCAAGCGGGCCGGCGTGGGCCCCGGCACCCTGTACCGGCACTTCCCGACGCGCGACGCCCTGCTCGCGGCGCTCCTGTCCGATCGCGACGACGAGCTCGTCGCCCGGCGCGAGCGGCTCCGCGTCGAGTCCGCCGACACGGCCGCGGCGCTCGACGGCTGGCTGCGCGCCGTCGTCGACTGGGCCGCGGCCTTCGAGGGACTCCCCGAGCCCCTCCGGGCGGCCACGACGACGAGCGCGTCGCCCCTCGCGACGACCTGCGAGGGGTTCGTCACGACGACCGCGGAGTTCCTGACGGCGGCCCAGCGCGACGGCCTGGCCCGGAGCGACGTCCGCGCCCGCGACCTGTTCCTCGCGGCGCTGGCGACGAGCTGGGTCGGCGGGGCGGCCCTGGCCGACGACGCGACCACCACGGCCCTCTCGTCGCTGGTGCGGGCGGGGTGGGCGACCTCCGCACCCCTCGCGAGCCGCGCCGACTGACCCCCGCGGCCTCGCCCGGCGAGCGCCGATCACCGAACGACACGAGAATCGAGAAGAAGACGACCATGAACGACATCGACACGACCACGGCCGACACGACCCCGGCAGACACGACCCCGAAGCGCCTCGGCGTCATCGGCAGCGGCGACATCGGGAGCGGCATCGCCCGGCTCGCGATCGCCGCCGGGTACGAGGTCGTCATCGCGAACTCGCGGGGGCCCGAGTCGCTCGCCGACCTCGTGGCGGAGCTCGGTCCGCGGGCGCGGGCCGGAGACGCCCGCGACGCCGTCGAGTTCGGGCCGACGCCCGTCCTCGCCGTGCCGCTCGGCGCCTACGAGTCGCTGCCGCGAGACGCCTTCGCGGGCCGCGCCGTGCTCTCGACGGGCAACTACTACCCGCACCGCGACGGGCGCATCGCGCGCCTCGACTCGCTCGAGGTGACCACGGCCGAGCTCGAGCAGGAGCTGCTGCCCGGCGCCGTGATCACCAAGGCGTTCAACAACATCCTGTTCCACCACATCCCCGCCCTGGCCGACTCGACCCCGCGCACCGCCCTGCCGGTCTTCGGCGACGACGAGCGGGCCACGGCCGCTGTCTCGGCGATCGTCGACGATCTCGGCTTCGAGCCCCTCGACGCGGGCACGCTCGCCGAGTCGTGGCGCACCGAGCCCGAGTCGGGCGCGTACACGCCGATCTACGCCGCCGACCCCGAGGCCCTCGCGGCCGACCATCTGACCGCGGTCGCCGCGCCGGTCACCGTCGCGCGCCTCCGGCAGCTGCTGTCGGCGTCGCAGCGGGCCGACGTCGCCGCCCGCCGGTTCTGAGACGTCGGGGGACGACCGGCCGCCGGGCTCTCTAGCCCCGCGCGGGCAGTCCGGCGGCGAGCTCGTCGAAGAATCCCTGCCACCCGGCGACGAGACCCTGCTGCTGCTCGGCCGAGAAGCCGGGGGTCTCCTGCGTGAAGCGCATGGTCGTCCCGATCGGGGCGGGGCTCAGATCGACGGTGATGGTGGCCCGCTCGGGGGCGTCCGGCGCGTCGGTGATGGTGAGCACGAGGCGGACCGGGGCCTGGACCTCGACGAAGTCTCCGGCCCAGTCCATCGCGTTCCCGTCGGGCAGGATCATCGTGGCGGCCCAGCCGGCGCCCTCGACGGGCTCGTAGGCGAGGCGGTCGAGCGGCACGTCGACCGCGGGGCCCCCGAACCAGCGCGAGAAGCGCTCGGCGGTGGTCCACGCCTCGAACACGTCGGCAGGAGGCGCGGCGAGGTCGCGGACGATCTCGACGCCCTCCGAAGCGGGTGCGGTCATGAGGGGTCCCTCCGGTCCGGGGCGGTCGTCAGCGACCGCCCGCCTGATGCGACCCTAGACCCCGCAGGAGCCGATGTCGGTGGTCGATCGTACGGTGATGCCGACGCCCGCCGCGCCTCCCATGAGGTCACGGGCATCCGGGTGACGGCGTCGTGAAACGGCCGCCACGTCGGCGGGGCCGGGTCGGACCCGGCCCCGCCATCTCCTCCGGCGGTGCGCCCGTCAGCGCTGCGGGCGGTCGCCCTGCTCGTCGACCGAGGGCGCGGCCTCGTCGAGACGGCCGTCGACGGCCGGGTCGGGCGAGACGACGTCGACCCGCAGAGGCGGCTCGCCGGTGACCGCCGACGGAGACACGGCCGACGAGGCCCCGCCGCCCGCCGACGTCTCGGTCGACGCGCCTCTGACCCGGCGCTTCACGGCCTGCCACGAGCGGCTGAGCCCGCGGCCGCCCGACTGGGCCGGAGCGTCGACCTCGAGGCCGTAGTAGGCCCCGACGTGCTCGAGCAGCACGTCGCGCTCGGCCTTGTCGTACGCGCGTCGCTCGCGGGTGAACGCGATCACCGTCGACCAGCAGGTCAGCAGCAGCACGATGCTGAACGGCAGCGCCGTGGTGATCGCGGCCGTCTTGAGGGCGTCGAGTCCACCCGTCAGGAGGAGCGCGACGGCCAGCAGGGCGGCCACCAGCGCGAAGAACACCCGCAGCCAGTTCTTCGGCTCGATGTCGCCGCCCGAGGCGATCATCGCCATCACCAGCGACCCGGAGTCGGACGAGGTCACGAAGAAGACGCCGATCAGCAGGATGGCGCCGAAGGTGAGGACGGCGCCGGCGGGCAGCCCGCCGAGCAGGGCGAACAGCGAGCCCTCGACGTCGACGGAGCCGTCGGCGCCGATCAGGCCGCCCGAGCCGTCGGTCTGCTGGTGGATCGCCGCGCCGCCGAGGACGGCGAACCAGAGGAAGGTGAGGGCCGTCGGCACGAGCAGCACCCCGAAGACGAATTGGCGGACGGTGCGGCCGCGCGAGATGCGGGCGATGAAGATGCCGACGAACGGCGCCCACGACATCCACCAGCCCCAGTAGAAGGTCGTCCACGCGCCCTGCCACTCCTCGCCGGCGGCGCCCTGCTGGGCGGTGACGTTGAACGAGAGGCCGACGACGTTCTGCAGGTAGGCGCCGATGGACTGCACGAAGTCGCGCAGGAGGAACTGGGTCGGGCCGACGATGAGGATGAACAGCAGCAGGGCGGCCGCGAGGATCAGGTTGAAGTTCGACAGGATCTTCATGCCCTTGGTGACGCCCGTGATGAGCGAGACGAGGGTCACGGCCGTGATGACGGCGATGATCGCGATCTGGCTGACGATGCTGCTCTCGGCGATGCCCGCGGCCTCGAGGCCGGCGCCGATCTGGATGACGCCGAGACCGAGGGAGGTCGCGACGCCGAAGAGGGTCCCGACGAGCGCGATGACGTCGATGAGGTTGCCCCAGCCGCCGCGCACCCGGTCGCCGAGCAGGGGCTCGAGGGCCCAGCGGATCGAGACGGGACGCCCGCGTCGGTGGATGGCGTACGCGAGGGCGAGACCCAGCACGACGTAGATCGCCCAGGCGTGGAGCCCCCAGTGGAGGAAGGTCTGCGTGAGGGCCTGCTGCGCGAGCTGATCCTCGGTGCCCGTCACGCCGGGGCGTGGCGAGGCGAAGTGGCTGAGGGGCTCCGAGACGCCGTAGAAGACGAGGCCGATGCCCATGCCCGCCGCGAAGAGCAGGGCGAACCACGACCCGGTCGAGAACTCGGGCTCGTCCTTGTCCTTCCCGAGCTTGATGCTGCCGAAGCGGCTGAAGCCCACGAAGAGACTGAAGCCGACGAAGAACGCGGCGATCAGCACGTAGTACCAGCTGAAGTTGCGGACGATGCCGCTCTGCAGGCCGAGGAACAGCGCCTCGGCGGAGTCGGGCGCGATCAGGGTGAAGGCGACGAAGCCGAGCACGACGATCGCCGCGGGCCAGAAGACCCATCGCCGCAGCTGCGGTGTCGTCGTGACGGGTTCGGTCAGCGATGCGGGGTGATCGCCGGGCCCGGTGGAGTGCGGAGTCGTCGTAGCCATTCCTCCATGGTCGCCGATCTCCGGCTCCGCCGCCTCCTCCGTTCGCCGTCCGGGCCCGGAGCGGGTCAGCCCTTGAGCCCTCCCGAGATGAGGTCGAGCCGCCAGAAGCGCTGCAGGAACAGCACCAGCAGAGTCAGCGGGATGATCGACACGGCCGCCCCGGTGATGGCCAGCGAGTACAGCGCGGGGGCGCCCGATCCCTTCGACAGCAGCGTGTAGAGCCCCACGGTCAGCGGGTAGTCCGCCTGGTCGCTGAGCATGACGAACGGCAGGAGGAAGTTGTTCCAGATGCCGACGAACTGCAGCAGGAAGACCGTCACCATGCCGGGCACCATGATCGGCAGCACGATGTGGCGGAAGATGCGCCACTCGCCCGCGCCGTCGATGCGCGACGCCTCGAGGATCTCGTGCGGGACCGCCGACTGGGCGAACACGCGCGAGAGGTAGATGCCGAACGGGCTGATGATGATCGGCAGCAGGACCGAGATCGGCCCGCCCGCCAGCCCGATCTCGCTCAGCAGGATGTACTGCGGGATCGCCAGGGTGATGCCCGGGATGAGCACGCCGGCGAGGATCATGAAGAAGATGAGGTTCCGCCCGCGGAAGGTGTACTTCGCCAGGGCGTAGCCCGCCATCGTCGAGACGAGCGTCGAGAGCACGCCGCCGACGCCGGCGTAGAGCAGCGAGTTCGCGGCCCACAGCCCGTACTGCCCGCCCTCGTAGGCGAACAGGTCTCTCAGGTTGCCGGCCAGGCCGGTGCCCGGGGCGAACGAGAACGACGTGAACAGCTCAGCCGGCGACTTCGACGAGGCGATGAACACCCAGCCGACCGGCACGAGGCAGTAGAAGGCCCCGATGAGCAGCACGATCGTCGGCAGCACCTTGCCCTTGCTGCTCGGGCGGGGCGACCGGCCGCCGGGGCGGGGCGTCCCGCCGACGTCACCCGCGCCTCCTCGGCTCCCGGTCCGCGCCCCGCGGGGCGTCTGGACGGCGGTCACGAGGCCGCCTCCGCGCGGCGGCGGTTCGCGATCGCGAGCACGACGCCCGAGAGCAGCACGGTGCCCAGGGCGAGGATGGTCGACGAGGCGGCGGCCGCGGGCAGGTCGTCGGTCAGGAACGCGTCGCGGTAGATGGTCATCAGCGGGGCCCAGCTCTGTGTGATCTCGGTGGTCAGGGGACGGAGGGTGTTCGGCTCGCCGTAGAGCTGGAGCGTGCCGATCAGGGCGAAGACCCCGGTGAGCACGAGCGCGGGCACGACGAGCGGCACCTTGATGCGGAGCGCGACCTGCAGCTCGCTCGCCCCGTCGAGGCGGGCCGACTCGTAGATCTCGGCCGGGATGCCCCGCAGCGACGTGTAGATGATGATCATGTTGAAGCCGACGCCGCCCCAGATGGCGATGTTGGCGAGCGACCCGAAGAGACCGCCCGCCTCGAGGAACGGCACGGGCCCCCAGCCCAGGGCGGTCGTCACGTACGAGAAGGGGCTCGTGCTCGGCAGGTACATGAAGCCCCAGAGCAGCGCGGCGGTGATGCCCGGCACCGCGTACGGGATGAAGATCGCGGTGCGCGAGAACCGCCGGGCGCGGACCGCCGGCACGTCGAGCAGCAGCGCGAAGAGCAGGGCGAGCCCGAGCGTCAGCGGAACGGCGATGAGCCCGTACACGCCGAGGCGGCCGAAGCTCGCCAGCAGCTCGGCGTCCTGCAGCACGGCGACGTAGTTGTCGAACCCGACGAAGCGGTCGACGCGGACGCCGAGCACCGAGGCGCCCTCCTCGATCCGGTACGCCCTGAGGCTCGACCAGATCGTGTAGACGAGCGGGATGAGCATGAACGCGACGAACAGCACGACGGCCGGCGCCACGAACAGGTAGGGGGCCAGGGGGCTCCGTCGACGACGGGCCGGGCGTGGCGCCGGGCTGGCGGTCACGGGGTGCGTCATCTCGGGGCGCAGAGCGGTGTCAGTCATTCGCGGTCACCTGGTATCCCACCTGTTCCATGTCGGCGACGACCGCGGCCTGCGTCGCGACGAAGGCGTCGCGCCACGGGGTGCCGGCCGAGATCGCGGCGTTGAGCTCGTCGGTGAGCGTGGTCGTCGCCAGCGCGACGTTGGGGCCCCACGTGGTGGGGAGGACGTCCTCCGAGACGTCGGCGGCGACGTCGTAGAACTCGGTCTGCTGCGGCATCAGCGACGGCGGGGGGTTGCCCACGGCCAGCGCCTGACCCTCGATCGACGCCGGGTAGACGCCGCGGACGTCGAGCAGCGACTGGTTGCCCTCGGTGCTGGCGTTCATCCACTTGGCGAACGCCGCGGCCTCCTCGGGGTGCTCGCTGTTCTTCGTGACGATCAGCGCCGAGCCGCCCTGGAACGGCACGGCGGCCTCGCCCGGGATCCACTCGGGCAGCGGGCTGATCTCCCACAGCCCCGACGTGTCGGGGGCCACGCCGCCCAGCACGCTCGGCGCCCAGATGCCGGCCGCCCAGCCGCCGATCGTGCCGTCGTTGACCCGCTTGTTGTACTCGGGCGACAGCACGGGGTCGGTGTCGATCGCCCCGTCGGCCGCGAGCCCCTCGAAGAAGTCGGCGACCTCGAGCATGCGCTCGTCGGCGATGCCGACCGTCCAGCCGCTCTCGTCGACCGTCCACCAGTCGGCGCCGGCCTGGGCCGAGACCCCGGCCCAGAAGCCGAGCTCGCCGGCCGGGACCGCCGCGAGCACGGTGTCGGGGCGCTGCTCGTGCACGGCACGGGCGACGTCGCCGAACTCCTGCCAGGTCGTCGGCACGGCCTGCCCCGTCTCGGCCAGCAGGTCGGCGCGGTAGGTGAGCACCATGGGCCCGGCGTCCTGCGGCAGCGCGTAGACCTGCCCGCCGAACGTGGTCTGCGCCCAGGTGCCCTCGGTGAACGCGTCGTCGACGTCGGCCACGAGATCGGTGATGTCGCGGGGCACGTCCGCGATCACGAGCGACGGGATGGTCGTGTACTCGGCCAGCGCGACGTCGGGGGCGTTGCCCGCCCGGCTCGAGGTCAGGAGCTTCGCCGCGGAGTCCGTTCCGCCTCCGGCGTCGGTGTGCCGCACCTGCACGTCCGGGTTCGCGGCGTTCCACAGGGCCACCTGCTCGGACTGGCCGACGCCCCACCCCCAGTACTCGAGCTGGACGACGTCGTCGCCCCCTCCTGCGGCCGAGCAGCCGCTGAGGGCGGCTCCCCCGAGCAGGAGGGTCGCCAGGGCGGCGACGCGGGTCGTTCTCTTCCGATGTCTCATGGCATCCCCTTCGATGCGTGTGCGATGCGGTGCGGTGGCCGGCGGGCCGGGAGGCCGGCCGGGCCGATGGGTCAGGAGGCGCGGGCCGGCTGGTCAGGAGACCGGCCGGGCCGATGGGTCAGGAGGCGCGGGCCGGCTGGTCAGGAGGGGCTCGGCGCCTCGTGGAGGAACACGAACGCGCCGGGGGCGAGGTCGACCGGACCGTCGACGACCGGGCCGTCGGCTCCGTCGGCGCCGTCGGCTCCGCCCTCGAGGTCGATCGGCGTCCCGCGGAGCGTCACGGTGCGGGTCTCGGCGGTGTGGTTGATGGCGGCGACGACGACGCCCGAGCCCGCATGCCGTCGGACCACCTCCACCCCGTCTCCTGCTCCGGGCGCCTCGGCGCGGACGCCGGCGGCGGCGAGGGCCGAGGTGACGACCCTGGTGAAGGTCGCGTCGTCGAGCTCGGCCGAGACGTAGGTCGCGACGCCGTCGCCCCGCCGGTTCTCGGTGATCGCGGGCTCGCCGCTCAGCACCCCCTCGGCGTAGCGCGTGACGACGGAGGCGCCCCGCAGCTCGACGTGCTCGGTCCAGTCGTGCGCGCGGCCACCGCCCTCGATCGCGATGGCGACCCCCTTCGGCAGGGGGTGGGGCTCCTCGACGCGGATGCCGAGGGTCTCGGCGAACGCGCCCGAGTAGCCGCCGGGGCGCACGTGCAGGTCGGCGTCGACGGTGCCGCTGAAGCACCAGACGACGGCGTGGCCGCCGCGACGCACCCAGGCGTCGAGACCGGCGGCCTGCTCGTCGGTCGCCAGCAGCTGGCTCGGCACGAGCAGGAGGTCGTAGGCGTCGAGCGCGGCCGGGTCGTCGTCGAGGCGCACGAGATCGGCCGAGACGCCCGCGAACCACAGCTCGCGGTGCGCGCGACGGACCGAGGCGAGCAGCGAGAAGTGGTCGGACGGCAGCGACGCCGACTCGAGCGCCCACCACGAGTCGGGCTCCCAGGCGATGGCGACGCGGGGCGTCACGACGCGGGCGTCGGACCCCTCGGGAGGCGCGACCACGTCGGTCAGTCGCCCCAGCACCCGACCGAGCTCGGTCATCTCGCGGAACGCCCGGCTGTCGGGGCCGCTGTGCGGGACCATCGACGAGTGGAACACCTCGGCGCCGGCCAGGGGCGCGCGCCACTGGAAGAACAGGGCCCCGTCGGAGCCGCGGGCCACGTGCTGCAGACTCGTGCGGATCACCTCGCCGGGCTCCTTGACGAGCATGCGGCCGGGGACCTGCGTGACGTTCGCGCCCTGCTCCATGAGCAGCCACGGCCGACCGCGGGCGAACGAGCGGGCCTGGTCGGCCCCGAACGCCGCGTGGGCGGCGCCCTCGACCCCGGGCGAGTCGGAGTAGTGGTCGATCGAGACGAAGTCGACCTCGGCCCCGAAGTCCCAGTGGTCGAAGTGCAGCCAGGTCGGCAGCATGAAGTTCGTCGTGAGCGGCACGTCGGGGCTGAGGGCGCGGAGGATCTCGGCCTGCTCGCGGTAGCACTCGAGCAGCACCTCGGCCGAGAAGCGGCGGAAGTCGAGCATCTGCGTCGGGTTCGGCAGGTACTGGGTGGCCTGCGGCGCGAGGATCTCGTCCCACTCGGCGTAGCGCTGCGACCAGAACGCCGACCACCACGCCTCGTTGAGGCGACCGAGGTCGCCGTAGCGGGCGCGCAGCCACTCGCGGAACCGGCGGTCGGTCGCCGGTCCGTAGCTGACGCTGCCGTACTCGTTGTGCACGTGCCAGGCGACGACGGCCTCGTGCCGGCCGTAGCGCTCGCCGAGGGCCGTGGCGACCCGCCGCGCCGCCTCGCGGTACGCGTCGGCGGAGGGGTCGTAGACGTCGCGGCTGCCGTGGACGAGCTGGACGCCGTCCGCGGTCCGGTTCAGCGCCTCCGGGTGCGCCTTCGTGAACCACGGCGGCGGCGAGGCCGTCGGCGTGGCCAGCACCACGCCGATGCCGTGGGCGTGCATCAGATCGATGACGCGGTCGAGCCAGCCGAAGTCGTACTCGCCCTCGCGGGGTTCGATCGACGACCACGAGAAGACGCCGAGGGTCACCGTGTTGACGCCGGCGATCGCCATCAGCCGGGCGTCGTCGTGCCAGACGTGCTCGGGCCACTGCTCGGGGTTGTAGTCGCCGCCGAAGAGGACGCGGTCGACGCCGCGGACCACGCTCATCGGAGCACGGGCTCTCGGCGGAGGGTGCGGCTGATCGGGGCTGATGTCGTCATTGACAGGGACTCTCGGTCGGGGTCGGTCGGGGTCGGGTCGATCGGGTCGAACCGTGTGTCGAAACGCTTCGACGATGAACGGAGATCGCGCCGGCGGACGAGCCCCGACGGGTTCACGGGGCAGGGAAGCGCTTCGACGACCTCTTCGGAAAGCGACGCTAACCGACGCCCGTCACCGACGCAAGGGATTTGTCGCGGGCATCCACATATCTCACCGGGAGCCTCCGGGTGAGACGGGCACCTCCCGGCGCACCATGATCTACGGTCGTCGCATGGATCGATCCTGGATCAGCTCCTGGGGGTGGGTCGCACTCGCTCTCATCAACGCAGGGCTCGCCGAGCAGAAGAACCGAACCCGTCTCGGATGGTTCCTCGGATCTCTGCTCATCGGCCCCGTGGCGACGGCTTACACCGTGTTCGCCGCACCCGCGCCTCCGGCCG
>Ga0265798_10008910_pt1 | contig 12688 bp, 17 predicted proteins | sample P3T30metagenome_FD_192430 | JGI IMG/M metagenome (GOLD analysis project Ga0265798, IMG submission 192430) | Plant litter microbial communities from East Loma Ridge, Irvine, California - P3 T30 | ecosystem: Environmental > Terrestrial > Plant litter > Unclassified | place: USA: California...
GTCTTCTTCAACATCGCGGTCGTCGTGCGCACGGTCGGCGGGGCCTGGGAGGGCCTCGACCCGCGCGCCGAGGAGGCGGCCCGGGCGCTCGGCGCCTCCCGGGCCCGCGCCTTCCTCGACGTCACCCTGCCGCGGCTCGCGCCCTCGCTCGTCTCGGCGGCCGCGGTCGTGTTCCTCTTCTGCGCCACCGCCTTCGGCGTCGTGCTGGTGCTCGGCGGCCCCGGCACCGGCACGATCGAGACCGAGATCTACGTGCTCACGACGCAGTTCCTCGATCTGCAGGGCGCCGCGGTGCTCTCGATCCTGCAGCTGCTCGTGGTCGTGCTCGCCCTCTCGGTGGCGGCGCGGGCCCGAGCCGCCGGTGACACGGCGCAGCGCCGGGTGGCCCACGCGGCCCGAGCCCCGCGTCGGCGCGACGCCCCGGTGATCCTCGCGACCGTCGTCGTCGCGGCGCTGCTGCTCCTGCCGATCGTCACGCTCGTGGTGCGCTCGCTGCGCTCCCTCGACGGCTGGGGCGTCGACAACTACCTGGCGCTCGGCGGCGGCAACGACGTCGTGCCCGCGCCGGTCTGGCAGGCGGTGCTGACCTCCCTGACCACCGCCGGGCAGGCCGTGCTCATCGCGGTGCCGCTCGCGCTCTGCGCAGCGCTCGTGCTCTCGCGCCGCCCACGATCGGCCGCGGGCCGGCGGCTGCTCGCGGTGCTCGACGGCGCGCTCATGCTGCCGCTCGGCGTCTCCGCCGTCACGGTCGGCTTCGGCTTCCTCATCGCGCTCGACCGGCCGCCGCTCGACCTGCGCGACTCGCCGCTGCTCATCCCCATCGCACATGCGCTCGTCGCGCTGCCGCTCGTGCTGCGCACCGTGCTGCCGGTGCTGCGCGGCATCGACCCGCGGCTGCGCGAGGCCGCCGCGGCGCTCGGCGCCCCGCCCTGGCGGGTGCTGCTCGGCGTCGACCTGGCCATCGCGGCGCGGCCCGCGCTCGCCGCCGCCGGTCTCGCCGGCGCGGTCTCGCTCGGCGAGTTCGGCGCCACCACCTTCCTCGCCCGCCCCGACGGGCCCACGCTGCCCGTCGTCATCGTGCGGCTGCTCGCCCGCCCCGGCGGCGAGCACCTCGGCATGGCCATCGCGGCCTCCGTGGTGCTGGCCGCCATCACCGTGCTCGTCATGGCGCTCGTAGAGCGCCTGCGCGTCAACTCGCTGGGAGCCTTCTGATGCATCCTGCCCTCCGCCTCGCCGGCATCCGCGTCGAACTCGGCGGCCGCACCGTGCTCGACGGCATCGACCTGGCGGTCGAGCCCGGCCAGGTGCTCGCGCTGCTCGGCCCCTCGGGCAGCGGCAAGTCGACCCTGCTGCGCGTGATCGCCGGCTTCGAGGACCGCTACGCGGGCGCCGTCTCGGCCGAGGGCGTGCGCATCGACGCGCTGCCGCCGCACCGCCGCGGCTTCGCGCTGCTCTTCCAGGAGGGCCAGCTCTTCCCGCACCGCGACGTCGCCGGCAACATCGGCTACCCGCTGCGGCTGCGCCGCGCGGGCCGCGCCCGCACCGCCGAGCGCGTGGCCGAGCTGCTCGAGCTCGTCGGCCTGGCCGGCTTCGAGCGGCGCGACGTCAGCAGCCTCTCCGGCGGCGAGCAGCAGCGCGTGGCCCTGGCCCGCGCCCTGGCCGCGGAGCCTCGGCTGCTGCTGCTCGACGAACCGCTCAGCGCCCTCGACCGCGAGCTGCGCGAGCGCCTCGCCGGCGACCTGCGCCGCATCATCACGAGTACCGGCACGAGCGCCGTCTTCGTCACCCACGACCACGGCGAGGCGGCGGTGCTCGCCGACCGCGTCGCCGTGCTGCGCGGCGGTCGGGTCGGGGCGTACGGGCCGACGGGCGAGGTGCTGGCCGGGCTGGCGGATGGCCGGGCGTTCCGCGACGGCGATGCCGCCCGCGAGGGCGACGTGCGTCGCGGCGACGACGGAGCGAGCGGATGAGCGCGGCCGGCACCGCGCCCGCCGCCGACGCGCTCGCGGGCCTGCTGGGGCGCATCCGCTCGTCCCGGCCCCGCGTCGTGCTCGTCGACGGCGCCGCCGGCAGCGGTAAGACGACCCTCGCCGCCCGCATCGCAGGGGCGGTCCCGCGCGCGCAGCTGCTCGCCCTCGACGACCTCTACCCGGGGTGGGACGGCCTCGACGCCGCAGCCCGCACGGTCGCGCTGCAGGTGCTGCGGCCCTACCGCGACGGGGGCCTGCCGCGGTACCGGCGCTGGGACTGGGGCATCGGCGCCCACGCCGAGCCGCGCATCCTCGACCGTGACCGACCGCTCGTGGTCGAGGGCTGCGGCGCCTTCGGCGCCGGCGCGGCCGAGCTCGCGGACCTGCGCGTCTGGGTCGAGACCGCCGGCGACGAGCGCCGCCGCCGGCTGCTGGAGCGCGACGGCGACGCCTTCGACCCGTTCTGGCCGGGCTGGGAGGCGCAGTTCGCGCGCTACGCCGGCCGCGAGCATCCGCGCCGCCTCGCCGACGTGATCGTGCGCAGCTGAGCCGGTCCTAGGCTGGGGGCGATCCCCGCCCGCTCGGAAAGGACGATCCATGACCCTCAAGCTCGGCCTGAAGGCCTCCGCAGAGCAGTTCGCCCCCCGCGAGCTCGTCGAGATCGCCGTCGCGGCCGAGGGCCACGGCCTCGACTCGGTCACGGTCAGCGACCACTTCCAGCCGTGGCGGCACACCGGCGGGCACGCGCCCTTCTCGCTCGCCTGGCTCGCCGCGGTGGGGGAGCGCACGAGCACGATCACCGTCGGCACCTCGGTGCTCACCCCCACCTTCCGCTACAACCCGGCGGTCATCGCCCAGGCCTTCGCGACCCTCGGCAGCCTCTACCCGGGCCGCGTCTTCCTCGGCGTCGGCAGCGGGGAGGCGCTCAACGAGATCGCCACCGGCTTCCGGGGCGCCGGCGCCCAGGACTGGCCCGAGTTCAAGGAGCGCTTCGCCCGCCTGCGCGAGTCGGTGCGCTTGATGCGCGCCCTGTGGACGGAGGAGCGGGTCAGCTTCGAGGGCGAGTACTACTCGACCCACGACGCCTCGATCTACGACCGACCCGAGCAGCCGGTGCCCGTCTACATCGCCGCCGGCGGCCCGGTCGTGGCGAAGTACGCCGGCCGCGCGGGCGACGGCTTCATCTGCACCTCGGGCAAGGGCATGGGGCTCTACACCGAGCAGTTGCTGCCCGCGGTCGCCGAGGGCGCCGCCGCCTCCGGTCGCACGATCGACGACGTCGACCGCATGATCGAGATCAAGCTCTCCTACGACACGGATGCGGAGGCGGCCCTCGAGAACACCCGCTTCTGGTCGCCCCTGTCGCTGAGCAAGGAGCAGAAGCACGACATCACCGACCCGGTCGAGATGGAGCGGGCGGCGGATGCGCTGCCGATCGAGGAGGTCGCCAAGCGCTGGATCGTGGGCAGCGACCCCGACGCCGTGGTCGAGCAGATCAAGCAGTACACGGATGCGGGCCTCAACCACCTGGTCTTCCACGCACCCGGTCACGACCAGCGCCGCTTCCTCGAGCTGTTCGAGCGCGACCTGGCGCCGCGCCTGCGCGCGCTGGCCTGAGCTTGGGGCGGGTGCTGCCGGGGCTGCTCGGCATCGTCGCCGCGCAGCTGGCCGGAGAGTTCCTCGTCGCGCTGCTCGGTCTGCCCGTGCCCGGCACGATCGTCGGCATGGCGCTGCTGCTGGTGGCGCTGCTGATCGCGCGCCCGAAGCCGGAGGCCTCGGTCTTCGCCGCCGCGGACGAGCTGCTCGGCTGGATGCCGCTGCTCTTTGTACCGGCCGGCGCCGGGCTCATCCTCTACCTGCACCTCTTCGCCGAGCAGTGGCTGCCGATCGTCGCCGGCGTGCTGCTCTCCTGGCTCGCGGCCGTGCTCGTCACGATCGGGGTCGGCGCCGGCATCATACGGCTGCAGCGGGCGCTCGAGCGGCGGAGGGCCGCGTGAACGCCGCCGCGGCCTGGCAGGCCGTGCTCGACTCGCCGCTGCTCGGCATCCTGCTCACCCTCGCCGCGATGGTGCTCGCCCGCTGGATCGCGGCGAAGGCCGGGCACGCCCCGCTGGCGAACCCCATCCTCATCGCCATCGCGCTCGTCGGCGGCACGCTGCTGCTCACCGGCATCGACTACGACGCCTACCTGCAGGGCGCCCAGCTCTTCTCGCTGCTGCTCGGACCGGCCACGGTGGCGCTCGCGATCCCGCTCTACCGCGAGGCGCGGCGCATCGCCGAGTCGGCGGTCATGATCCTGCCCGCCGTGCTCGCCGGCTCGCTCGCCGCCATGGTGGTGGCGCTACTGGCGGTGCGTTGGCTGGGCGGCGACGAGCAGCTGGCGCTCTCGATGGCGCCGAAGTCGGCCACGACCCCGGTGTCGATCGCCGCGGCCGAGGCGATCGGCGGCATCGGCTCGCTCGCGGCGGTCTTCACGCTCTGCGCCGGCATCCTCGGTGCGCTGCTCGGGCCGGAGCTGCTGAACCTGCTGCGCATCCGCGACCCGCGCCTGCGCGGCCTCGGTCTCGGTGTGGGCGCGCACGCGATCGTCACCGCCCGGCTGCTGCGCGAGGAGCCGCGGGCCGCGGCCTTCTCGGCCCTCGCGCTCGCGATCACCGCGCTCGTCACCGGCGGCGTGCTGCCGTTCCTCGCGCCGCTGCTGCTGGCGGTCGGCTGAGCGGATGCGGTCGCACCGCACCGCGCATCCGCTCGGCCACCCTCGCTAGGGTGCGCCAATGCGCGAACTGACCTACTACGTCGGCGTCAGCCTCGACGGCTTCATCGCCGCGCCGGACGGGGACTTCTCGGCGTTCCCCGTCGAGGGCGACCACATGCAGGCGCTCCTGCACGAGTTCACCGACACGATCCCGGCGCACGTCCAGCGCCTGGTCGGCCTCGAGGCGGACCGCAGCCGCTTCGACACGGTGGTGATGGGCTGGCAGACCTACACGCCGGCGCTGCGCGAGGGCATCGACAGCCCCTACCCGCACCTGCGCCAGGTGATCGCCACCCGGCAGCCGCGCGAAGTGCCCGCCGGCATCGAGCTGACCGACGACCCGGTGGCGACGGTCCGCGCGCTCAGGCGCGAGCCGGGCACCGGCGTCTACCTCGCGGGCGGCGGCGCGATCGCCGGTGCGCTCGTCGACGAGATCGACCGGCTGCAGCTCAAGGTCTACCCGGTGCTGCTCGGCGACGGCGTGCCGCTGTTCCGCGGCCTCGGCTACCGGCCGCTGCCCTTCCGGCGCGTGTCGAGCCGGCCCTTCGCATCGGGCATGGTGCTCAACGAGTACGTCAGGAGCTGAGCGGCTCGGCCTGCAGCGCCGCGACGAGCGACTCCTGCACGAGCCCGAGCCAGTCGTAGACGGCGAGCAGGCCGACGGTGTCCTCGTCGGGCTCCTCCGGTCCGCGCGGGGTCTCGGACTCGATGCCGAGTCGCGAGGCCAGGGCGAGGCGCAGGTCGGTGAAGGCGCGCAGCCACGACAGCGCGCCGGCCTCGTCGAGGTCGACCGGCAGGTCCTCGGCGTCCTCCTCGGTGACGGTCTCGATGCTGGTCAGGTCGGCGACCACCGTGCGCAGCTGCGCCACCTTGCGGTCGATGAGCCCGGGCTCGGTGAGCCGGCGGAACTCCGCGGAGGCCTGCTCGTCATCGCGGTAGGCGTCCGGCAGCAGTCGGGCGAGCACCGGGTCGACCGAGATCGATCGCGGCCCGCGCTGCTCGAGCCGGGCGAAGACGTCGAGGCCCTCGCTGTCGACGCTGTGGGCCTCATCCGCATCGCCGCTGCGGTCGCGCAGCAGCGTGATGAGCTGGGCGGCGAGATTGACGATCAGGCGCGCCTCGGCGCCCTCGAGCTCGGCGTCCAGGCGGTCGCCCGTGCGGCGGAACGGCCTCATCCGCCGACCTTCTGCAGGCTGGCCCAGAGGCCGAAGTCGTGCATGGCCTCGACGTGCCGCTCCATCTCCTCGTGGCTGCCGGTGGCGACGACCGCGCGGCCCTCCTCGTGCACGAGCAGCATGAGCCGGTGGGCCTCGGCCTGCTCGAGGCCGAAGTAGCTGCGGAACACGTAGCTGACGTACGACATGAGGTTCACCGGGTCGTCCCAGACCACGAGGGCCCAGGGGTGGTCGGGCAGCTCGCGCAGCTGCGTCGCCTCCTGCTGCGCCGTCTCGGGCGCCGCGCCGGTCGCGCCGGGGGCACCCGGCGCGGGCAGCAGCGTGGAGGCGGAGGAGGGCATCAACCCCATTGTGGCCTAGCCCGCACGTGTCGCGCGCGCCCTGCCCAGCGTGCGCTCAGCGCTCCGGGCCGATCAGGCCCAGCCGAGCTCGTGCAGCCGGGCGTCGTCGATGCCGTAGAAGTGCGCGATCTCGTGCACGAGCGTGATGTGGATCTCGTCGCGCAGGTGGTCCTCGTCGTCGCAGAACGCCAGCAGCGGCTCGCGGAACAGGATGATGCGGTCGGGCATCTCGCCGAAGCCGTACTGCCCGCGCTCCGTCAGCGCGACGCCCTCGTAGAGCCCGAGCAGCTCGGAGCCGTCCTCGGGCCGGTCCTCGACGACGAAGACGACGTTGTCGAGCCCGTCGACCATCTCGTCGGGCAGCTCGTCGAGCTCGTCCGTGACCAGCTGCTCGAAGCGCTCCGCACTCATCTCCACGGGCGCCAGCATGGCACGAGCGGATGCGGGGGAGCCGACCGTGCATCCGCCCGTCACCGAGGACGGCGGCGTAGCCTGCCGCCATGCACCAGGACCTGCACTTCGTGACCTTCGCCACCCGCGACCTCGACGCGGCCCGCCGCTTCTACGTCGACGGGCTCGGCTGGAGCCCGCTGCTCGACGTGCCCGGCGAGATCCTCTTCTTCCAGAGCGCGCCCGGCCAGGTGCTGGGCCTCTTCGATGCGGTGCAGTTCGCCGAGGACCTCGGCCTCGAGGCCGCCCCGGCCATCGCCGGCGTGACCGTCGCCCACAACGTCGGCAGCCCGGATGCGGTGCGCGAGCTGGCCGCGGCGATGCTGTCCGCGGGCGGTCGAGTGCGCGTCGCCCCCTCGCCGGGCGCGTTCGGCGGCATCTTCCACGCGATCGTCGAGGACCCGAACGGCGTGGTGTGGGAGCTGGCGCACAACCCCGGCTGGCGCGTCGCCGAGGACGGCACGGTCTCGTTCGGGGCGTGAACGACGAAACCCCCTGGAGCCGTGCTCCAGGGGGTTCGTACGCTTCTCAGAAGCGGGTGGGGTGAACGACGGGACTTGAACCCGCGACATCCGGCACCACAAGCCGGCGCTCTACCAACTGAGCTACGCCCACCATGGCCGCCGGCGAACCGGCAACTCAGAGAGTGTATTACAGATTCGGCGCGAACTCCGCCACGACCTCGGCGGCGATGGTCTGCACCTGCTCGGTGCTCGGGCCGGGCTGCGCGACGAAGAGCGCGCGGCGGTAGTAGTGCAGCTCGCGGATCGATTCGAGGATGTCGGCGAGGGCGCGGTGGCCGCCGTGCTTCGCGGGGGCGTTGAAGTACACCCGGGGGAACCACTCGTGGGCCAGCACCTTGAACGACGAGACGTCGACGCTGCGGTAGTGCAGGTGACCGTCGATCAGCGGCATGTACTGCGCGATGAACGAGCGGTCGGTGCCGATCGTGTTGCCGGCCAGTGCGGCCTTGCCCGGCAGCGGCACGAAGCGCTTGATGTAGTCGAGCACCTGCTGCTCGGCGTCGGCCAGGGTCGCACCGCCGTCGAGCTCCTCGATGAGGCCCGATTCGGTGTGCATGTTCGTGACGAACTCGCCCATGTTGGCGCGCGCCGCATCCGACGGCTTGATGACGATCGCGAAGCCGGGGTCGATCAGGTTCAGCTCGAAGTCGGTGACGACCACGGCGACCTCGACGATCTCGTCGACCCCCAGATCGAGACCGGTCATCTCGCAGTCGATCCAGACGAGACGGTCGATCGCAGCAGCCATGGGCACGAGTCTAGGACGTGCCGGCGACACGGCCGCCCGCATCCGCTCGCTGCGAGCCGCCGTCAGGCCCGCAGCCCCAGGCGCGGCGGGCCGACCTCGGCGTAGGGGACGCCGAGGCTGTGCGCCGCACGGCTGGCGAGCAGTCGGTGGCCGAGCGCGCTGAGGTGCACGCGGTCCTCGGCCCAGAAGCCCGGGTCCTGCAGCTCGCGCATGCCCCAGACGTCGAGCACGAAGGTGCCGTGGCCGCGGGCGATGCTCCAGAGGTGCGCGTTGAACGCGGCGGCGCGGCTCCGCTGCGGGCGCAGGAGGGGCGCGGAGCGCGGGTCGAAGCTCGTGGCGAGCAGCACGTCGGCGCCGGAGGCGCGCAGCGCCGCGACCCCGTCGTCGAGCCGGGCGGCGAGCGCATCGGGGTCGCCGCGCGGGTCCGTGAGGAACTCGCCGCCGATCATGAGCGAGACGAGGTCGGCGCGCAGCTCGACGGCGCGCGGGATCTGCTCCTCGACGATGTCGCGGACGCGGCGTCCGCGCACCGCCAGATCCGCGAACTCCACCCCGCCGCGATCCGCGTCGCCGAGGCGGGCGTCGCGGTCGAGGATCGCGGCCAGGCGGTCGGCCCAGCCCAGCCGGTCGCTCGGCGCGGAGCGGTCGATGCGCACGCCGCCGGCACCCCGCCGCTCCGGTGCGGGGTCGCGGAATCCTCCGGTGAGCGAGTCACCCAGCGCGATGTAGCGCTGCCACGGTGCGTGCGTCACAGCGCCATCCTGGACGAGCGGATGCGCCGCCGACAGCGCCCCGCGCGAGGGTTCGCCGGCGCGACACGGGCCGTTCGCCCCCCGTATACGGACGATGACAGCGCGACGTGCGTCGTGGAGACTGGGATGCGCGGGGGCGCGAGGCATGGAGATTTCGGGAATGACGCAGGCGGCACCGGGCTGGTACGACGACGGCACGGGCAGGCTGCGCTGGTGGGACGGCGCGGCGTGGACCGGCGACGTCCTCGACCCCGCGGTGGCCGCCTCCTCCTCGAACGCCGCCGCCGCAGCTCCCTCCATCGCCGCTCCCGAGCAGCCCGAGGAGTTCCCCTGGATGCGCGAGGCCGCCGAGCGCGAGCGGCTCGCCGAGGCGGGAACGGCAGCCGTCGCGGACCCCATCCGCTCGCTGCCCGTCGACCGCTCGGCCGAGGAGGTCGACCCGGTCGTCGCGTGGGCGCGGCAGCAGGCCGCGGCGCAGACTGCGGCGGCGGAGGCCATCGAGCCCCGCGGCGTGATCGTCGAGGAGCCGCGTCGGCCCCGTCGGCGACGCCGCGCGCTGCCCTGGGTGCTCGGCGGCGTGCTCGGCGCGGTCGTGCTGGCCGGCGCCGGCGGTGCCGTGCTGGCGATCGTGAACGCGCCCGGCGGCGCGGTCGACGCGAGCGCCGCATCCGTCGTCGAGGCCTACAACGACCTCTGGGCGGGTGGTGCCTGCGATTCGACCGGCTCGGTGGGCACCTCGGCCTTCATCGCCGACCTCGGCTGGGACGACTGCGCGCTGCTCGCCGACAGCCAGCGCAGCTTCCTGCAGAGCTACGAGGACTACCGCGTGACCATCGAGGAGACGGTCGTGCAGGGCGGCATCGCCTGGGTCGACACGAGCGAGCGCTACACCGCGCCGGGCTCCGACGAGGAGCAGGTCGACGCCTACCGCTACGAGCTCGTGCGCGACGGCGACGGCTGGCTCATCGACTCGCTCAGCGCCCGCTGACCCGACCAGCTGCCAGGATGGTCGCATGACCGTGCTGCTCAGTTCGCTCCTGCTCGTCAACGCCGTCTGGAACGTGATCGTCTGGCCGCAGTTCATCAAGCGCGTGGCCAAGGACGCCCGGGCCCGCGACGAGCACGGCAAGGCCACCCCCTTCCTCATCGTGCACATCGTGCTCGTGAGCGTCTCGCTCGCCCTGGCCGCCGCCTCCGCCGTCGCCGGCGTCATCGGGCTGCTGAACGCCTGATCGCCGAGCGGATGCGGAGCAGCGGATGAGCGAGCAGCAGCCGGCCGAGGACGCCACCGCCTGGAGCGTGCTCGCCGACCCCGCCGAGGAGCGCGTGCCCGGTATGCCCGGCTTCCTGCGCGGCACCGTGCTCAGCGGCTCGACGACCACCGGCTGGCTGCTGCGCAACGACGGACCGCACGCCGCACGCCGCGTGGAGCTGCTGCCGGAGGACCCCGAGCAGCTCGTCGAAGGGCTGCTGCAGTGGGAGGAGATCCCCGCGGGCGGGTCGGTCGTGTTCAGCGCCGGCCGCCGGCTGCTCACCGACAACGGCTTCCGCCTGCGCTGGTTCCAGCAGCGCGACGACTCCCGCTACTGGCGCATCGTGAACCTGCCGGGCTCCTGATGGGCGCACCCTTCGACGCGGTCGACCGCGCGATCCTCGCCGAGCTCGCCCGCAACGCCCGCCTGCCGAACAACGCGCTCGCCGCGGCCGTCGGCATCGCGCCGTCCACCTGCCTCACCCGGGTGCGCGCCCTGCAGGCCGCCGGCGTCATCACCGGCTTCCGCACCGAGGTATCGATGCGCGAGATCGGGCGGCCGCTGCAGGCGATGATCTCGATCGGGCTGTCGGCCGACGTGCGCTCCGACATCCGCGACTACGCCCGGCGCTTCATCCGCTACCCGCAGGTGCTCGACGTCTACTACCTCGCCGGCCGCGACGACTTCCTCGTCAACGTCGCCGTGCGCGACACCGACGAGCTGCGCGACTTCGTCACCGACTACCTCAGCGCCGACCCGGGCGTCGCCCGCACCGAGACCAGCATCGTCTTCGAGCACCTGCGCGACCTGCGGCTGTTCCCCGACCCGGCGGCGGAGCCCCCGGGGTTCTGAGGCTCGGCCCGGCAGGCGCGCCACGGCGGTGCGCCGAAGATCGTTGTACCTCAGAGCTGCGCGACCGGCGCAGCCCCTCGGGTCGAGGTGCCACCGCGCATCACGCCGCGGGCATCTCGGAGCTCGCTTCCTCGCCGACCGGCCAGTCCATGCCGCGTCCGACCTCGTACGGCTCCGCGACCAGCGCGGGGCGTACGGCGACGTCGACGATCGGCCGATCGGCGAGCGGGTTCTCGAGATCGATGCTGTACGGCGTCGCCGGATGCGTCGGGCAGGTCGCGATCCCGGGGCGCTCGGTCACGGCGATCACCACCTCCACTCGTTCCATGGTCTCCGTCAGCTGCAGCGTGCTCAGTCGTCCGGTGGCGTCGTCGTGTCCCGAGCAGCCGTGCTCCATCACGAGCAGGTGAACGGTCGTGTCGTCAGGCTCGGGCAGACGTTCGGGATCGAGGAAGACCGATGCTGCGACGGCGCCTCCGGGCAGCTCGGCGCGGAGCGCGCAATCGCCGAGCCCTCCGAGATGCCAGTCACCGGCGCCCGTCTTGAAGACCTGCAGCGTCTCGTGCGTGCGCACCTCGTCGGCCCACCACAGCGGCTCCTCGAGTGCTCGCGACAGCACGACCAGCTCGTCGTCATCACGCTGCACGATCCAGCCACCGTCGCGATCGATCGCCGGCACCTCGATTCCGTCGAGCGCTTCGAGCCCGGTGTCGGAGAGGGAGGCGATCCCGTACTCCTCGACCGCCCGATCCGGGTCGATCGGTTCATCCCAGCACAGCCATGTCGTTGCCGCGGCATCCGCTACCGGCGATGCCTCCGTCGGCGCCGCGCTCGGCTGCCCGGTCGCGCAGCCGGCGAGGGCAAGCGGCAGCAGGAGTAGGAAGGGAGCCATGCGGCGCGAGATCATGCCCCGGACGTTACCGATCGCCCCACCGGAGTGCAGCCCAACGTTCGGGGCGGCTCACACGTCACCGGCGGTGCCCCCGGCAGGAATCGAACCTGCGACCAAGAGATTAGAAGGCTCCTGCTCTATCCGCTGAGCTACGGGGGCGCGATGGCCAGTGTAGCCAGGGCGTCGGAGCTCGGAGCGGCCCGCTCGGTCGGTGCCCTCGGCGGCGCCGTTCAGGCCGCGACGCGCTCCACGGCCTCGGCCAGGGCGGCGGCGTCGTGGAAGACGCCGAAGACGGGGCCGCCGGGCTGCAGGGCGACGCCGGCCGCGAGCGGGCCGATCGGCACGGCGTCGAAGCCGATCCGCTCGACGAAGGCGCTGGCGAGCGCGACGGCCTCGGCATCGTCGCCGGCGACGCCCAGCGCGCGGCGGCGGTGGTGGCCGGCCGCTCGGGCGTCCTCCTCGAGCTCGTGGTAGCCGAGCTGATTGAGGGTCTTCACGATGCGGGCGCCGGCGAAGTGCCGCTGCACGATCGTGCTGCTGCCGTCGACGGCGGCGTCGAGCTCGGGCAGGGGGCCGTCGACGGGCTCCCACTGGTTCATGAGGTCGATGACCGCCTTGCCGGCGAGGATCGCGGGGTCGACCGTGCGGAACTCGTGCATCGGCACCGCCAGCACCACGAGGTCGGCGCCGGCCACGGCGTCTGCCGCGGTCTCGGCCCGGGCGCCCGGGGCGAGCATCTCGACGATGAGGCGGATGCGCGCCGGATCGCCCGACGCCGCTACGGTCACGTCGTCGCCGGCGGCGAGGGCCGCTCGGGCGAGGCTCGTGCCGACGCGGCCGGCCCCCAGGATCGCGATGCTGCTCACGATCGATGCAACTGCATGCACCGGCTCGCTATTCCGTCCCGCCACCGGCCAGCGCAGTCTCCTCACCGTGACCTCATCCGCTCCCCACGACTCGCCGAACGACGGAGATA
>Ga0265798_10008911_pt1 | contig 12687 bp, 12 predicted proteins | sample P3T30metagenome_FD_192430 | JGI IMG/M metagenome (GOLD analysis project Ga0265798, IMG submission 192430) | Plant litter microbial communities from East Loma Ridge, Irvine, California - P3 T30 | ecosystem: Environmental > Terrestrial > Plant litter > Unclassified | place: USA: California...
CGCCTCTCGCCTCTGGCATGCTGCATGTCGGAGAGACGAGGGGAGAGCCGATGGACGAGGGACTGCTCCATGACCTGTGCAGCCGCGCCCGCCGCGTGCAGGACGCCCACGGCACCGAGGCGAGCCTGCGGGGCCTCACCGAGCTGGTCCGCGCGGCCGCCGACCCGCGGGGCCGCCGGTCGGACGTCGACCTGCACCAGCTGATCGAGACCGCGCCGCTGCCCGGCCCCCTCGGCGTCGCGAAGAACGTGTTCGACCAGGTCATCCGCCGCTGGTTCTAGGCCGCGGGCACGCAGCAGGACGCGAACACGGCGTCATCCGGCCCCGAGTTCGTCCATGATGGTCCCGTGACCGACACCGACACCGCGAAGCGACCCGACGGAGCCAGCCGAGACGACGTCCGAGGGGCGGTCGACACCGACCTGCGCGCCGACGTCAGCTTCCTGGGCAGCCTGCTCGGACGCGTGCTCACCGAGGCCGGCGGCCCCGACCTGCTCGCCGACGTCGAGCGGCTGCGCGCCGCCGTCATCTCGGCCTACGAGGACGCCGCCGCGGGCCACGCCGGCAAGACCGACTCCGCCGAGCCGGTCGACCGCGCCGGCGAGATCGTCGCCGAGCTCGACCAGCAGCGCGCCGAGCAGGTCGCGCGCGCCTTCACCGTGTACTTCCACCTCTCGAACCTCGCCGAGGAGCACCACCGCGTCCGCGTGCTGCGCCGCCGCCGCGAGCGCGCCGACTCGCTGCCCGCCGCGGTCGAGCGGCTCGTCGACGAGCTGGGGGCCGAGGAGGCGTCGGCCCGCCTGCAGGAGCTGCGGTTCCAGCCCGTCTTCACCGCGCACCCCACCGAGGCCCGCCGTCGGGCGGTCGCCAGCACGATCCGCCGCATCAGCGACCTGCTCGACGAGCGCGACTCGGCGCAGAGCACCGCCGACCTGCTCGAGACCGAGCGCCGCCTCCTCGAGGAGATCGACGTGCTCTGGCGCACCTCGCCGCTGCGCACGACCCGCCCGACCCCGCTCGACGAGGTCCGCACGGCGATGAACGTCTTCGACCAGACCCTGTTCGAGGTCGTGCCGCACGTCTACCGCGTGCTCGACGACCGCCTCAACGGCGACGGCGCCGGCCGGCAGCCCGTCGCCGCGCCCGCGTTCATGCGCTTCAGCAGCTGGATCGGGGGCGACCGCGACGGCAACCCGCACGTCACCGCCGAGGTGACGCGGGCCGCCGCCGAGATCGCCTCCGAGCACGTGCTGCTCGGCCTGCACCGCGCGACGAGCCGCATCGGCGGCACGCTCACCCTCGACGAGGCCGACACCCCGGCCGACGCCGGCGTCCGCGAGCTCGCCGAGCAGCAGCGCGCCCTCGACCCCGACACCGCCTCGCGCATCGGCATCCGGTCGCCGAACGAGACCCACCGCCGCGTGCTGCTCTTCGTCGCCGAGCGCGTCGACGCCACGCGTCGCGGCGTCGAGGGCCTCGCCTACGCCGGCCCCGACGACCTGCTCGCCGACCTCCGCACGGTCCAGGCGTCGCTTCGCGCGGCCGGTGCCCACCGCGCCGCCAACGGCGAGCTGCAGAACCTCGTCTGGCAGGTCGAGACCTTCGGGTTCCACCTCGCCGAGCTCGAGGTGCGCCAGCACTCGCAGGTGCACCGCGCCGCCCTCGAGGAGGCCCGTGCGGGCGGCGAGCTCAGCGCGCAGACCGTCGAGGTGCTCGACGTGTTCCGCACCGTCGCCTCGCTGCAGCGGCGCTTCGGACGACGGGCCGCCTCCCGCTACATCGTGTCGTTCACGCAGTCGTCGGCCGACCTCGCGAACGTCGTCGAGCTCGCCGAGATCGCGCTGGGCTCCGCCGAGGCGGCGCCGGTGCTCGACGTCGTCCCGCTCTTCGAGACGTTCGCCGACCTCGAGGCGTCCACGCGCATCCTCGACGAGGCCCTGCAGACCGAGGCGGTGCAGCGTCGCCTCGCCGCGACGGGCCGGAAGCTCGAGGTGATGCTCGGCTACTCCGACTCGTCGAAGGACGTCGGCCCGGTCAGCGCCACCTTCGCCCTCTACGACGCCCAGGCGCGCATCGCCGAGTGGGCCGAGCGCAACGAGATCCAGCTGACCCTGTTCCACGGCCGCGGCGGCTCGATGGGCCGCGGCGGCGGGCCGGCCCACGAGGCCGTCCGGGCCCAGCCGCCCGGGTCGGTCGAGGGCCGCTTCAAGATCACCGAACAGGGCGAGGTGATCCTCGCGAACTACGGCAACAAGGTGATCGCCGCGCGCCACATCGAGCAGATGGCGGCCGCGACCCTGCACGCGTCGACGCCGTCCACGGCCGCCGCGAACGCCGCCTCCGCCGAGCGCTTCGCCCCGCTCGCCGCGGCGATGGACGCCGCCTCGCGCGACGCCTTCTTCGGCCTCGTCAAGGCCGACGGCTTCGCCCAGTGGTTCGCCACCGTCACCCCGATGGAGGAGGTGGGCCTGCTCGCGCTCGGCTCGCGTCCCGCCCGGCGCGGCCTCTCGGTCGAGTCCCTCGAGGACCTTCGCGCGATCCCGTGGGTGTTCGCCTGGACCCAGGCCCGCATCAACCTCGCCGGCTGGTACGGCCTCGGCTCGGCGCTCGCCGCGGTCGGCGACGTGCAGGTGCTGCGCGAGGCGTACGAGGCGTGGCCGCTGTTCCGCACGATGATCAAGAACGTCGAGCTCTCGCTGGCCAAGACCGACGACCACATCGCCCGCCGCTACCTCGGCCTCGGCGAGCGCGACGACCTCGCCGACCGGGTGCTCGCCGAGATGGCGCTCACCCGCGAGTGGGTGCTCGCGACGAGCGGGTCGAGCGACGTGCTCGAGGGGCGACCGGTGCTGAGCCGCTCGGTGCGCCTCCGGAGCCCCTACGTCGACGCGCTGTCGCTGCTGCAGCTGCGGGCGCTGCGGGGCATCCGCCGTTCGGTCGAGAAAGACCCTGCGGACGCCGACCACCGCCTCCTGCTGCTCACCGTCAACGGCATCGCCGCCGGCCTGCAGAACACCGGCTGACCTTCTCTCTCCCCGTTCAGGAACCTGCGTCCTGATCCGTGTCGAGAGGGCGGCGGGCGTCCTGAGTCGTGCACGGCTCAGGAACCTCGCGCGCGGGGTTCCTGAACGACGCGAGGCGTGCCCCGGCGCCCGCGGCTCGGCACACCTCCGACCTTCGGTCGATCCCCGAGGAGGCGCCCCCTCCGTACGCTCGCAGCATGAGCACCGCAGACACCACCGACCGACCGCGCGGCTGGGCCCGAGCCTGGGGCGAGGCCTGGCGCCTGATCGTGGCGGCGCTGGGCGGGCTGGTCGTCTCGCTGGCGGTGTGGTTCGGCGACCCCACCAGCAGCCGCGGGGCCGACCACCTCTTCGTCCTGTTCGTGTTCCTCGACGTCGTCCTCGGGCTGACCGTGCTGGTGCTGCTGCTGCAGCGTCACCGGGCGCCGCTCGTCCTCACGCTGGTGGCCGCCGCCCTCGCGGGCTTCACGCCCTTCGGGTCGGTGGCCGCGTCGATGATGCTCGTCTCGCTCGCCACGCGGCGCCGCCGTGCCGAGATCGTGCCCGCGGCCCTCGTGTTCCTCGTGTCGAGCCTGCTGGGCGAGCTCGTCGTGCTCTCGTCGGAGCCGTCCCTGCCCTTCTGGCAGACGCTCCTCGCGGCCGTCCTCGCGACGACCCTGATCGTCGTGGTCGGGCTCTACATCGGCGGACGCCGCGAGCTGGTGCGCAGCCTCCGCGAGCGCGCCCGCCTCGTCGAGGAGGAGGAGCAGCTGCGCCTCGGCCAGGCCCGCGACCTCGAACGCACCCGGATCGCGCGCGAGATGCACGACGTGCTCGCCCACCGGCTCTCGCTCGTCGCCCTGCACGCCGGCGCCCTCGAGTACCGCGAGGGCCTCGACCCCGCCGAGGCGCGGGCGACGGCCGGCGTCATCCGTGACAACGCCCGCACGGCGCTCGTCGAGCTGCGCGACGTGCTCGGCGTGCTGCGCGAGCCCGACGGCTCCGGGGCGGTGGCGCCGCCCCAGCCGACCCTGGCGGGGCTGGGCGCCCTGCTCGACGAGGCACGGGCGGCAGGCGCCGTGGTGCGGCTCGAGTCGACGCTGCCCGCCGGCGACGACCCCGAGGAGGCGCCGCCCACCACGATCAGCCGGCACGCGTACCGCATCGTGCAGGAGGGCCTGACGAACGCCCGCCGGCACGCGCCGGACCAGCCCGTCACGATCACCCTGGGCGGACGACCCGGCGGGGACCTCGTCGTGCGCGTCGAGAATCCCGTGCCCGCGTCGGTGCCGCCCTTCCCCGACGGCGCGGCCCCGGCGTCGTCCGGCGGCCACGGCCTCGACGGCCTCGCCGAGCGTGCCCGGCTCGTCGGCGGGCACCTGACCGTCGACGCGACGGGCGGCCGCCACGTCGTCGAGGCGAGGCTCCCGTGGAGCCGCTGAGCCCCGGGGGCGCCGCGGCCGTCCGCGTCGTCCTCGTCGACGACGAGCACCTCGTCCGGTCCGGGCTGCGGCTGCTGCTCGGCGGGGAGTCGTCGATCGACGTCGTCGGCGAGGCGGGCGACGGGGTGGAGGCCGAGCAGGTCATCGCGGCGACCCGCCCCGACGTCGTGCTGATGGACATCCGGATGCCCCGGCGCGACGGCCTCGAGACCACCCGGCTCGAGCTCGCCCGACGGCCCGACCTCGCCGTCCTCGTGCTCACGACGTTCGACGCCGACGACATGGTGCTCGGCGCGCTCCGCCTCGGGGCCCGCGGGTTCCTGCTCAAGGACACCCCGCCGGCCGAGCTCGTGGCGGCCGTGCACGCCGCGGCGCGGGGACGCTCGACGCTGTCGCCGAGCGTGCTCGACCGCGTCATCGGGGCCGCGACGGCGTCCGGGTCCGTCCCGATCGTGGACGACGGCGTCGAGGAGGCGGCGGCCGCGGCCGACGAGGCCCGGTCGCGTCTCGCCCAGCTCACCGCCCGCGAGGCCGACGTCGTGCGGGGCGTCGTGCGCGGGCGCTCGAACGCCCAGATCGGGGCCGAGCTCTACGTGAGCGTCGCGACCGTGAAGACGCACCTCGGCCACGCGTACGACAAGCTCGGCGTCGACGGTCGGGTGCAGCTCGCGCTGCTGGCCCGGGCGGCGGGCCTCCCCGAGGGCTGACGCCGCGCCTCCTCGGGGTCGGCGTCGCGGCCCGCGGGGCCGGCGTCGCGCCTCCGGCTGCGGGGCGGTCGTCCCTCCCCAGGTCACGATCGGACACCACCTGCCCGGGCAGGCGTCCCCGGCGCCGTGACCGGGCGGCGGAGGTGCCATGATCGTCGGCAGAGCAGCGCCCGCTCGCCGTCCAGGAGGTCATCCGTGTCTGTCCGTGCCGTCTCCCGCTCGTCGTCCCGCACCGCCCGCCCGCGCCTCCTCGGCGCCGGGGCCGGCCTCGCGGGCCTCCTCCTGCTCTCGGCGTGCGCCTCGGCGCCCGAGGGCGGCGGCGACGCCCCCACCGCCGCCGAGCACTGCGCGCGCATGGTCACCAACTCGGGCGGCCTCGACGACCGCTCGTTCAACCAGTCGAGCTGGGCGGGGCTGCAGGCGGCGGGGGCCGACGGCGTCGACTCCGAGGTGCTCGTCTCGACGTCGGAGACGGACCTCGCCCCGAACGTCTCGCAGGCGGTCGGCTCCGGCTGCGGCTTCGTGCTGACGGTGGGCTACGAGCTGGCCGCCGCCACGCAGGAGGAGGCGGCCGCGAACCCCGACGTCGACTTCGCGATCGTCGACGAGACCGTCGAGGGCGACAACGTCAAGCCGATCCTGTTCGACACGGCCCAGGCGTCGTACCTCGCCGGGTACCTGGCGGCCGGTGTCTCGAAGACCGGTGCGGTCGGCACCTTCGGCGGCGGCAACCAGCCGCCCGTCACCCTGTTCATGGACGGCTTCGCCCAGGGCGTCGACGCCTACAACGCCGCGCACGGCACGACGGTCCGGGTGCTCGGCTGGGACCAGGAGGCGCGCGACGGCTCGTTCACCGGCGACTTCGAGGACGTGAACAAGGGCAAGCAGGTGGCCCAGGCCCTGATCGACCAGGGCGCCGACGTCATCATGCCGGTCGCCGGCCAGGTGGGCGAGGGCGCCGCCTCCGCCGCCCTCGACGCCGGGGTAGTGAGCGTCATCTGGGTCGACAACGACGGATACGACACCCTGCCCGAGACGTATCGGCCGATCCTGCTCACGTCGGTGCTCAAGGACACCGAGCAGGCCGTCCGCGAGATCGCCGTGTCGACGACGGACGACACCTTCACGAACGAGCCGTACGTCGGCACGCTCGAGAACGGGGGAGTCGGCCTCGCGCCGTTCCACGACCTCGAGTCGAGCGTGCCCGCCGACCTCGCGGCCGAGGTCGACGCGCTCAGCGACGAGATCGTCGCGGGCACGGTGACGGTCGACTCGCCCGACGCCCCGTAGCGGGCCCGGGCGGGCCCGAGCCCGCGCGGCCCCGAGCCCGGGCGGGCCCGAGTCGGCGCGGACTCGGGCTCAGACCCGAGCCCGGGCGGCCCGGCTCAGGGCCGGCTGGCCCGCCGGCCCCGGGTGCGCCCGCCGCGTGCGGCGGCCGCCGCGGCGACGAAGCGCTCCGAGCGCTCGACGGTGCGGCCGCGGTGCGCCGCGGCGTCCCACTCGTAGACGGTCGTGCCCGCGATGAGCACGTGCTCGGCCCGGCTCATCACGTCGAGGGGGTCGCCCGACCAGATGACGACGTCGCCGTCGAGCCCGGGGGCCAGGGCGCCCACCCGGTCGTCGAGCCCGAGCATGCGCGCCGGGTTGATCGTCAGCGCCTCGAGGGCGACGACGGGGTCGAGCCCCTCCTTGACGGCGAACGACGCCTGGTGCACCAGGAAGTTGATCGGCACGACCGGGTGGTCGGTCGTGATGGCGACGGTGACGCCGGCACGGGCCAGGGCAGCGAGGTTGGCGATGGCGCGGTCGCGCAGCTCGACCTTCGTGCGCGAGGTGAGCATGGGGCCGAAGATCACCGGGATGCCCTTCTCGGCGAGCACGTCGGCGAGCTTGTGGCCCTCGGTGCCGTGGTTGACGACGAGGCGGTAGCCGAACTCCTCCGAGAGCCGGATCGCCGTCGCGATGTCGTCGTGCCGGTGCGTGTGCTGGTCCCACACGAGGGTGCCGTCGAGCACGTCGGCGAGGGTCTCGAGCCGCAGGTCGCGGCGGAACGGCTCGCCCTTCGTCGCCGCCGCGGCGCGCGACGCCGCGTAGAACCGGGCGTCCTCGAACGCCTGGCGCAGCACCCAGGCGACGCCGAGCCGCGTCGACGGCACGGCGTCCTTCGCGCCGTAGACGCGCTTGGGGTTCTCGCCCAGCGCGCTCTTGACGCTCACGGCGTGCTTGATGACCTGCTCGTCGATCGTGCGGCTGCCCCAGGTCTTGATCGCGACGGTGCGCCCGCCGATCACGTTGCCGCTGCCGGGCTTGACGACGACGCTCGTGACGCCGCCCGACAGCGCGTCGCGGAACCCCTCGTCGTCGATGTCGATCGCGTCGATCGCGCGCACCCCGGCGGTGTTGGGGTCGGTCATCTCGTTCGTGTCGTTCCCGGCGGGGCCGTTGGCCTCCTCGCTGATGCCGACGTGGCCGTGGGCCTCGACGAAGCCCGGCAGCACCCAGCGGCCCGTGGCGTCGACCACGCGCGCGTCGGCGGGCACCGTCACGTCGGCGGCCGGGCCCACGGCCTCGACCACGCCGTCGCGGATCAGCACCGTGCCGCCCTCGACCGGGTCGCCCACCACGGGCACGACCCGGCCTCCCGTGATCGCGACGACGGTGGACGGGGTCTGCACGGCACGTGTCATGCCCCCACCGTAGGCCCGGCCCCGAGGAGGCGCGGCCTCAGCCCCGAGGAGCGGTCGCGACCGCGAACCGCTGGTTCGCCAGCACGGGCAGGGTGCGCCGTGCCGCGGCGACCTCGTCGAGGTCGAGGTCGACGACGAGCAGGCCGGGCGCGGCGCCGAGCTCGGCCACGACCGCCCCGAGGGGAGAGGCGACGAGGCTGTGGCCGACGCCGGTCGGCGACGCGCTGCCCGCCGCCACGGCGGCCTCGCGCTCCGTCTCGGCGTCGCCGGCCTCGCGGGCGGCCTCGGCGACGGCGGCCGGGTCCGCCTGCCCCACGGCGACGACGAAGGTGGTGCTGTCTGCCGCCCGGGCCCGGGTCAGCAGGCGCCACTGGTCGACCTTGCCCGGCCCGTCGCCCCACGACGCGGCGACGACGCTCACCTGCGCGCCCGACGTCGCGTTGGCGAGGAACAGCGCGGGGAACCGCACGTCGTAGCAGGTGGACAGGCCCACGACGGCGTCGCCGACCGCGACCGTGACGGCCTCGTCCCCGCCGTCGACCGAGTCGGACTCGGCGTGCCCGAAGGCGTCGAACAGGTGCACCTTGTCGTAGCTCGCCGCCGGGGCGCCCTCCGGCCCGGCCACGAGCAGCGTGTTGCGCACGCGGCCGTCCCGGCCCGGGGTGAACGTGCCCACGACGATCGTCACGCCGAAGCGGGCGGCGAGGGCGAGCACGGCCGTCGCCCACGGCCCGTCGAGCGGCTCGGCGGCCGCGGCGAGGTCGGAGCCGAACGCGGTCATGGCCGCCTCGGGGAACACGACCAGCTCGGCCCCGGCGACCGCCGCCTCCTCGGCCGCCCGCTCGACCTCGCGGAGGTTGCGGGCCGGGTCTCGGGTGCTCCAGATCTGGGCGAGGGCGATGCGCATGCGCCCAACCTAGCCACGCCGCCGCCCCCGGCCATGGGCGAGCCGCCGCCCGGGCGCGTGGGCCCGGGGCCGGGCGCCCGCCCGACGGGTACCGTTCACGACATGATCGACCTCCCCGAAGGCGAGCTGCGCGAGCGGCTGGCCACCGCCCTGTCCGTGCCTCGCTGGGTCGACGAGGTGGCCGCCGAGGCGCCCTTCGCCGACGTCGACGAGCTCCTCGCGGCCGCGCGCCGCGCGGGCGACCCGCTCGCGCCCGACGAGGTCGACCAGGCCCTCGAGCAGCACGACCTCGTGACGGCCCCCGCCACCGGCGACGCGGGCGCCGACGAGTACGGCCGCCGCGAGCAGCGGGCCGCCCACGACACCGACGACCCCCAGCTCGTCAAGGCGCTCGCCGAGGGAGGCGCCGTCTACGAGGAGCGCTTCGGCCGCGCCTTCGTCATCCGCACCGCCGGCCGCAGCCGCGACGAGGTGGTCGACGAGCTCGACCGTCGCCTCAAGCTCGACGACGAGGCCGAGAAGCAGGAGGTGGGGGTGCAGCTGGTCGAGATCGCCCTGCAGCGCATGCGCGTCGTCTTCGCCGAGCGGACGGCCGAGACGGGCCGCGGCGCCGAGACGGCGTCGCCGGTGCAGCCCGTGTCCTGAGGCCCCTGCCTGAGGCCGTCGCCTGGTGCCTCAGGCTCGGGGCTGCCGGCCGGGCGCCGGGGGCCTCAGCGGGTGACGGTGTCGGTCGAGGTGACCGACGCCTCCTTCGCCGCCGCCGCGGCGGCCTCGGCCGCGGCCAGCTCGGCCCGACGCGCCCGCAGCAGGTGCCCGGCCAGGGCGACGAGCATCGTGAGCCCGCCCGCGACGGCCATGCCGACGCCGATGTGGACGTCGAGCAGCAGCGCCCCGACGCCGGCGCCGGCGAGGATGGCGAGGACGGCCAGCACGCGGCGCGGCGCACGGGCGCCGTCGCCGCCCGCGAGACGGGAGTCGGACGCGAGGCCGACGATGGTCGACGTGACCACGATCGTCGTGACGTCGGCCACGGCGAGGCGGCGGGCGCTCGCCGCCTGCAGGCCCATCGCGAGCCCGAGCAGCCCGGTCACCGAGTAGCCCCACGGGGTGCCGGCCTCGGGCGGGGCGAGCACGGAGGCGACGCCCAGGCCGACGAGCAGCGCTCCCGTGCTCGAGAAGGTGATCGTGCTGCGGCCCGACCAGCCGACCCGCGCGCCGCGCAGCAGCCGTCCGCCCACGGCGGCGCCGAGCAGGAACGTCGCCAGCGCGACGACCGGCCCGAGGATCGGCAGGCCGCCCGCCTGCGCGATCGCCATGCCGAGGATGACGACGTTGCCCGTCATGTTGGCGGTGAAGACCCGGTCGAGGCCGAGGTAGCCGACGGCGTCGACGATGCCCGTCGAGAACGTCAGGGTCAGCATCATGACGAGGTGCATGCGGGCCTGGTCGTCGCGCAGTCTCTTCACGCCGGTCCTCTCGGGTGGGGGCTGGTGCGGGCTGGTGAGGGGCCCAGTATCCCATCGGGCGGTCCGCACGGCGACACCTGTCGGGGGAGGGGCGCCCGGGGGCGCGAGCGTACGATGGACGCATGTCCGACGCAGCCCCCGACCGCATCCTGATGTTCGGCGCCGAGTGGTGCCGCGACTGCCGCCGCTCGAAGGCGCTGCTCGACCGCGAGGGAGTCGAGTACGACTACGTCGACCTCGAGGCGGTCGAGGACGGCGCCGACCGCGCCCTCGCGATCAGCGGCCGCACGCAGATCCCCGTCGTCGTGTTCCCCGACGGGAGCCACCTGGTCGAGCCGACCGACGCCGAGCTGTCGGCGAAGCTGCCCGTCGCCTGACCGGCCTAGGCCCGGCTCCGCCGCTCGGCCACGATCTGCTTCACGGCCTCGTCCAGGTGCGGGTGGGCGAACTCGTAGCCGCCCTCGACGAGCCGCTCGGGCAGCACCCACCGGCTCTTGAGCACGAGCTCGGTCTCGGTGCGCAGCACGGCGGTGCCGAGCTCGAGCATCCAGCGCGTGGCGGGCAGCCCGACGGGCATCCCCACCGCGCGGCGCACGATGCCCATCATCGTGCGGTTGTCGCTCGGGTTCGGCGACGAGAGGTTGACGACCCCGTCGACCTCGTCGTGCTCGCGCAGCCAGTCCATCGCTCCGAGCACGTCGTCGACGTGGATCCAGCTGAACTTCTGCCTGCCCCCGCCCGCGCCCTGACGGTGGTGGGTGCCGGCGGCGACCCGTGCCCGGGTGGCGGGCCAGGGGCCGTCGAGCTGGGGCCCGCCCAGGCCGGCCCGGGCGAGGCCCATCAGCGGGACGAGCGCGCTGCCGTCGCCGAGCACGATGGCGATGCGCAGCGCGACGCGGCGGGTGTCGGGCAGGTCGCCGGCGAAGAACTCGCGCTCCCAGCTCGTGGCGACGTCGACCGAGAAGCCGCTCCCGATCTCGCCCGTCGACTCCGTCATCGGGCGGTCCTCGGCGTGGCGGTAGATCGTCGCGGTGGACGAGTTCATCCAGAGCCGAGGAGGCGCAGCGCAGGCGAGCACCGCCTCCCTCAGCTCGCGCGTCGTCTCGACCCGCGACCGCATGATCTCCGCCCGGTTCGCCGGGCCGTAGCGGCAGTCGACGCTCTTGCCCGCGAGGTTGACGAGCAGGTCGGCCCCCTCGAGCAGCGCCGTGATCGCCGCCGTGTCGCCCCAGCGGGCGTCGGGCCCCGAGCGGCCGATCTCGCTGACGCGGGCGCCCCGGGCCCGCCACGCGGCGGCCAGGTGCTGGCCGATGAAGCCGGACGCCCCGGCGATGACGACGTGCTCGGTCATGGTGCTGTCTCCCCTGGCTGGTCGGGCTCGACCGAGTAGTCGAAGTGGCCCGTGTACTCGTAGATCCGGCCGATCACCGGCGCGTCGAGGGTCACCGAGACCCGCTGGCGGCCGACGGCGACGTCGAACTCCTCGCGCAGCGACACCCGGGGCGAGACGAGCGCGGGCACGGCGACCGAGCGGCGCCCCAGGCGCACGCGCATCGTGCCCGACGTCATCGTGAGGGCGCCGTCGCGGGCGTGCGCGACGAGGTCGGCCGACCACCGCCTCCGGTGCCCGAGGTGGTCGACGAGGCCTGCGGGGGTCGCCGTCACGGCGTCGACCATCCGACGCTCGCCGGTCGCGAACGAGAAGGTCCGCACGGCCCGCACGACGGGTCGGCCCTCGTCGTCGACGCCCGGGCGGTTCTCGACGGTGAACGGCACGTCGTGCTGCCAGGCGGCGAAGAGCACGCCCTGGCGGCCCAGCACCCGGAGCGCGGGCCAGAGCCAGCGTCGCGGCGTGCCGGCGCGGGCGAAGACGCCGCGGCCGCGGCCGACCGAGCCCGCCGGGATCGCCCGGAAGTAGGGCAGGAGGCGCGGGTGCAGCCCCGAGAGGGCCTCGCCCGCCGCGGCCTCCCACGGCGACTGCGGGGCAGGGGCGTCGGGCACGACCCGAGCCTAGGCCCGGTCGGTACCCTTGCGACATGGACCACGCCAGCGCCACGGACGCCGCCCCCGATCGACCCGCCGCCGTCCCGCACCCCCTCGTCGACGTCGCGGAGCTCGACCGTGCCCTCCGGGACGGGCGGCCGCCGCGCCTCCTCGACGTGCGCTGGCGCCTCGACCGTCCCGACGGGCGCCCCGCCCACGCGGAGGGGCACCTGCCCGGCGCCGTGTACGTCGACCTCGACGCCGAGCTCGCGGCGCACGGCCGTCCGGCGACCGAGGGCCGCCACCCGCTGCCGACGACGGCCGAGCTGCAGCGCGCGGCCCGGGGCTGGGGCCTGCGCCGCGACGAGCCCGTGGTCGTGTACGACGACCTCGGCGGCCAGTCCGCCGCGCGGGCGTGGTGGCTGCTGCGCTCCGCGGGCGTCGCCGACGTGCGCCTGCTCGACGGCGGGCTCGCGGCGTGGTTGGCGGCGGG
>Ga0265798_10008912_pt1 | contig 12687 bp, 16 predicted proteins | sample P3T30metagenome_FD_192430 | JGI IMG/M metagenome (GOLD analysis project Ga0265798, IMG submission 192430) | Plant litter microbial communities from East Loma Ridge, Irvine, California - P3 T30 | ecosystem: Environmental > Terrestrial > Plant litter > Unclassified | place: USA: California...
AGAGCTTCCGTTGTTGCAGATCTAGAGCAAAGCCCTGTCAGCAAGTTGTCTACATGGCAAGTCATCGCTCTAGCCAAAGCGTCTGAGCCTTACCCATCCATGTGGCCTCAACGGGAGTGATACCGAAAAAGGCTGGGTCAAACTCTTGAAGAGTCTCATTGATAAAATAGCCGTCGTAGACACCGAAGCTTCCTGGTCGGTTATTATCCGCGTGGAAATGGGCGTCGATGTTGAACCTGGAAGAAGGGACCTTGGGTGTCTGGCCACTTCTCTTGTCCATCATTAGACTCCAAAAGTCGGAGGGCGAGCTGACATCACCAGGGAGGCGGCATCCTATTTCCATACAAGTCAGCCATATGGGAACTATTGCAGGTGCAACGGATGTACCTTACCCATTCCCACAACGGCTATAGGCTCCAGTTGCTGGCTCAGCGGCAGCTCAGATAATGAGGAGACATTGTACTCATCGTCACTAACGATACGTTGGTAGGCATTTCTATGATCTATCTCAGGCGCGGCATCTGAGGCACTCGAAGACGACTCGTGGAAATGAGGCATTGTCTTAACTGCAGAAAATAAGGCTGGTTCTCCTGTTGTTCACAAAGATGATCTCGTGGTGGACAGCAGAAAGATTCCGTGGAATCATATATACTGCGTTGAATCATGCCCGCCTACTATCCTATCTGACTGAACCCGCCGATAGGGCATCCTCGTCCGCTGGCTCTATGCGAAGTATGCTGGCAGTCTCGGCCTCTAGAATCCGCATCGGAGAAGGAGGTTGATCGCCTTCATCTGAAAGGTCCGCGTCGAGCGTAATGCTCGACGAACTTACTACAGCAAGTAGTTCGGTATTTCCCAAGAGAGTATCTTGCGCTTCGCGGCCGATTGTATTGCGTCTACTTAGGTCGGCTCTTGGCGACCTGCGGGTCAAGCCCGTTGGGCCCGCTGGATGATCCACATCGTTTGGGGTGACCGATTCGTCGTATGCGAACACATGCATGCGCTTGGTATTTGCCAGCCAAGTGCATCAGGGCCCGGTCATCGTCCACAACGCGATATCGCCAGTGTAGGTACTACAAATGGTCTACATGGAAGGCTTCACCTAAAGAGCTGAAGAAATAAGTCCGTCTATACAGGTATTGTCTAGCGATCCCTTCGATGAGAAAGCTCCATAGGTCGCTGGTGGTAGTATTTTTCCGAGGAGTTGTGCAGGCCCCGACCAAATGCCGCGAAATGGTCTAGCGCCTCCGCCGGAGCTTGAGACCGTCTCGCCCCGTCTTTCCAACCAGACGCTAGTCTAGAAGCAGTGAAGAGAGCTAGCTACTCTCAGATCGCTATACTCGGCGGGGTTTTCAAGCCAAGTTGGCCTAACAAACGGGTAGCTAGTTGCCGTCCATCCGCTCGGTCGGCGGCGTCCGTCTGCCGCGGGGCCGTAGCGTAACTTGTATTGAGGCCGAATTGGAGTCGGGGGTAGGGTGGGCAGTGCCTGCACGTAGCTGTAGCACAGGAACCATGGACGGCTGTCGGGCATTTCCTCGATTCTTTTCGTATTTGCTTCTAGCCTTACATTTTGAAATCATTTAATTCGGGTTTCCTCTCCTTGGGTTACCTGATATTCGTAGGTCTCTGATCGATGTGAAGAACCAAGCCATGGAAAACTATGATACTATTGTAGTTGGTGCTGGTATATGCATTACCCACACACTTTTCCAAGGCCAAACTAATGTCAAAGGCAGGGTGGTACGGCCTTATGGCCGCTCGCACATACCTAGAGCTGGCTCCTGAGACTGACCTTCTCATCGTCGATGACAGCAACACAGTCGGTGGGGTTTGGTCCAAGGAGCGAATCTACCCTAGTCTTTTTGCCCAGATTAGCCATCCACTGTTCGAGTACTCGTTCTACCCAATGTCCAGAGACGACATATCGCCCGACGGCTTCGTTTCTGGGAAGACAATTCACAATTACCTTGACAGCTTTGCTAAAGATCACAACCTGCTGTCTCGCCTGCGTCTCAATACTCGTGTAGAACGAGTCAAGAGAAGGCCGTGCGATTTGGGAGGATGGATTCTCGACATCAAAGAGGGAAAGTCTCTCTCATGCAACAAACTCATCTACGCCACAGGAGCTAATTCTAGCCCCATTGTGCCGGCCTGGCCTAAAGAAAATTTTGAAAAGCCCGTCATTCACTCGCTAGATCTCGGGAGGCATCAAGATTACATTGCCAGGGACGTTCGAATAGCCACAGTTGTCGGCCGTTCCAAGTCATCGTACGATGCTGTCTATCATCTATTATGCGAAGGCAAGAAAGTGAACTGGGTCATGCGTGACGGGCTATCCGGTCCATTCAGTCTCTATGCCCCGACGTTCTTGGGCCTCTGGAATATTGCCGACCACATCTCGACTCGTTTCGCGTCGAGCTTCAGTCCGTGTATCATGACTACTTCGGGGCTCTGTTACAAATTCTTCCAGCGTAATGTCGTAGGGCGAGTGCTGACGAATGTGTATTGGCGAACCGCTAATTACCTTTCTGTATCGCACGCAGAGTACTGGAGGACCCCTAATGCCGAGAAGCTGCGACCAAGGCCATACAGCGATGGTTGAGTTTGAAATTCATTCCTCATGACAGCCCCAACCGTGTCTGGGAAATCTTGGCTAACAAATGTTGCTTTCTATCAAGTGTGTGTTGGGGAAGCGGTGGTGTTGGCATTGCCACCGCTCCTGACTTTTGGAAAGTCTTTCACCGTGGCAACGTCACCATCCATTCAACCGAGATAGAGTCCCTCTCGCACAGAGATGTTGTAAACCTGAAAAATGGATACTCGATAGCGACTGACATTGTCATTCACTGTACCGGTTTCGACAAGGGGTACAGCACATTTGATCCGGAACTGCGAAAGGAGCTCGGCCTTCAGTATGATACCAAGAGCAGTTCGCAGTGGAGATTACTCGATGCGAAATCCGAGGAGACTGTCGATGAACTTCTACCTTATCTCAGAACAGCTCCAAGACCATATGGTGATGCCGATGCTAGTACGAGAGCAGACCAGGGCCCAAACTGACACTTCCGCCGCCTTGTGGTACCTGAGCTAGCAGCACGGGGTGATCGGTCAATTTTATTCCCAGGTCACATTCATTCGGCATTCACACCACTTGCAGCAGAACTTCAGGCGCTTTGGGGGGTCTCTTGGATGCTTGGATGGCGTGATCTTCCCCCCAAAGAAGAGATGGAGTTTGAAGCCGCAACTTTCAACGCCTGGACGAGAAAGAGATACCTCGAGCAGGGCAAGAAGCATTCCTACTTTATATACGACTATATCCCGGTATGTAAATTTGTTCAAAATCGCCCAGATACGAACAAAGCGACGTGTCATCACAAATTGGAAAAGCACCAAGCTGATTATAATGGCAACAGTACATCGACACGCTGATGAAAGATTTGGGACTCAATACCTTCCGTAAGAGCAACGCCTTTGAAGAGTGGTTTGTCCGGTATAAGCCAAGTGACTACCGTACCATTCTGGATGAATATCGTAGCATGCATCTTCAGTCAAAAGAGGAGCCTATGAATAGACACACAAGGGGTCCAGAGTATGCTGCAGAGAATGGAAATGCACATGCTGTGGGAAAGAAAGTGAGAGAAAATCACTCTAAGCTGCAGTAGAAATTATGACATGGTGAATCATTCACGACGCATCATCTCACTTATTCCTCGCAATCAAAAGTGGCCTTTTTTTTCTGCCCGTATGCGCCTGTTTCTTGGATAGTTCTAGCCAATGCATGGGCAAATTTCGACAGAGGCAGTGATAGGTGAGGAGTTCGACGTTCCGTCACTTGGGAAGTGCGTTTTCCGTAAGGCCTCCGGTTGCCCAAGTGCTCCACCAACAACCTTGGGAGGTAAGGGCGCCAAGATCCCCTCAATACAAGAAGTTCCGATAGACAATCACTTCCACACGAGGGTCTCTTTCACTAGCCATCGGTGTAGTGCAACAACGTCACAAAGAAAAAGTGGATCCCTCGGCCTTCCGTGTCCGTGTCCGTGTCCGCCCCCCCCTTCCCCGATAGTATAATCTTGCTGCAACTCCGTAATCCCACACGTCTGCAAGTCTCTGCAAGTTCATCCTTTGCTTACAAAGTCACTCCAAGGTCTATTGACAAAAAAACCACATCCCGCAAGAGCCGTGTCCAATCAAACACCCAACTGAACTCGCCGAAAATGGGCTACGGAAGTACATCGCCGAGCCAGAGCGGGTCAGATCCCGAGAAGTATACGGACACAGCAGATCCGAGCACTCAAAGTCCATCAGGCGAGCTTCTCGGCTCCAGCGACGTTGTCAATACAGCCGACAAGCGTAGCCCGCGGAACATTCATGGCTGGAAGGTAAGCATCCTACCCTGTCACTTATACACAAAAACACATCCTGGCACTGTGATGCACGCATGCTAACGCGATGCGTTCGCGTCTTTCTAGTGGGCAACTGCTTACTCGGCTATGCTATCTACGACACTCCTATTCGCTCTTGACAACACCATCGTCGCCAACATCCAACCAGCCATTATCAACGACTTTGGCCACCTCGAGCTTCTGACATGGATTGGAACTGGCTTTGCTCTTGGCACCATGTTTATTCTGCTTTGGGGAAAGGTCTATGGTGTCTTTAACATCAAGTGGGTCTACATCTTCAACATCTTCTTGTTTGAGGCCGGCAGTGCCCTTTGCGGCGCTGCTCCAAACATCGAGGCCCTTATCATTGGCCGTGTTATTGCTGGTGTGGGTGGCTCTGGCATGTACTCGGGTACCCTGAGCTATGTATCGGTTCTTTCCAACGATCAGGAGAAGCCTGCATATCTTGCTGGGAGTACTGTCGTTTGGGGGATTGGCAGTGTCCTGGGACCAGTGGTAAGAACACCTTCAGTCACTACATCTCGTTGGTTCTATGCTTACTCTTCTGGTATTAGATTGGCGGTGCCTTTGCAGCGAGCTCAGCTACTTGGAGATGGGTATGTATTTTGTTTTTCTCATATTTCTTCAATCATTCGCCATGGACACTAATGATGAGCTAGGGTTTTTACATTAACCTTCCTATCGGTGCAGTCTTCGCACCCGTTTACTTCCTCCTCTTTCCCAGCGTCGATCCTTTTCCATCCAAGACACTTGCCCAAAAGCTCCGCCTCGTCGACTGGATCAACGCCATTATTTTCCTCGCTGGGTCTGCCTGTCTCACTGTCGTGCTCACCTTTGGCGGAGTCATCTATCCATTCAACTCTGGAACTGTGATTGCGCTATGGACTGTCACGGGCGTTCTCCTTATCGCCTTCATTGTTACGCTGAAGCTGCACCCGCTGGTTACCAAGGAGAATCGCCTATACCCTCTACATTTCTTCAAGCAGCCCATATTGATCAACATGCAGCTGCAAGTCTTTCTATCTTCGGGAATTATTCTTGTAAGTCAACTCCCCGAGTCCAATTGGTACAGAACACTGACTAGTCTACAAGGCTATGACTTACTACATTCCCCTTTATTTCCAATTTATCAAGGTAAGCTCGGAAAGCCGACTTGATCTTATGGCGACTGACGTTGTCTAGGGCGACGGCGCACTAGCAGCTGGCGTTCGGCTACTACCATTGATTTTGTTCATGGTCGTCGCTTCAATGGTCAACGGCTTCTTGATGCCCAGATATGGTTTGATTCCGTTCTGGTACATTGGAGGCAGCACGCTTGCACTTATTGGCACAGCTCTGATGTGTAAGACAATTTCACTCAAACTCGCAACGACCCAAGCTAACCGCCTTTCTTTTTTCTTTTCGCAGACACTGTCAATGATAACACATCCAACGCCAAAATCTACGGCTACAACATCCTTGTGGGAACTGGCGCAGGATGCTACATTGTGGCAGGCTTTGCCATTGTGCAGTCTCTAGTTCCCGTTCACGAGATAGCCAACGCGGTTGGCGCCATGACAATCTGTTAGTCTCCATCTCTAATTCGGTTGACAAAAGTCATGGCTAACATGTGTCACCCTCATCCAGCCCAAGACCTCGGCATGGTCCTTTTCCTCGCCATCAGCGGCAGCCTCTTCCACAACATCGCCGTCGACAAAGTCGGCAAAGCTCTCCCCGATGTGTCCTCGACAGAGATTGGAAACCTCATCGCGGGATCGAGCAGCGAGGCTTTCCAAGCACTATCCGAGGCGGAGAAAGCTTTGGTTATCCCCGAGATTGCCAGCGCCATGACTAGCATATGGGCTTTCTTCCTCGCAGCTGCTGCGCTAAGCGTCGTATGCTCTATACCCTTGCTGGTGAGTAGTAGTTTTTTCTACATGATAACCTTTCTTCTTCCTTTTTCTTTTCCTTTTGAGTAAGAATAAACATTTTCTAACATGCACTGCAGAAAGCTAAACTTGGTGGGGCGAAACCTGTAGCTGTAGCTGCAGCGTAAAAAAGATGCAGGGTGAATGGTTGGAAACGTGGATTTGAAAAGCAAGCAAGCAAGCAAGCAAGCAATTCATGCGAGCATGGATTAGATTGGTGGTGATTCGGTGGTAGGTTTCTCTCTTGGCATATTGACGCATCATCTTCTGTGTCATCAAAAAAAAATACGAACTTGTAATCACGTCATGTGCTAGAGGTGGAGTGAGAGGGATTATGAAAGGATTAACTTGTTACGGTATCCCTGTCTTCATGACCATTCCAGTGAAGCCCATGTTGTACCACCTGCACTATGCCCTTTTTTTAAAAAAAATCAAATCTTCAAGTGAACGTGTCCTCTTTGCTATCTTGAAATGGCACTTTTCAGTGTTGAAAATACTAGATAGACGTCGTCTTCTCTCTCTCCCTGTCTAGCTTGTTGTCAATTTTGTTCCATATACAATCAACTAAACGCGGCTGCAAACGTGGAGGGTGACCAGTGCAATACGACACTACGACTAAATGTATTTTTTATTGATGTTATTTTATTCATGTTATCCGCTAGTACAGTAGTGAAAGCTATATAGAGAACGACTTAATGTATAGAGGAACAGTAGACGACGACTGTCCTTCCCTCTACTTGTTGGCAACACCAATCGTCTCGTTGTGTCCAGGCATAGCGCGCCACATCTCTCCTCCAAAGCCTTGGATGTAATGTTTGGAGAATGCTAGATGGAACAGCCAAACAGCCGACCACATGAGTACCAAAACTCCCAGTACTTGGGGAAAAACTGCCTCGAATCCACCAGACCAATCGTCCCACGATGGTAGCAGCCTACCCTTGCCTTGCTTGGCCTCTTCTACCCTTGTCGCATTTTCATGATGACGCATTTCCCGCTCCATCTCAACAGCCATGGTATCCTGCCAGCCCAAAAGGCCTCTCTTCTCTTCAAATTCTACATAGCTCAGCTTGGGCGCCGTTACGCACAGCCCCGCAATGTTCTTTGCCAGTGTGTCTAGCCCCACAATGGGAGTCAGCCATCGCTGGACGAGATACGGCTTCCACCCATCATATGCCTGCTGTCTCGTCAGGTCGCCGCCGACCTTGACAATAGCCCGCACGCGGTCCACGCGAGCGTTTTGGTACTTTTCGCGAAAAGCGTCCTGCAGCTCTACAGTGCTAGGTTTCTTGTTTGGATGGACAGCGAGAAGGGCATGCAGAGTATTTGCGACGGTGACGGCATCTTCTATGGCTGTGTTTCCGCCTAGCGCAGAGTTTGGTGTAACCTGCAAGGATGTGTGAGAAGAAGAAGAAAGAGGCGATTTTGTAAATCCATGTGATGGGTGGTTTGAGGAAAAACAGATTGAACCTTACCTTGTGAATGGCGTCGCCGGCCAAGATGATCCGGCCAAAGTGCCAGTGTTGCAGTACCCCTTCCTCGAGCGAGATCATTTGCGCTTTTAGGCGCCGCTTCCACAGCTCCCCGAATACGACTGTTTCCGTAATGGGACACTCGAGGATTTTGCTTACGAGTGCTTCCATATCGGCTTCCGTGTACTGTCTGCGAGTGGGCCAGCTGCATTGCTGATCCTCGGGCAGCTTGCTGTGTACAATAATGGAAATCCAATCCGGCTGACAGAGGAGAAGGAAGGAAAACCCATGGTTGGACGTGACTTCCATGTCGTGGGAGCCTAGGCCAGGGACCGGGGCGGAAGCCATTACAATGGCGTTGTATTTGGTCACCATAGCTTGGAGAATAATGCGTCAGTAAAAGAAAATCGGGTTTGGTTTGTCAACTGGGTATGCAATTACTCACCACGCTTCTCCTCGACTGTGATCATGCCAGGTTTGGCCGTGTTTGCCTTGTCCCACATGATCTCGCGAACTTTGGAATGAACGCCGTCTGCACCGACCACCATGTCACCGATAAACTCACGCCCATCTTGTAAAACGACACGAGTCTTTTCCTTGTCCTCGAAGATCTCCTCAACTCGTGCTCTTTCGTGTACTTTGGACTGATCCGGTAGCTGTTCGTACAGCGTACGCAAGAAGACCTGCCGATCGAGTGTCCTCGTATCGTAACCAGCGCTTGAGTATCACGGTCAGAAAGAAGCCCCTTTTTTTCAGTACCTATTAGGACATGAAGGAAAGGAGATTGGTTGGAGGAATCACATACAACTTCTTCACCACTCCAAAAAAGTCGTTTGATGCAAAACTCTTGCCAGAGGGATCGCGGCAATGCGCACCACCCATGACATCGCATGTGGCCAGTACGGCGTCCAAACAGCCCAGCTGGTGCAGGACCCGGCATCCGTGTGGCTGCAGGGTAATTGTAGTTCCAAAACTCGGGGCTACAACGCCTTTGTCTAGCAATGCATAGTCAATGCCAGCCTTGGCGAGGCAGTGAGCCAGCGTTAGTCCCGTGACTCCAGCACCAATGATGATGACTTTGAAGGTTGGATGGCCGTCGTCTTCCATTATGACGCCCTATTTGCCGTTTGGGGATTGGTGGTTACGGCAGGCGAGCATGCTGCAAGGCCATATAAGTAATCTCAACCCCGTTCCAAGTCAAGCATGGTGACCAAGACGGCGAAGATGACACTCGCTGCACGCATGGAATGTGAGGGTCCGAGACGGAGAGCTCGGGGACGATCCGACGTGGTGGTCGAGTGGTGAACGGGGTGGGTCCCCAAACAAAGTGACCAATGGGGAACGAGCGGCCGTTCGACTCCGTCCCTTGGCTACGGAAGCGGCATAGGCACAACGTTCCGCGGTATGCGACACGGTGCCGGTCAGTCGTTCCAAAGACAGCATATCATGGCTGACAAAGTTCGGGGATGGCTCTCACACACAGTAGCCATTGTTTCCAAAAAGACAAAAGACCTGATCCAAAGCAAGCCAAGACCAACACGTCATGTTCCAAACCTCAAGAACGCAATTCTTCTACCTCAGTGCCCTGGGGATATGGGGTCTCTGGGTCTACGCCTTCTTCAATGGCATGTTCGACCGCCTCGATACAACAACCCGCACCCTCCGCTTCCCAGACGGCCGCCCCTTGCGCTCCTCTTACACCAACATTGGCCGACTAGACGCTCAACTCACACTCCTTTCGGTATTCTATGATGTCCTCAGCAACCCGCTCACCTCTGGTCCGCGGCTACTGTTCTTCAACGTAAACTACGCTGTTGCCTGCGCCAATCTTTGGGTGCTTCTCGAGTCTCGGCGTCGTGGTGTCCGCTCCTGGTTCCTAAGGTACCCAGCTTGGGCACTGGTGCTTTGCAACGCCAACGGCGCCGCTATCGTGTTACCGCTGTATTTGTATCTTGTATGTCGCAGCAAGGCCCGTTTACGCAATGCCTCGGTTCCGCGGCACGAGGCGGCGGCGCTGCTGGCAACGACGGTGGTGATTCTGCTCCAGCCACTGCTCGTCTTCGTGCCAGCGTGGGCAGGGCGTGGCGGGAGCGATTTACACCACGGATGCATAGCACTCTTCCAGGTAGCACCTGTTGGAGTCTTGGTCTCTCATCTCGGTCTCGCATCGATACTGGCTCGAAAAGGGTCAGACTCATCAGCATCATCTGCCAAGGAATCCAAAAAATACATTGTTGCGTCGCTCATGCTCGCCGGCACCGTTGCCGCAGCTGTGCACGCCTACACTGTCTTGGGCGCACTTTTCACGCGCGATGGCGATGCGTCGTTGACGAGGCTTTTTGTGCCGGCCCGCGGATTTGGCGATCCTATTGAAGCGCTACCAAAGGGAAGCGGGTTGCCGGCAAAGTACATGGCGCTGGTCGAGAACCTTCACCTGTTCTCGCAGTGGGATTGGATCGTAGTTGCATTGACTAGTGTCCTTTATTCACACCTTCTTCTCTCACATCGGGATGGAGCAGAGAGAGGCAAGGCAGATCCGTCCGACTCGGCGATCGAGGCGCAGGAGTTGGGTTACCTCACTGTAGCCACGGTGGTTTTAGGTCCAGGAGCTGCGGGTTCATTCGCACTAGCAGTGCGCGAGGCTCGGATATGATATGCCAATTACACCTTTGTTGTCAAGCATACAGAGTTGGTTCCTGTCAAAGAAGGGCATTCTCGGCATCGTGTGCGGGAGCGCGATATCTCTTTTGTAGATCCTCCGGGTACCCGGCCCATGTGGAGCATGCAGGGCAACTTGGCGCGGTCGCCTTGTTCATTCACTATCCATTGTAGCACATCTCTTCCATGTTCTCTTTTCCACTGCAGTTTGGAGTCCATGGCTAGTCAAAAGATGCCTGCCTTGTGCAGAACTCGCTTGTGTTACCTAATCAAGAGGGCTGCATGAGCTTTGAAAATGACCCGCAGTATGCAATGGTGCCCGACTTTGCAACCAAAAGAGTCCAACGCGCATAAATAAGGGCGGCTGGGATTGGCTGCGCAGAAAAGATTGGAAGCGCAGACGGAAGAGCTCCGTGAACCAAGCGCGGCGCCTTGTTATCGTCTGACATGCAGGCGCCCCCCTCTTCTCCCTCCCCCCCTTAGGGTGGGCTCCGCAGAAATAGCATGTGTGCGGACTGTGCATGACATGGCTTTTGTGAAATGAGTATTCCCGCTGTGCCGCGCAACCAACAGCGGTGTCTGGAAGAGTGTCCCCCCGTTACGAGAAGACTCCACATGTTGGGGTGGTTATTGGATTGTCTGTGGATGGAGGAAGTAGAGCGATTGGCTGGGGCGTCATTGTGCACAATGCGAACCCACATGAAAGTTCGCGTGGAAGTGCTTCGAGGTGGGGTCCACATGTCCTCTCAGCCGGAGTCGGGTCGGTTGCTCTGTGGGGAAGGGTTTTCCATACCAATGCGTCGGAGTGGAAGTAGCCGACAGCGAGAGAGCCGAAAGGATGAGAACAAGGGGACAGGGTCAAAAAGATAGACGTTGAATTCGAAAAGGTATCTCGGGCGTTAGAAGAAAGTACCCAAACTGAACCCATGACTTTTCCGTCCTTTTCCAGGTTTTGAGCTAACCAAATGCCATCGCTAACAAATAACAAACATGCTAACCACCAGCACCCCGTCTTTGAGATTGCCAAGATCTGCCTGCTTGCAACCCGCCAGCCCTAGCCCACTAATCAATTCAGCCGTACAGTGTCGTGCAAGATCTCAAGTGCCGCGCAGATCTCGGTCGTTAAGAAAATAAAGAATAGGCTAATGTTCGTAGTTACTCCAGTTACTCCATGGGGTCTCATGCAAAACCAAAGCGAGACCAATGATGCAAACGCCGCTCATATGCCGACGCCTTGTTGAAGTGCTTTCTATCAGTGAGGATGGCCATCGACATGGCAGGTGTCGAAGGCCCGATATTGTGCAGGAAATCCAAATATGTATATCCAAAGGCATGCTCGGTTGCCGGCGACAGCAAAGCATGCCGAGCTGGTCGCTCATAGAATCACGCACTTTGGCTTATCCTTGCCCCTCTTGTTGGAGCCAGTCATGCCTGCACCCCGTGTGCGGCGGTCACTGACACCGCGTGTTCGGTCCTTTTCGTGGTAGCCGGTGCGGACGCGGGCGTCTTTCCTGTCGGTTGGGGAGCGACCGGTGCCCTGGTGTCGTTGCCGACGGAGTTGTCGGACAACGTCGAAAAAGGCCTTTTCGACGTTGACGCAGTTCTTGGCCGAGGCCTCGACAAAGTCACAGCCGAGTTCCTTTGCGAGCGCTTGTCCTTCTTGGGTCGAGACCTCGCGCTCGGTGACACGGTCGCATTTGTTGCCTACGAGCATGACAGGGGCTTGACCGAAGACGGGTGCTGACGTGCTTATGGGCGAGCCGGGGTAGGTGGGTGAGCCGGCCATTGAGGATTCCTTGACGCGCTGTATTTGGCTGTGGAAGCGTTGTATGCGGGCAAACGAGGAGCGTGATGAGATGCTGTAGACGAGCACAAAGCCCTCGCCGTCGCGTATCCATTGGTCTCGCAGGGCAATGTACTCTTCCTGGCCGGCTGTGTCGAGCACCTCGAGCATGCATGACTGGCCGTCAATCTGGACCTGCTTGCGGTACGAGTCTTCAATGGTAGGGTCGTACGTCTCAACAAAGTGGTTCAAGCACAACTACGACGGTCAGCGCGATTCACGGTTGCAGTTGGTTTAGGCGTCGTACCTGTATGGTCAAGGCGGTCTTTCCCACGCCACCGTCGCCCAGCACCACCAGCTTGTACAGCGTCATCTTCCCCGCCATCGTGCCGGGAGTAGAGCAGCGAGACCCTCGTCAGTGGTAGTGTTGGATGCTGGGGGAAGGGGGACGGCCAAGGTCAGATATT
>Ga0265798_10008913_pt1 | contig 12686 bp, 11 predicted proteins | sample P3T30metagenome_FD_192430 | JGI IMG/M metagenome (GOLD analysis project Ga0265798, IMG submission 192430) | Plant litter microbial communities from East Loma Ridge, Irvine, California - P3 T30 | ecosystem: Environmental > Terrestrial > Plant litter > Unclassified | place: USA: California...
CCGCGCCGCGCCGCCCGGGGGTGCGAGAACCGCGCCGCGCCGCCCGGGGGTGCGAGAACCGCGCCGCGTCGCCCGGGGGTGCGAGAGCGGCGCCGAGTCGCCCGCCCGGGCGGGGTGCGAGAGCCGCGCCGAGCGGCCCGGGGGCGGGGCGCGAAGCCCGCGCCGCGTCGGCCCCGCCGCGCAGGTGCGCGACGGGGCCGACGGTGCTCAGCGGCAGGGGCCTAGTCGGCCCGCACCTCGCCGCGAGACGGAGCAGGCACCAGCGCGGACAGCCCACCTGACTCGGCCTCGCTCTCCCCCGCAGCCCGGCGCCGCGCCGTGACGGCGGCGACCCCGAGGCAGAGCAGCGCCAGGGCGAGCGTCAGCAGCACGCCCGTGACGAGGCCGGGACCGGTGTAGGCGAGGTCGGTGCCGGCGGCACCGGACCCCGAGCCGGTCGCGATCGGCGACGCACCGGAGGCGGCGGGCACGACCGGCACCGCGCCTCCTGCGCCCGTGCCGGCTCCGCCGCCCGAACCGGCACCGGGCACGGCGGGCTGACCGGGCACGGTCGGATCGCCGGGCACGACGGGCCCGTCCGGGTCGACGGGGGCCGGCACGACGACCTCGGCGCCCACCCGGTAGCTCGCCGTCGCGGTCAGGCCGGAGCCCGCCCCGAGCGCGCTCACCGTGCGGACCCCGTCGGGGGCGTCGGCCGCGATCGTGCTGACCAGCGCGAACGAGCCGGCCGAGTCGGCGACGACGGTCTCGACGAGGGGCTCGCCGGCGTCGACGACCGCGACCGTCGGCGCACCGTCGGCCGTCGCGGCCTGCGGGGCGATGGTCACCGCGACCGCCTCGCCGACCCGGAACCCCGAGCCCGAGATGGTCAGCGACTGGCCCTGCTGCACGACGTCGTCCGACACCGTGAGCGTGCCGGCCTCGGCCTGCGCCTCGGCGCAGGCGTCGCCCTGCACGCCGACGGCCGGGGCCATCGGCAGCACGGCGGCGGGCGCCGTGGCCGTCTCCGGGGTGACGACCGCGTCGTCCTCGCGCACCGTCACCCAGCCGAAGCTGTCGCCGATGGTCGAGCCCTCCTGCGTGTTCGAGATCGTCGCGCGGAACCGGGACGTCGCGGTCGGGCTCGACGCGTCGTCGCCCGTCGTCGGCACCGTGACGACCTTGCAGGTCTCGCCGGGGGCGAAGGTCAGCGGCCGCATCGCGACGTCGACCTTGCCGCTCGGCGTGCCGATCGCGCTGAACCACGCGGTGGTGGGGGCGTCGGAGGCGCGGCTCAGCAGCACCGGGACGTCCACCGACCCGAGGCCGTCGCCCTCCTCGACCGCCACGTCGGGCACCGAGAGGAACGGCCTCGTCGACACGGCGGCCGTGCCGACGCTCGGCGCGCCGAGGAACGACAGGTCGCTGAGCAGGGCGCCGCCGGCGGTGCGGGGAGCGGTGAAGCGCACCTCGCGCACGTCGGTCAGGTCGACCCCGGTGAACGACGCGACCGGGATCTCGAGCTGCTGCACGATCAGCTTGCGCAGCGGCGTCCGCGTGCCGGGCAGCACCTGCAGGGCGTCGCCGAACTCCGACGCGGGCAGGCTCGCCGAGCCGCCCTGGCCGTCGACGAGGGTCACGACGAGCTCGGCGCGGGTCGCGACGGTCTCGTCGGGGCTGACGCGGAACGACAGCCGTTCGGTGCCCGACACGTCGGTCGAGCCGCCGGGCATCGGCACGCGCAGCTCGGCGGGGGCCGCCGTGGCCGACGCGGGCTCGGTCCAGGTGAAGCGCAGCGAGGGGGTGGTCGGCACCGACGGCGCGAAGTTCGCCGGGGTGAAGTCCGGCACCTGCGCCGAGAGCAGCGAGGTCGCGCAGTACGGCTGGGTGCCGGGCACGGGGCGGCCCGCCAGGCTGGCGCACCAGGTGTACGTCCCGGCGCCGGCCACGCGCACGGCGGGGTCGGGCGTCGCGAACGTCTGCACGTCGAGGCGGGTCGAGGCGGGCTGCGAGGCGGTGACGCGCACGTCGGCGCGGCCGGCCGAGGCGGGCACGGCGTCCGAGCCGTCGAACATCGGGAGGAACTGCTGCTCGCCGCCCATCGTCAGGCGGAAGAAGCCGGACAGGTAGGCGGTGCCGACGTCGTACTGCTCGTCGTCGGTGAGGCGGGCGGGCGCCGTGCCGTAGCCGCAGTCGGGGTCGACCTGCGGGCGGTCCTGGGCGGCCCAGTCGTCGCTGGCCGAGTACGCGTACTTGCTGGGCGTCCACGTCGTGTTGAAGAAGTTGTGGTTCGTGCCCATCACGAGCACCGACGAGCGCAGCACGTCGTCGCCGTAGGCGAGGCGCGAGTCGTCGAAGAAGTGCTGGCCCTGCAGGTTCGACACGTCGCCGTCGCAGTACGGCAGCACGACGGCCATGGGCACGTCGGGCAGCGTCATGCGGCCGAAGTCGGTCGGGGCGAGGGGCAGCACGGCCTCGATGCCGAAGGGGTCGGACAGCTCGGCGTTGAGCAGGGCGGCGCGCACGGCGCCGTCACCGCCGCGCGAGTGCCCCATCAGCCCGACGTGGTCGAGGTCGAGCCGACCGACCAGCGCTGGGCTGAGCCCGGCCGCGGTGCCGACGTTCGCCTGCTCGAGCAGCGCGAGGTGGTCGAGGATCAGCTGCGCGCGGGCGACCGCGCCGTTGTCGTCGGACAGCGTGCCGTCGAGGGCGTTGATCGCGTTGGCCGAGATCGACACGACGGCGTAGCCCTGGCTGGCGAGCACGTCGGCCGCGCCCTGGTAGCCGAGCCAGCTCTCGACGTCGACCTGGTCCGGGTTGCACGGCCAGGCCAGCGGGTTGCGGGTGCCGCCCGAGCACGAGGTGTGGCGCCCGTGCAGGAACATCACCACGGGCCGCTCGCCCGCCGCGCCGACGGGCATCGTCACCGAGGCGCGCATCTCGCCGAGGCGGCCGAAGCCGCGGATCTCGGCGGCCTCGTCGCCCAGGTCGTAGTCGAGGCGCTCGGTCGCGTACGCGCCGAGGGCCGCGGGCTCCGCGTCGAGCAGCCGGGCCGCGGCGGCGCCGTCGTCCGGGGCGGACGGGGCGGACGTCGCGGGCGGGGGCGTGGCCTGGCGGCGCTGCGCCGAGCCCGAGGAGGCGGCGGCAGGGTCGGCCTCGCCCGTCCAGCCGACCTCCACCGAGGAGGCGGTGGCCGCGGCGGCCGCGGCCGTCACGACGGTGAGGGTGAGGCCGTCGAGGCTCTGCGCGGCGACGCCGAGCTCCACCCCGTCGGCCCACAGCGTGGGCGCGGCGCTGCGCTGCTCGACGGGGACGTCGAGGGTCTTGGTGACGACGAAGCCGCCCGCGGCCGGGGTGACGGTCCAGTCCGCCCCCTGGGCGAGCGTGGCGACGGCGGGAGGCGCGGCGGCGGCGGGGGCGCCGAGCGCCAGGGTGCCCGCGGCGACGCAGAGCGTGGTCGCCACCGCGACGCGGCGCCACAGGCGGTCGAGCGGACGGGAGGCGGGTCGGTCGGGCGATCGGTCGGCGGGGCGCCGGGAGGCAGGCCTGCGGGCAGGCCGGGAGGATGACGAGGGCACGGATCTCCTGGGTGAAGGGGGGAGGAGCGGGACAGGTCGTCCACCCCCGGGGCGCAGGCGGCGTGCTCTCCGTCGACCCGATCCAGGGTGGATCCAGGGGAACCATAAAGGCGATGCACAGGCTGCAGGCGGTTTTGTATACAACCTTCACGCCGCCGAAACGACCCCGAAACGCGGGGCACCGCGGCCGCCCGCCGACCTGCCCGGCCGCCCCGCGCCTCCTGGTCAGAGAGCTCGTCGGGAGCCGCCCCGCGCCTCCTACTCCGAGAGCTCCTCGGGGGCCAGCCGCACCTCCTCGGCGTCGAGGGTCGCCTGCACCTGCCGCAGCACGGTGTCGTCGATCTGCCCCTCGTCGCGCAGGCGCACCACGGTCTCGCGCTTGCGGTGCAGGATCTCGAGCCGCAGCGCGCGGTACTGCTCGTCGCGCCGCACGTCCTCGTCGTCCTCGGCGGCGACGTCGCCGGCCTGGACGACCCGCAGGTTCGCCTCGTACTCCTCGCGGGCCCTGTCCTCGACCTCCTGGTCCACCTCGAGGTCGCGGGCGACCGCCGACAACGCGTCCAGCGCCTCCTCGGTGGCCGTCGTCTCGGCGAGACGGCGCTCCTCGACGACGCCGGTGTCCTCGGGCAGCGACGCCCAGCGCACGACCGCGGGCAGCAGCAGGCCCTGCACGACGAGCGTGACGACGATCACGCCCGAGGTGACGAACACGATCATGTCGCGGTCGGGGAACCCGTCGCCGGACGAGAGCACGAGCGGCACGCCGAGCGCCGCGGCCAGCGACACCGCGCCGCGGAACCCGGACAGCCCGCTCAGCGCCCGCGCCCGGTGGCTGACCCGACGCTCGCGCTGCTGGGGGCGCCGGTCGATCGCTCGGATCGCGTACGCCGCGACGAACAGGAACGCGATGCGCACGGCGATGAGCGTCACGCTGATCACGGCGACCGACACCAGCCCGGTGGCGACGAGGCGGGCGTCGAGGGAGCGGACCGCCGTCTGCAGCTCGAGGCCGACGAGCACGAACAAGGAGGCGTTGAGCAGGAACGTCGACAGGCTCCAGAAGGCAGCCGACTCGCGTCGCGTCGCGCCCCGGTCGCGGCGGGGCGCCGCCTGGCTGAGCGCGAGGCCCGCGACGACGACGGCCAGCACGCCCGACGACTCGACCGACTCGGCCACCAGGTAGGCGACGAACGGCGTGAGGATGGTGATGACGGTCTCCTGCAGGGGGTCGTCGAGGCGGCTGCGGATCCGCTTCACCGCCCAGGCGAGGGCCAGGCCGATCAGCGCGCCTCCCCCGTAGGCGAGCACGACGAGCCACGTGATGCGCAGCGGCGTCGCCTCGTCGTCGCCGGTGACGACCGCGACCGCGAGGCCGTAGATGACCAGGGCGGTGCCGTCGTTGACGAGGCTCTCGGCGCGCAGGGTCGTCACGGTGCGCCGCGGCAGCGACTTCGTGAAGGCGCCGACCGCGGTCGCGTCGGTGGGCGCGACGGCCGCGCCGAGCACCCAGGCAGGGCCCCAGGGCAGGCCGAGGAGGTGCGCGACGGTGGCCACGGCGGCTGCGGTCGCGACGACGAGCACCGTGCTGGTGAGGACGATGCCGCGCAGGTTGGCCTTGATCTCGCGCAGGGACGTGGTGAGGCTCTCCCAGAACAGCAGGGCGGGCAAGAAGAGGAACAGCACCACCTCGGGCGGCAGCTGCACCTCGCGCAGGGCGGGGACGAAGCCGAGCACGACGCCGCTGGCCAGCAGCAGGATCGGCGGGGCGACGTGCAGCCGGCTCGCCAGGCCGCTGCAGATGAGCACGGCGGCGCCGAGCACGACGACGATCTCGAGACCGAGCACGGGGTTCCTCACGGGTGGGCGGGCCGAGGCGGCACCGTGCCCCTGAGACAACTCGCTCGGCGGGGGTCGTGCGGGGTGCTGGTGGTGCCTGGCTCGGCGGGGCGGGCGAGGGGTGCCGACGGACCCTCCCGCGCGCGGCCGCCGCGACCTACGCTCGGGAGCATGGACGACAAGACCCAGGTGCGCGAGTTCCTCGTCAGCCGACGCGGGCGCATCACGCCCGAGCAGGCGGGGCTGCCCGCCTACGGAACGACGCGTCGGGTCACCGGGCTGCGTCGCGAAGAGGTGGCGATGCTCGCCGGGGTCAGCGTCGACTACTACGTGCGGCTCGAGCGCGGCAACCTGTCCGGCGTCTCCGAGAGCGTGCTCGAGGCGCTCGCGCGGGCGCTGCAGCTGAGCGAGGCCGAGCGGGCGCACCTGTTCGACCTGGCGCGCACCGCGAACGCGTCGCCGACGGCGAGGCGGCGGGTGACGACGCGTCGGGTGCGCCCGCAGGTGCAGCAGATGCTCGACGCGCTGGGCTCGCCCGCCTGGGTCCGCAACGGGCGGGGCGACTTCCTCGCCGGCAACGTGCTCGGGCGGGCGCTGTACTCCGAGATCTTCCGGGACCCGGTGCGGCCGGCGAACACGATCCGGTACACGTTCCTCAGCCCGCGCGCCCGCGACTTCTTCGTCGACTGGGAGAGCACGGCCGACGCGAGCGTCGCGATCCTCCGGGCCGAGGCCGGCCGCGACCCCCACGACCGGGCCCTCTCCGACCTGGTCGGCGAGCTGGCGACCCGCAGCGAGGACTTCCGCGTCCGCTGGGCGGCCCACGACGTCGCGTTCCACCGCACCGGCTTCAAGCGGGTGCACCACCCCGTCGTCGGTCGGCTCGACCTCGACTTCGAGGGCATGGAGCTCACGGCCGACGTCGGCCTCACCGTCTTCGTCTACAGCGCCGAGCCCGGCACGGTCTCGGCCGAGCGTCTCGCCCTGCTCGCCAGCTGGGCCCTCTCCGAGGCCGGCGAGGCGAAGGAGGCGGCGGTCCAGTCCCCCGCACCCGACGCGGTCTGACCCGTCCCGCGTCCCCGGCGCCCGCGCTCGGTCATCGCCGCCGCTCGCTGCCCTCGTCGCCGGGAGCAGAGCGCTCCCGGCGCACGTCGCGGAAGGCCTTCGCGAGGAAGAAGACGCCGAGGAACAGCAGCGGCGTCCCGGCCCACGGGGTGTCCACGGCGGCGAACATCGTGATGCCGACCACGGCGGACACGACCCCGAGGGAGACGTTCGTGGGGAAGGCCTGCTCGGCGGGCCCTTTCGGTCTCTCGTTCAGCGGTCCCATGCGTCGACGCTACGTCGCGTCCGGCGCCTCCGCCTCCCTCGCGTGAGGGAGGCCCGGGTCCCGGTCAGGAGTCCCAGGGACCGAGGTCGCCGCCGTTGAGCCCGTAGATCGCGATGCCGACGATGGCGACGATCGCCAGCACGGCCACGCCGAGCGGCGCCCAGTCGAGGAACCTGTCGGTGCGCGAGCGCGCCGTGCCCGCCGTGGTGGTGCCCGCGGAGCGGGCGGCGGGTCGCACGGGGCCGGCGGAGGGTCGCGGCTCGTCGACGGGAGCATCGCCCTGGTCGTCGTCGATCTCGGCCAGGCGCCGGCGCAGGTCCTCGCGGAACCGCCGGTCGGCGAGCGAACCGCTGACGTCGTCGGGGTCGGTCATGGTGCTCCTGTCGTCCCGTCGAGGGTACTTCGCCGCGCCGGGCGGGGGCGCGTCCCGTGCGGGAACGTGCCGCCGCGGCGACCGGTCGCTCCGCGTCGTCTCCCTCGTCGGGATGAGATCCGCGCCCTCTCCCCGGGGGCGCGACCCGCCCCTCCTACTGTCGTGACATGACCACCCTTCGACTCGTCGCCCACGTGGCGGCCCCTGCCGGCGGCGCCGCGTTCGTCGCCCTCTGGACGTTCGCCGAGGCCGGACGGGACGGCCTCGCCGGCGTCGTCGTCCAGGCCGCCGTGCTCGGCCTCGCGATCGGCCTCGGCGTCGTCGCCCCGGCCCCCGCGCTCGTCGCGGTCGTCGCCCTCCCCGCGGCTCAGCTGCTCGGGCTCGCCCCGCCGACGGGCGCGACCACCTGGCCGATGTACGGCGCGATCTGCGTCGTGGCGCTGGTCGTCGCCGCCACCGCGCGCCGACGGGAACGCCTGCTCGCCCTGCCGCTCACGCTCGTGGCGACCGCGCTGGCCGTCGCGCACCTGACCGTGCCGACCGCCGCCGACCCGGACAAGTGGACCTCGTGGACGGGCTCGTTCTCCGAGCTGCACCCGATCCGGGACTCGCTCGCGCTGCTGCTGCTCGCCGGCACCGGGCTGGTCGTGCTCGCGTGGGGCGCGGGGTTCGGCATCGGAGCGGCGACGCGCCTCCGTCGGCTCGACAGCGTGCTGGCCGACACCGAGGGCCGTCTCGCGGAGACCGACCTCGAGCTGCGCCTGGGCCAGGAGCGGTCGCGGATCTCGCGCGACGTGCACGACTCGGTCGCCCACGCGCTCACGATCGTCGTGGCCCAGTCCGAAGGAGGCGCCGCCCTGCACCGCAGGGACCCTGACGTCGTCGACGTCGTCCTCGAGGCCATCAGCGGGGTCGCCCGGGAGGCCCTCGCCGACGTGCGCGGCCTGGTCGAGCGCATCACCGAGCCCGGTGACGAGCTGCTCTCGCTCGAGGACGTCCCCGCCCTCGCCGAGCGGATGCGCGGGGTCGGCATGGCCGTCACGCTCGACGAGCTCGGCGAGCGCCCGGAGCTGCGCGCCGCCCAGCAGCTGACCGTCTACCGGCTCGTGCAGGAGAGCCTGACGAACGCGCTGAAGCACGGCGGCCAGGCGAGCCGCGCCTCCGTCGTGCTCGACTGGCGCGGGGGCGGGCTGGCGCTGATGGTCCACTCGTCGGGCGGGGCTCCGCTCGTCGCCCGAGGTTCGCTGCCGGGGGCAGGGGCGGGCATCACGGGCATGACCGAGCGGGCTGCGATCAGCGGCGGGTGGCTCACGGCGGGGCCCGACGACTCGGGCGACTTCGTCGTCACCGCCTCGCTGCCGTTCGGCCAGGGCCCCGCGGCCGCCGCCCCGAACGAGCTCGCCGCGACCGTGCCGGGCGGGAGCGCCGCTCGTGGCTGAGCCGGTCCGGGTCGCCGTCGTCGACGACCTGCCCCTCTTCGCGCTCGGCATCCGCATGCAGCTCGACGCGACCGACGACCTCACCTGCGTGGGCACCGCCTCCGACGGTCGCAGCGGCCTCGAGCTGGTCCGTCGCGAGCGCCCCGACGTCGTGCTGATGGACATCCGCATGCCCGTGCTCGACGGCCTCGCCGCGACGGCGGCGCTGCAGGACGACGGCGCCGACGCGCCCCGCGTGGTCGTCCTCACGACCATCCGCCACGACGAGGCCGTCTACCTCGCCGCGCGCGCCGGGGCCACCGCCTTCCTCACCAAGGACGCCCGGCCGGAGGTGCTGCTCGCGACGGTCCGGGCGGCGGCGGTCGGCGAGACGGTCGGCGACACGGACCAGCTGCTGCGCGACTTCGGTCCCCCGCCGGCGCGACCCCGCGTCGACGCGCTCGCCGCCCTGACGCCGCGCGAGCGCGAGACGTTCCTGCTGCTCGCGAAGGGCCTGACGAACACCGAGATCGCCGAGGGGTCCCACGTCGCGGAGGCGACCGTGAAGACCCACGTGAGCGCGGTGCTGTCGAAGCTCGGGCTGCGCAGCCGGCTGCAGGTGGTGGTGTTCGCGCACGAGCAGGGGCTGGTCGGCGGGGCGTCGCGGGCGGCGGGGCGGTAGGGGACGCCGGAACGGCGACGAACGCCTAGGCGACGTCGGTCGAGCGGCCTCCGCCGGTGACCGCAGGCTCCGGCACGACCGAGCACGAGTCGTCGACGCCGAGGAACTCCGCCTCGCCGTCGGCCCCGAGCCGGACGGTCGCGATGCCGCAGTTCGGGAACCCGGGCGGCAGCCGCGTGCCCGGCACGAGCAGCGGCAGCAGCGTCTGGAGGTACGCGCCGTGCGTCACGACGAGCACGTCGCCCGTCGCGCCTCCGCCGGTCGCGGCGCCGCCGGTCGCGGCGCCGTCGGTGATCGACGCGACGGCCCCGCGCATCCGGGTCCAGAGCTGCGCCGCGTCCTCGGCCATGCCCAGGTCGTCGCTGTCGGCGATGGCGTCGACGAGCGCCTCGAACCCGGCGGCCGCCACGGTGTCCCAGGCGCCCTCGGCGCCGTAGGCGAGGCCGTGCCGGGCGAAGAGGGGCTCCCAGAGCGACGGGTTCGGCTGCCCCTCCCACCCGCCGAACGACCACTCGCGCAGGTCGGTGAGCGGCGTCGCGGCGAGTCCAGGGTGGCCGACGAGCGCGCCCGCGGCCGTCTCGCGCGTGCGCAGCAGGTCGCTCGTGAACGCGGCGGTCAGCGGCACGCCGCGCATCCGCTCGCCGAGCGCGGCGATCTGTCGCCGCCCTCGCACGGTCAGGGGCGAGTCGCACCAGCCCTGCAGCTGCTGACGGACGTTGAAGAGGGTCTCGCCGTGACGGACCAGGTGGAGGCGCAGGTCGGCTCCCGAGGTCACGCCGCGTCGAGGTCCGACTCGAGCATCGCCGCGAGCTCGTCCGCCACGCGCTCCTCGTCGGCACCGGCCACGTCGAGGACGAGCTCGGAGCCGCTGCCGGCGCCGAGGCTCATCACGGCGAGCAGGCTGCGCGCGTCGACGGTCTTGTCGGCGAGGGTGATCGAGACGTCGTGGCCGGTCGCGGCGGCGGCCTTGACGAAGAGGGCGGCGGGGCGGGCGTGGAGGCCGACGGACGAGCCGACGGAGACGGTGCGCTGGGTCATGGGGTGGTGCCTTTCGTGCGGTGGGGATCGGTGTGGTCAGGGATCAGGAGGCGGCCCGCGTCAGGCGGCAGCTGCCCACGTCACGAGGGGCCGGCCCGCACTACGCGGGAGCGGCCCGCGCGATGTGCAGCGCGAGGTACGCGATCTCCTCGTTGGGCAGCTCGACGTCGTGCTCGGCCCGGATGAACGCGCGGACGCGCTCGGCCGACGCGACCGCCCGGGGGTACCGAGTGCTCAGGCTGGTGAAGAGGAAGTCGTCCTCGCTCGTGACGAAGCGCCCCGAGAAGAAGCGCTCGGCGAAGTACTGGAGGTGCGCGACGAAGCGCGCGGCGTGCAGGTCGCCGCCGTGCAGGCGGGCCCCGGTGGAGTGCTCGACGATGGTCGTCAGCTGGCCGATCAGCTGGACGACGCGCACCGAGTCGACGCCTGCGTTCCCGACGTCGGCGTTCACGAGGTGGAACGCGACGTTCGCGGCCTCCTCGTCGGGCAGCTGCACGCCCAGGCGCTCGTGGGCCAGGGCGACGGCCCGCACGCCCACCGCGTACTGCGTCGGGTACACGGTCCGCACCTCCCACACCAGCTTGTTGACGATGACGAGGCCCTGGCGGTGCCGCTCGACGGCGAAGTGCAGGTGGTCGGCGAGGGCGAGGTAGACGTGCGGGTCGAGCTGCAGCCCGCTCTCCTCGCCGGCGGCCACGATCGCGCGCGTGAGGTCGACGAACTCCCCCGGGATGCGCGCCATCAGCTCGACGAGGTCGCGCCGGTCTGCCGGCGGCAGCTCGACGAACACCTGGTCGACCGCGTCGGCGCGCACCGGGTCGCCGGGCCGGGCGCCGTAGCCGACGCCCTTGCCCAGCACGACGCGCTCGACGTCGTGCTCGTCGACGACGAGCACGACGCTCGAGTTGAGCACCTTCTTGATCTTCTGCATGGGGGTCTCCGTCGACCTGGCGCAGCCCGCGGGGCGGACGCCTAGGACAGGTCGGCCCCGTTCGAGGCGATGACCTTCTGGTACCAGGCGAACGAGTCCTTGCGGCGACGCTCGAGCGTGCCGCCGCCCATGTCGTCCTGGTCGACGTGGATGAAACCGTACCTCTTCGACATCTGCGAGCTGGAGGCGCTGATGAAGTCGATGGGAGCCCAGCTGGTGTAGCCCAGCAGCTCGACCCCCTCGTCGACGGCCCGGATCATCTCGCGGAAGTGCGCGCGGAAGTAGTCGATGCGGTAGTCGTCGTGGACGCGGCCGTCCTCGGTGACCTCGTCGCGCATGCCCAGCCCGTTCTCGACGATGAAGAGCGGCTTGCCGTACCGGTCGTACAGGTCGATGAGCGAGATTCGGAGGCCGACGGGGTCGATCTGCCAGCCCCACTCGCTCGACTCGAGGTAGGGGTTCTTGACGCCCAGCACCGTGTTGCCCGGCACTCGCTCGACGTCGGGCTGCACCGACTCGGTCATGGTCATGTAGTAGCTGAACGAGATGTAGTCCACGGGGTGGTCGCGCAGCACCTCGACGTCGTCCTCGGCGAAGGGCACGGTCACGCCCTTGCGCTCGAGCAGGGCCAGGGCGAGGCGCGGGTAGGCGCCGTCGGCCTGCACGTCGGTGCAGAGCCAGAGCAGGCGCTCCTTCTCCTGGGTGGCGACGACGTCGTCGGGGTGGCAGGTGCGCGGGTAGGTCGTCAGCATCGTGAGCATGCAGCCCATCTGCGACTCGGGCCAGAGCTCGTGCAGGGTGCGGGTGACCCGGGCCGAGGCGACGAACTGGTGGTGCAGGGCCGTGTAGCAGGCCTGCTCGAGGCTGCCCTCGACGGTCTCGTCGATGATGCCGCCCGAGGTGAACGGGTGGCGCAGGATGCCGTCGATCTCGTTGAAGCTGAGCCAGCGCGAGACGAGGTGGCCGAAGCGCTCGAAGCAGGTGCGCGAGAATCGCTCGAAGAGCTCGATCGTGCTGCGGTCGACCCAGCAGTTGTTCTTGAGCGCGAGCGCCAGGGGCGGGTCGTAGTGCGACAGCGTCACCAGGGGCTCGATGCCGAGGCGGCGCATCTCCTCGAAGAGCGCGAGGTAGTGGGCGACGCCCTCCTCGTTGGGCTCGAGCTCCTCGCCCGTCGGGTAGAGGCGCGTCCAGGCGATCGAGACGCGCAGCACGCCGAAGCCGAGCTCGGCGAAGAGCGCGAGGTCCTCCGGGTACCGGTGGTAGAAGTCGATGCCGCGGCGCTTCGGGTAGTACGTGTCGTCGGGGTCGGCGATGGCGGCCTCGATCGAGGCGAGGGTGTTGGTGTGGTGCAGCGCGTACTCGCGGGGGTCGACGTTCGGCTTGTACGTGTTGACGTCGGTGACGGCGGGGCCGCGGCCTCCGACGTTCCACGCGCCCTCGGCCTGGTTGGCGGCGATCGCGCCGCCCCAGAGGAATGTGTCAGGCAATGCCATCGGTGAGTTCCTTCTCTGTCGTGGTGAT
>Ga0265798_10008914_pt1 | contig 12685 bp, 13 predicted proteins | sample P3T30metagenome_FD_192430 | JGI IMG/M metagenome (GOLD analysis project Ga0265798, IMG submission 192430) | Plant litter microbial communities from East Loma Ridge, Irvine, California - P3 T30 | ecosystem: Environmental > Terrestrial > Plant litter > Unclassified | place: USA: California...
CATGCTGCCCCCCTTCTCTCTCAGACGTCCTCAACCACCAAAGGTGCCCACACACCCATAGCCAGCACAATATCGCCATAGCCAGTGCATCGTAGCACAGCAGCGGGAAGGTAATGGCGTTCAGCGAGGATGGGACTTGCATGATGGTTTCGCTGGCTTGGTTGATGTCGTGGGTGGTTTGGAGGGGTAGAGCGTGTGTGTTGGCGAACAGTGGAAGGATGGTGAAGATGGAGATTGTGTACGACATTGTGGTATGGTGGTGTGGTGTGGTGTTTGGTTGGTGGGTGTTTGGTGGCGATGGCGTGGCGTGGCGTTCGGTTGATGTGAAGTGTATGTATTGCGACGTGTTGGGGCTTTTGTTTGTTATGAAGTGTATCGCGGCGATAGGTGATGATGTAGACGAGCGAAGAATTGGAATCTTGAGGATGGACAGGAAAGATGGTCGAGCAGATCGACAATTTGTGCTGGCAAAGAAATTGGCATGGAGATAGAGGAAAGATATAGTCGACGGCGTTCATTTCGCAGACAATAGCAAAAAGTGAATGAGCAAACCAAAGTTGTTGCTATTGTGGCTCACTTTCACCTCCCAAACGCCGAGATTCTCCCAAATACTGCCCCTAGTATTGTACCTCACATACGCCCCAAAATCGAAGAACTACTGGCTCTTGTCCCACGGCAGGGCAAAAGTCGACACCCAGTCGGATACCTCCTTCTTGAGTTGAACAATATCGGTGATATCCTCGCCTTCACCGATGTACTCCTTGAACGCAGCGACACTGGCAGGGTTCTTGCGACCAGTCTCCTTCGCCTTTTTCTTCGCTTCACCATCGAGCTTCTGTGTGATGCCCACCGCGCGATGTACGACGTCGGCTACGCGCTTGAAGTCGTCCGGCTGGAAGCCACGGGTTGTCATAGCGGGCGTGCCCATGCGCAGCCCACCTGGCTTCATGGCAGAAACGTCGCCAGGCACTGTGTTCTTATTCGATGCAACACCGACGAGTTCGAGAATACGCTCGACGCGAGCGCCGTCTACGCCACGGTCCTTGAGGTCAACAAGTACAAGGTGGTTGTCAGTGCCTCCACTGACGATGTTGTAGCCGAGACCGCCGTTCTCCTTGGAGTCACCAAGGCGCTGCGCAAGCGACTTGGCATTGTCAAGCACTTGCTGCTGGTAGTCCTTGAACTCTTTGCTCTGCGCCTGCTGCAGCGCGACAGCTAGTGCAGTGATTGTGTGGTTGTGAGGCCCTCCTTGGTGGCCAGGGAAGACGGACGAATTAATCGGCCCTTCCAGATCGTACTTCTCCTCGTTGCCCTTCTTATCCACTCGCCGTGTTCCTTTGCGGAAAAAAATCATGGCTCCTCGAGGGCCGCGCAACGACTTGTGGGTAGTGGTGGTGACGATATCAGAGTGAGGGAATGGAGAGGGAATGACACCTGCCGCTACGAGTCCTGAAATGTGAGCCATGTCGGACAACAAGTACGCGCCTACATCATCAGCCAGCTTGCGCATGCGCTCGTACTCGATAAGCCGACTGTAAGCCGATGTTCCAGCCACGATGACCTTTGGTCGGTAGAGGTGTGCCAGCTCCTCCATGCGGTCGTAGTCGATGATGCCAGTCTTCTCATTCAGTCGGTAGGGAAGTGTCTCGTAGTACTTGGAGACGGCCGATATCTTCTTTGTAGCGGTTTGGTAGCCATGCGACAGGTGGCCGCCATGGGGGAGGTCGAGACTGAGGATGCGATCATGGGTGTTGAGGATGGCGGAGTAGGCGTAAAGATTGGCTGGCGACCCAGAGAGTGCTGAGAAAGATGTCAGTCAGAGCGACTCAAACAGCGGGCATATACTGACGCTGTACATTGACGCCCCACTCCGCTGAACTCAAACCGAAGGCCTTCAGTGCTCTTTCCTGGCACAGTCGCTCTGCCTCATCGATGTGCTCGTTACCGCCATAGTATCTCGCGCCTGGGTACCCTTCCGAATACTTGTCTGCGCGCGTTGTAAGCCTTGGTAGGGATGACTGCTGTGCAAGACGTACTTTGCATGACGCTGCCGAGGGCATCGAGAACGGCTTGAGACGTAAAGTTCTCTGAGGGGATGAGGTTTATGAAATGCTTCTGTCGGTTCTTCTCCTGTTGCCAAACTCTCATTAGCGACTGCCACTGGACGACACATGGTGACCACGCACTCTTTCAATGATTTGGTACACTGTCGGATCGGCATGCTCGAGGTCTTGGGAGAGCACCTGCACACTGATCAATCTAGGTCTCTCATTGACTCAGTCTACAATTGTACCTTCTGCTGTGCCTCCATAGTCGTTGTAGCGTAGCCCCGCCATTGTCGCGGTATTCTTGCATGGTTGGTGGCAATCGAGGCAAAAGAACGTGGAGCGAGCTGGCGCAAAGGCGCCTTGCACACAAATCGTAAAGAAGCCATGATAGAAGCTGAAGCTCAAACTGTCCAAGGCGTGGCACAACCTCTTTAAAAGTACCGAAGCGCAACGTCAGGATATCAACACCCAATAAAGGCAACGAACGATGGTCCCCGCTTAGTGACGGAACTGACTGGTGGCGCTGCTGCAAGGCTGACGGAGCGGAGTCGGGCCGGCGGCCGATAAAGAGCTTTCCGACGCACAACCTCCAGGATTCCTCTTCACACAAACTACCAAAAAATGATTAGACGCTTTTGAGACAGTCGTATTCTCGCTCGATCGGCGCAAGCTTGGTTGATGCGGGAGATGCTGACACGCTGCGGGCACCACCACCCAAGAGCAGACGAGATTGCATATGATTGGAAATGTTGTGTATTGCCAGGCGAATATCGCTGGCGGCAGGCGTGGGCCTGGGTTGTTTCTTCTCGCACAAGGTTCTGTGGCGCATTCTCTCTTGGACAGTGCTTTGGGAGGGTGTTCGGGTCGCGATGTGGACGGACAGCTTGTGGTGGTCGGGCTGGGAAAGAGCTGCGAACATCTTCGACACCTGTGCTATGGAGGGCGAAACATGAGAGTGATAGAGCACGGGAGGACCAGCATGGTGTCCTTGAAGATGCTGCCATTATATCGCTTCAAGAACCTGTAGGTAGTCCAATCAACATACGTTTGTCCAGTGCTTCAATTTCCAACATCTTCATCGTCGCTCCGCTCCTCCCTTTGCCTTCAACACCGCAAAACATCCGCCAAGGCGCCAGTGTATAGACCGGAGCTTCTGGAAAGCACGCGTCGGCCACTGCCTCAATGTCCATTCGCGCCTGCCTCCTCTTCTCACGACCCACGCTGGCCGCTCGACTCTGACCTACACCTCCACCTCCACCTCCACGCGGACCATCAACTCTGTACCACCACTTGTGCGAACGGGCACCAACAAACCCCACACGCACACCGCCTACACCGATCGTGTGACTGCAATCGCAGTCGTAGGCTACAAGATGGCGCCCACAACGACACCCAAGACACCTTCCTTACCACCGCCGTCCACAGCAGATTGCGACAGCAGCCCCGAACTCGGCAGCCCATCCAAGATCACCCAGTACAATAGGTCGACCGGCCGCCCGATCCGCAAGAGCGCCGGCCACGTGAAGAAAGTGGCGGGCTACGTTGACTCCGGCTTGCTTGAAGAGGCAGAGTTCGAGCCATTGACGTCCGACTCCAGTGAGGACGAGGACGAAGACGACATGACGTCCCGTGGCCGCCCACACAAGACGAAGTCGTCGAAGCAGAAGCGAAAGCGGAGCCCGTCACCGCCCTCTCCGCGTCTCGAGCCCATGATCTACAACCAAAAACTTGACGAGTTGACCGATGACGACACCAATGGCTCAGTCCATCGCAACACGCCCAAGAAGGCGCCTGTGAGTAACGCTTGTCTGTTCAACGCTCGTGGGGCATGTTCTGACATATCGATCAAACAGGTCACTCTACAGTTCAACGTCCCTCTTGGTTTTCATGGTCCCCTCTTCGTGAAGCTTGATAGCGCACTTCTGAAGACCAACGAGGAAGGCGTACGACACGAAATGCACCAGATCCCGTCGAAGAAGGCGAGGACTGTCAGCCCACCACCCGAAGTCTCTGCTCCCACCGTACGCTCCAAAGGCTTCACCGATCTGCCCCCGGAGCTGCGCAATACAGTCTATCGATACGCCTTCGTGCGCGATGGTACGCTTCAGATTCCGCAGAGGACCGACAGTACAGGACTCTCCCAATCCGCCCAGTTCCTCCGAACATGTAGACTCGTGCACGACGAGGGATGTTCCATCTTGTACGGTGAGAACAAGTTCGACTTCAAGCGGCACCACGATATCCGCGCGCCTTTCTGGGAATACAAGCCCAAGGAAATCGGGTACCAAGACGTCCTGCACTTCCTGAAGATGATCGGCCCTGAGAACATCCAGTATCTGAGAGACATCCACTTCGAGTTCGATGACGCCTTGCCCAAGCAAACGCCTGATCTCACAATTGAGTCTCGCCGCTACATCGTCGACGAGTATCTGATGAATTGCTTACGCATCCTCCGCGATGCGAAGCTCCGCAAGATCTCCCTTACGTTTTGGGGTCGGCGTCAGCTTTTCAAATCCGACTCAAAGTTCCTTGGCTATCTGGAGCAGATCAAGGCGGACCAGGTAGTGAAGACGCCCGTACCTTGGCCCTACTCAGGAGCAATCAAGATCGGCTCCTGGATCTGGGACGACATCAAAGAGCAAATGACTCGAAAGACGAAACTGTACGACGAGAAGAAGGCTCCCTGAGAGCCATCTGGCCTCCACCATCCCGGCTTCCTTGCACACCGATGTGCGATATGTATTATTGCCAGCTGTCCAGCCAGCCTCACTCCTGCTGACCACGACGAGCTCCATCAGCCCGGTCTCACCCTTTCTTCTTTCTCTTTTTCGTGGATGTCTTTTGTTTTGTGTCGGGGCGGTACGGCTCAAGCCACATGTTACGGCCATCTATTGTTATCTGTGGTTCTACTCAAGGACAGGCGGGTGTGGAATTGTTATGTGTGACATTTGTGCTTCTACCTCCGAGAAGTGCTACTTTCTCACAGAGAGCCATATGTCGGATTTCAGGTGTCATGTTATTGGAGTACTCTTCTTCTGTATTTTCTGGCTTCATAGAGGAATGATATCATAAAAGGAACTCTATCTACCCGCGTGACAAAACCTCGAGCAACACTAACCACCTCGCCTTTGGATGCATGCGTGTCAATTGCACGCCGCACTCCGCCAATCCCTGCATCGGTTAAAAGCACACAACTTTCTTCTTCTCGCACCACACCCTGAGCCTGTCCACACCTGCAGCGCGTACCTGCATAAGCGAGCTCAGCCGAACGTTGCACAACGTCCTGCAGTGTGGTCAGAACTCGATTAATGTCTCTTTTATGTGAAACAACACTCGTGGGTGGGCATTATTGGGCGCATGTGCGACGCGGGGTGGGACCAGTGTGGTCGTACTGCGAAGGGTCCCGGGTGGTTGGGACATGTTGGGATTTTGACAGCGGGTTTACAAGGATGGGTTGGAAAGTGGTGGCGTTGAGGGTCGCGTATAGGTATTCAGGCTGATCATGATTGGGTGGTGTTATTCATTTGTACAAAGATTGATCAGCGGTTCGGCGACAAAGTTAATGCTCTCTTAAAATGCTCTGAAACATGGCAAGCGTTGCTATCTACTTAGAAACCGCACGCATGCCCAGGATTTTCACCGCGACAATTTCAGATTCGACCAGGTACCAGGAAATCGGGACCAGAAAGAGAAAATGTTGAGTGCTAGTGGTTGAGATTTAATATGCATTTGTGACGGGCCGACCTATATGAGAGCGACGTATAGTGGTTCATCCGGGGTAAAGTTGCCGCTCAGATCAAGGCCTCTTTTCAACGTCGAGATTGCATACTCCACAGTCTGTGCTGTGATAAATTGCTACCCCACATGTACCGTTCCGGGATGATGTAGTGGAAATGGAGTTGACTGTTGTGCACGACTTAGGGTCGGCGGCTGCAGGTTCAAAGGCGAGCCTCCCACTGCTGTATGTGCAAGCGGTCACATGTGTGATTGTTGTTGTAGAGAACGTCTCAGAGCTTAAGCTGATTCCGTGGACGTAGGGAAGGCTTAGCAATCGATCGTATTCGCTTGGCCAGATCTATCAAACGCTGTGAGCTGTGCCGTTCGACAGTGATATTACGACTGTGCCACGCCTCTCTCGATCACGGACGATACGACCATGCACTCCGCGGCTAGGATCGTCAGTGCCGCACAGTCATATCAATTCTTGCCCCGCCTCTTCTTGAACTCCTCTATCCAGTCGGCCGCCCGATCTTTAGGCACCACACTGATAGTCGCCAGCCCGTCGACCACCTCTGGCTTGCCGCTGCCCAACACCTTCCCAAGACTCATCTTCTTGCCCACTTTGATTAGACCGCCTGCTGACGTCTCCATATATGCCTCTACATTGTCGACAGAGTATTCTTTCTGCTCGTCCCATGGAAGCGGGAAGATGTATTCTAGGTGCTCGCCTAGTTTCTCCTTTTCTGAGAATGCTTTGACGAAGTCGGACTGTGCGTGTACTGGGTACAGTATGATGACCGGGAATGTGAGTGTAGAGGAGGGGTCCAAAGAGTTTTCGAGCTTCAGCTCAGCGTCTTCCAGATCGGGCGGGTGCTCGGTTTTCCGGGTGAGGATGTTTCTGCTCTTCAGAGCGAGCTGTAAAGTTGCCCGCTCAGACGCGACTCTTGCCTCACGCTCTTGACGCACTTTCTGCACAGACGCGATGTAGTCTTTCCGTGTCGCGACTTTGGTTTTCAGTGCCTTGAGGGGGGCATTGCTGGGGTCCAGAGCGAGTCCTCGATCACAGGCATCCGCGGCTTCAGCAAGCTTGTCCAGCGCTAAGCACGCCGTACCAGATCTGTAGAAGGCTTTGACGTTCCTCGGATTGAGACGAATCGTTTGTGCGCAGTCAATGATGCAAGAACGATAGTTTTCTGTATGAGTTAGTTACCGTGTAGTGTTGGCCAACAAGCTGTGACTTTTTCAACACTTTAATATCACTTACTCTTCTCAAGATGACACAGTGCTCTGTTGACGTAACATGCCTCCTCGGTCACCTTTTCCTTCTTCGCCTCTTCGACCTCGTCAAGCTCTACCTCGATAACGTCAGGCCCTTCTGCAGAGGCATCCTGGTTAGTCGGGGGTCCTTTGAGCGCGGCTATGGCCTTGTCGTAGAACTCTTTAGCGTCAGTCCATTGCTTTTCTCTTGCGCGCTCGTTGCCCTGCTGACGAAAGTTCTCTGCAATTTCAGCACGGGTGCCCTCGTATGCTAGAGCCTTCATCGCCTCCAGGGCAATATTCTCGCCCCCTTCACCGTCTGTTTCATCCAGATTTGTCATAAAGAGCGGCATCCTGTTCATCTCTTCGAGCACCTTGTCGGCGCTCTGCAACTTGATGTCAGCCATGGCCGGCGGCATATCCGCTGACACGCTTGGTGCAGCATTTTTCTGAGAAGGGGTCGCCATTCTGTCGATTGAGTGGGATCCGTATAGTGTCGCGGTGACCTGCCTCAATCATTTTGTTCAGTCTCAAGACTTCTTTCGCAGTTCCTTATCGATAGCTCCTACAAATGTGGGGCAGTCACACCCAGTTCTCACCCCTCAGTGGGATTTCGCAGTAAACTCATGATACCGCACAAAAAGTTCACTGATGCAGGGAGCAAGTCCTCGATGATTTCGACAAGCACGCTCGCAATGCGCAGCACTGAAGCGTACACCATCATCGCTGCTTCCGGACAGCCCGATGCCACAACAACAAATGACTCGGCCTCTGGGATTCCTGACACGTGTCAAGATCTCTCCGCCGTCGGTAGATAGGTGGTACCATCGCACAAGTGATAACTATCATTTTTGACACATTGTACATACGCTCAGGCCCTGCATGGCGCTGTGCCCAAGATGGGTCGGCGTAGCGGCTCCACTCTGCGAATGCAGACGGTAGGGCCCATGCGTTACCCTCCCCTATTCCCGAATCCTGGTATCTATCAAATTGATCCTTACTAGGCCCATATGAAGCGTGTCCCACGCGTTCTTCACGCGATCCAAACTCACGCGTTGTCTGTACATAGTCGCTTCATCGGACGATCTAACGGACCCGTTAATCGACGAGCACGTATACCATGTACCTCCCACAGCTCAAGTCTGCATTGAACTACCTACCGCAGCATGTCACGGCTTGCTCAGGCATGTTTCTTGAACTCTTTTGAGGCTGCGAATACTCCCTGCAAATCTACAGCTGGAAACTCTGTGGCCGATCTCGACTCGACCTTGTTCCTCCGTGGCGCCGAGAGCTAAATTCAATTTCTTGTACGCTCATCATGGAGCTAACATGCATTACAAGCCTCCTGGATTTTCTCTGGTTCATGGTGACAAAGACACAGCATCTGTCAAACGGTCCCGTTGCCGCGAGCCAACGGTCTGCACCAACAGACGTCCAGGCAAGTTGATACTGTGCGTTGACGGTTGACATCGACTCATACGCGGCACGGTAGAGCCAGACGGTAGCTCTAGTAGTCGTTGGGCGGTATCGCCGTCCTGAATTGCTTGGATCGCACGTCTCGTGTCCAGGTTCGGTAAGCCTACGGCGCGGACCAAAGAGGCTGAAACCTCGAATCACAGTTTATCACTACCTACAGCCGATAGGTCGAGGCTTTCGCGGGGCGTGCTGAGGCGGGCAAGGCTCATTTCGCAAATCGCAACATTGAGCCACAGAGTTTGGTTCTACTGGTTACCAAGTCCTCGAGCCGCGCTCTCTGCGACGAAGCAAGTGATGACTATTGACCACTGTCTGCACAGAGCAACCCGTTACGAAGCCTTGAACAGCAGGAGCCGATGCTCGTGGTCATTCCAGTCCCACCCCTCATGCATTGGCCGGATGTGCGGGATACTTGATAAATTGGAGCCAATTGCGCCGTTGGAAAGGAGAAATCAAGGGTATCCTAGCTCGGCCTATGCAGGGAAGCTTGTTGTGCTCGCTAGCGCAGAGCGTGCATAAGCACCTCCTGCATCACGTCTGCGGAGGACAAAACGAATTCGAGCATGGCAGCCCAGTGTCATGGAATCTCATTCGCTGCCGCTGAGAATTCCGGCTGTCGACGGGCCGTGCAGATTTGTAGCGAGACTGCTGCATGGCCGATCATGTAATTCATGCGAGCTGCCCTCGTTCTTATCCGTCTTCTGCTCCCCATGCTCTATGCAGCTGCGGTCCGAGTGGGTGTAAATCTTCCCCAGCTCTTTCATAACCATTCTTTGCATATTCCCTCCACTAGTCGTAGCTCTTACGCGTCGCCAGTCCTTTCCACCGTTATTGTCTTTTTCACTTCATCCGACAGCGACATTGTCTCAGGCAGCTTGCTCGAGTCGAAGTGAGTGAATTGTTCGATTTTTACTGATCAGCGTACCGATTAGACGGGCTTGTGTTCTGACTGCTAGCTTAGTATCGAACCTTGTTGCTAATAGTAGCAACAGAGTTGGCGGTCCAGCTCCCCGTTTGCGCGCAGCTCGTTCGTCCTTCCGCAGCCAAGTACCATAGTAATCGTATCCTATAATACTACACCAACGCACCGACTATACTCCATCTTCGAACACGGTCGGGCTTTCAAGACGGTACGTCGATCGAGCGCCTTTAGCTTAGCTATTTGGTTCTACAACACGAGATATCTAAGAGCTTCCTGTCGCATTCACTGACGCCAACGCAGACATGTGTTAGCCGATCAAGCTTGCAGTACCACTTGACTGTGGTTCTGACAGACCAACTGTACCTCCTACCGATCTCTCAGCGCCACCGACAATATGGCAACCGACTACTTCTCCGATAATGAGGGGTTCATTACGAACAAGCCGTTGCCGTCACCAGCTGGCACCCCCTACCACTCTATCTCTCGCCGCACGTCACGATATGGAACACCTAGTGGCGACATGGCAGGCACTCCGCCACCGTTTCCGCCCGAGCCACCCATGAGCACAGAAGACTCCTCCCATGGGGATGGCATCTCAATCCTCGATCCTCGCCGCTTCACGCCCACATTGCACGCCAATCTAGTTTCGGAGATCCTCAACCTCCGTCGGGAGCTCGACTCTAAGCACAGATTCATTGAAGAACTAGAGACCAACCTTCACGCCACTCGAGGCAATAATGAAACACTTGCTCAACAGCTTACCTCAGCTAGCAAAGAAACGAGGAATGCTAAGCGACAGCTCCAACACTTCGAGAACGAGACTTTGGCAGCATTGGAGGAGATTGCCGGCGAGAGAGATAAGGCAAAGAACGCAAACACCGACCTCAAGGTAAAACTTGAGGCTGCGCAGAAGAAATGCCGGACTCAGGAAGATGATTCGACTAGAGTGCACGATATGTGGGAACGAGAAAAGGAGGCATGGGCAGGAGAGCGGCGAGCTTTAGAGCGCCGTGTACACACCTCAGATACGCGTCTCAAGCTGTTACTAGACGAAATAGCAATACGAGAGGCCGCTCGGGATGAGACCGGCGTTGAGAGCGAAGCCGAGGATACAATGGGAGACCTTGGACATGGACCAGAGAGTGACACTGCAAGCATTCGCTCCTCACCACGCAAATCCTCTATTCGCCTCGGTCGCCATTCCCGGAATCGCAGCAACAGCAGTTATAGAAGCATTGGACGAAACTACCGAATGTCTCTAATGAGCACTGAAGGACATAGCCGCGGCAATGGAATCAGCCTAGCTGACGAACTGGTGTTTGACGAGGAAGATGAGGACCTGGGAGAGCTCGAGCTTGATTCTGACGACTACCCGGAGAACGAAATGCGCGCGCGGAGGGTTCTCGAATCCCGGCAATCGATGTACCCTGACGAGAAGGCAAAACGCATCTTGGGGCTCAGTAACGACCAACAACCTGCGAAAGACGATCTCCCTCCGATAGAAGACTCCGAACCACTCAAGACATCGCACGCAAGAGTCCACTCGTCATTCAGCCTTGCTTCGAGAGACTTGACTTTAGTCTTTCCGCCTACGCGCCCAATCTATGTGGATCGTGGTGTACAACCATCCCCACCACCATCGCCTACCAAGATCACTATGGTAGAGGCTTCAGCTCAAACCGTTGAACTTCCTGCACCGTCAATATTGAGCGAAGCGTTGACTATCAATGCCGATATCGAAGCAAATCAGCGGCGGAAACGAACATCAGCAGCTCGCAGATCACCAAGCCCACCACCAAGTGTAAATGTTCCACACCCATTGATGACGTCTAGCTCAGTTCAGACGATTGGACAGCCCTTAAGTCCACCCGAGACGCCGACAGTACCCTTTGCGATGGCGCAATCGCTTCTCTTGCCTACGTTCAAGAACGATGTTGCATCTATTTCCACGCAGACCGAACCTGACGAGTCACCAGAAAAAGATCAATTGCAAAGTAAGAGGGCCGAGCCACCTGCGATGATATCCATACCATCGATCGCTATACACGCTCCTTCATCGGCCCCCTCCTCTCCTAAAGAGCCGATTCTGCCACCAGGGACCAAGACCATATCTACGCAGACGTCAGCCGATCTTGCTGCGCCGATACGCTCTTGTGGTATGCAAACCGAGCCGATTCGCGTTGATCAGCGTCCCGTGAAGCTTCCAGCGCATCTGCTTCCATCAGCCGTAACCTCCAAACCTGGCACTCCAGAATATGACCGCCAACCCCGCACGACAAAGACTGTGACCAGGAAAGACTCGCACAACCCAAGCTCCAGTGACGCAGACCAACCCAAGGCTAACGCTATGGCTCGTCAAGATCTTACTGCTTTGCTCGAGAAGGCAGCAGACCGAAGAGTCGAGAACCGTTATCCTGGGAACAACGACAACGGGCCATTGTCAAAGTATCATCAAACCGACATTCTCAACAGACCGTTCCGTACGAGCAGCTTGTTTGCTGGCTTTGACGGTCCATCTTCCGACGAAGAAGATGACGACGCCGATGCCAGTGACGAAGAGTACAGAAGTCCACAGTTTGCGACTCCCGTGCTGTCTTCACGCAGTGCAAAGAATGCGCGGCCTTTCAATCCTCCTACGCCGGTTCCAGAAGACAAGGAAGCTGTGCCTTCCTCCAGAATATCTGAGGATTCAACGGCTTCATCTCACTTACCGTCGAAGCGTAGCTCAATCGAAAAGCCATCGAAAGTAGGAAAGCCTGCCAGAAATTCTATCGGTCGCCAACCTAGCATCCGAAGATCTGCCATGATACAAAATGGCAATGCTGCCCATATACGGTCTCGAAGTCCTAGCATTGGTAGCCTTGGCTCCAACAATTACATACCGAAGCCCCCATTCCCAGTGCCCACGCGCTCAAGCTCTCGTAACAAACCCTTTAGCAAGAGTGAGGGATCACAGAGCCCTACACCTCGTCACAGCGGCTCTTACCCCGGTCGTCGTCCTTATGGTATCAAACACCAGCGCAAAGACAGCTTGCGGAAGGTGAGGTCTGCCGCGCCAGTCGCAAAGACAAGCAGGTCCAGAAGCAGGTCACCACCGTTACCCGCAACTCCTAGCGTGGCAGACGCCACTTCGATCCCTCCTCTACCAAGCGACATTGTCAGTGCCAGCGGCCTTGGTCATCGCCATCAGTTCTCGACAGCCACAGCATATACCGCCAATGGCTCCATCAACACTTCCGCAAGCCACACCAGCGTTGTCGAT
>Ga0265798_10008917_pt1 | contig 12680 bp, 11 predicted proteins | sample P3T30metagenome_FD_192430 | JGI IMG/M metagenome (GOLD analysis project Ga0265798, IMG submission 192430) | Plant litter microbial communities from East Loma Ridge, Irvine, California - P3 T30 | ecosystem: Environmental > Terrestrial > Plant litter > Unclassified | place: USA: California...
AAATGTGGAAAAGTCATAGATATGGGAGTAAAGAAAACGTGGGGGTTTTTTTTACAGGAATTTCGCCATTCAACATGCTATATCCAAGGGATTTGCTACTACGAAAGCGTAAAAGAACATGACACACGGTGGAGAATTGGAAGAGAAACTCGTCAACTCGATACACATCAGTTTTTACTGTCTTGGTGAATAATGCCACCAACAAGGAGATATAATGAGGCGTCTACGGATCTGTTACTCTGCTGGGTCAGCGACGATATTGATGTGCGAGGGACACGAGAGTACCTTAGGGCCCTGTGCTTCTTCCAATAGCTCTAGTATCATCTGATCCATGCCTATTTACAACACCTGGCACCATTTACACTCTGGGCAGAAAGCAGGTGTAGAATCTCTGAGCTATCATCCGAGATGCTAGAGGTTGTGGTAGCTACTTTGGTGACATATAGGAAGCTCAAGGCGGCAGAGAATATAGCGGGTCCAAGTTTCCAGGCCTATGTCTTCAGCACAGCTGGAGGTAGGTATGCTCATAGGATAAGAGGGAGGGCTGTACTGAGAGATGGAAGGGATCCATGTATAAGGTTAGCGAGGTTGGTGCGACGTCATGACTGTGTTGTGATATACTGGAATGTATATACTGTTGCTGTGCATACCGAGAAATAATCCCACCGCCCCCCTCCCCGTGATGATTAACCACTGCCATACAAATAACTACTCTCTATTCGACCAAGCGGGCGAGAAGCAGGCGTTCCGCCCTGCATTATCGAATGTTTCAACAACCCCACTACTGTTGGCATCCTCCGCCACTCCGCTACCCTTTCTCCTCCCCTTCGAAAATGCAGAGGCCTTGTGCGTACTATCCAATAAAACCGTACCCGTCCTCTCATTATCGGGCCACCACCCCGATGTCGAGCAAACATTCCTCCCAGTACTATGCAAAACATCCACAGCTCTTGTACTCCAACTTGGTGCCAAACAAGCATTCTTGCCACGGTTATCAAACGGAACACTCTGAACACCACTTCTGCCCTCGCCTCGAAAGGGAAGTTCCTGCACAATAATGTTTTCTCGCTGCCACTGCTGACCTGGCACGCCGGGATGCGGCATGCGTTTCCTGGGAGGCGGCTCGCTAACGTCGTAGCATTCAAAGTAACTGCCCGTTTTGTTTTCGTATTCGAGCTTCATGACCATTTCGCCGTCTTCGGCTTCAAATCGGATGCGGATGGGGAGCCAGTCGGGTATTGGTTCGCCGGTCATGGCGTCTAGAGCTTGAATAAGAGGGCCTTCTTCTACAATTGAGACGTCCCATTGTGTATGGATGCGATTGCATTGGGCGATTATCCAGGCTTTCATTCGTTCAGCGCGGGACAGTTCGGCGGCAATGTCCAGCGGGAGATCAGTGGGACTGGTGTGGGGGTGTTGGGCGGAAAGACTACGAATGACTCTGTACCATGGACCGATCGAAATCTGAAGCGGAGTATGCAGGCGGAGGGATACAAGTGGTAGGCTCTGGGACACGGAGTTTGCCCATCGCAAAGATTTTGCAAGGTGCAATGCGCTGTCGATGTCGATGCCGCGTAGTATCTCCGGCCGTGGGAGGAGTGACAATGCTGCCTCGGCTGGAAAATGTCGATACAACGAATCAACTAGTCCGCAAAGGACATTCTGTAACATCCAATATCTCGTGCAGAGTATCATACTTTGCACAGAGTCGAACTCTAATGTGTCGGGCATGATATCGGCGACCTCTGAAGAAGGCGGGATAGCGACAATCGATACTACTGTTTGCATTAATTCGGACACATGTTGTGAGAGATCAACTTGTATCAAGGACTCCATGCGGGATACGGCAGCAGCAATTGCTCCTGCGTCATGGGGATTCAGGATCGCATTGCGTATCAGGTAGACTGCACGCGGACACTGGATGAAAACATGCATGATTGCTATCGATGCTCTTTGGGAAGCTGATAGCAGTATTGTAGTAGAGTCAATGGGCGGCGGGTAAGTTGCTGAAAGGTAGAAGTCGTTATCGTATACTGACTTGCGACCTGCAAGCATGGCTTCGTTGACCTCCCATCGTCAGCATCTTGGACGAACAGTAGACCAACTACTTACGTCATCGATATACGTATTGTCGATCAAGTTCCAATAGTGTTCATCATCGACATCAGAGATTGCGCCCGATTTGAGCAACTCTGCGAGTCCAAAGGCATGAATTGCGTGATACATTGTATCAATACCCATAAGAGCCTAACGAGCGTTAGCAACAATTCAAGACACATAGGTACGGAAAAGGGCTCACTTCAGCTGCAAAGTGCATCTTCGTAGCTAAAAGAACATCATACGTCGTCTTGTTCTGTGCACCAAAGCCGACAAGTTGCAGCTCCCTCAAAGCCTTTGCCTTTGACTGTATCGCAAGTTTGCGCTTAGAGTGCATGCCATCTCGAAAAGCAGCATAGCTATTCACGAGGAACTCAGCGGCGAAATCAAGCATCCGATTCGAACCAATGCGCGACGGTATCGACTGTATCCACGTTCCTAAAATGGCGAGGGGCTGTTTGCCTGCTGGACCAGACCCCAACATTCCAATGTATCGGGAGATCAGCGTGGTTTCAGGAGAGACCGGGCTATATGATACTACGGCCGAAATTTCTTGCAACTGTTGGAGGTAGGCTTCGAGCGCACGATGTTTTTGATTAGACTTCTTCTTTGACGCCTGCGACTTGGATTTGGTGCGCGGTGCCAGCGTCTGGAAGAAGCCTTGGCCATTCTCCGCATGTCTCTCTGTTGTGATACGCAGATCTGAAGGCGAGGTTGGAGAAGAAGAAGATGGAGTGATATCAGGATCGGAAGAGCTGAGAGAGTAGACTATAGGCACTGTTTTCGATTTTCCGTACTTGGTCAGGTGTTTTGGGTCTTGCACAACGAATGCAGATGCCTTGCCATAGGAGTACGTGCATGGCCGATCCTTTTTCTTGCAAGAGCCGCATTTTGGTCGCTCTTCATCACACTGGGCCGGAATTAGTACGAAGCTAGGAACAGTGCGGTCTTACAAGAGCGAGCATAGCTACGAACTCTCAAGTCGAGCAAGGAGCCGAATTGCCGTACCTTGACCTTCCGCTGACGACACGTGTCACATTTCCCAGTTTGTGTCATAGTGAATGTTGCATCAGCCCCTCGGTATTACAAATCAAGATCTTGAGGGCAGCTTGTCGGACGGTGCAGTTGGAGAATAGTCAGGATTCATAAAGTGGCTGCCTGGGGAAGTGTTCAGGGTCCACGTGTCAAGTCCTTGCTCACAGAGCAGTACAGGCGGCATGTACTGAAATAAATAGCATTATGCATCGTCGTCAGTTGTACGTAAGCATGCAGGCGATGTCATGAGTTGGGACCGAAGAGCATCGATGGCTGGAGTAACGGTAGCAGCGCTGCGAGACCGTGGGTGGCGAACATCCACCCAAGCTTTCCCAAATGCAGTTAGCTTGCCCGCCTACCTCACCCATCGTCCGATTTGCCAAGTAAACAACCAGCTCCTGGAGTAAAACTTCCCTGCTCTTGACGTGTAATCAATTAGATATGTATGTACTGCTATCATTATCTAATGCTCATGTGTGTGACCAACGATACCGGTAACGCGTATTTGCCATCTAAAACATCCCCTTCCTGGCCCCGCCCTTCCCGCGCCCTTCCCCCCAAATACAACACACGCTCAAACTCTCACACCAAGCTTGAAGCATATGCCCCTCTAGCTCTCTTTCAACGGCCAAGACCTCATCGCTATCCCCATCCTTATCTACACTTAGCAGAGGCTCTCCATCAGCCTTTAGTTGCTGGTTCCATGCCTTGACTTGCTTCTGCGTAGCCTTCTTGTATACGCGAATACTAGTATAGGCGTTGATGTATCTTGTAAAGTCTTCGAGTACGATGGGATCGTACATGAGGATTTTCTCGTGCCAGCTGGGATTTGCGGGGTCCGTTGTGGGCGGAAGGGAGCGGATGTGAGCTGTTAGCTGCGAGAAGACGCTGGGTTTGACATGCACCCATTCCAGCATTCGGGTAGCTATACGGTATACAGGAATTACTTCTGTATCTTTGGGAGAAGCCTTGTCTTTACTCTTAGCCATATTGGCCCTCTTAGTCTTGCTAGGCGACGTGGTTGGAGAGGGCGATATCAAAGGCAAGGGGCCCGAGTCAACGTGCTTACATACTCGAGGTGGCGTAGGCGAGAGTATTTCGAGGTCTTCGTCTTCAGAATCAAGGATCTCATCTATGTCGATGAATCGTCCTGAGCTTTTCAGTGGTGTCGCAGGGCTCTTTACTTTCTCTCTTGGCCTCGCCTTGGTCTTTGATGATGGGGTTGAAGACGTGAAGATGTCTGCTATGGTAGCGAGTGGCTGCGGTGGCCGCCCACGCTTCTTGGGTGAACCACCATCCGTTAGTGACGCTGATGCCCGGGGGTTAGACTTCATCGCAGGCGAGTGTCGTATCTGAGCTGAAGGCGGGATGTTAATGTCATCGATATCCACAAAGCTGTTGTGTGGATCGGCGTTCTGATTTGAGGGTGGAGGCGCCTGTTCAAGACTATTGATGTCTTTAAATTCCGCATCCATCATCTGATGATCATCTTTGCTGTGTTCGATCACAGGTAAAGTTTGTGGAGGTTTGCGTGGAGGTGTGGGTAAATCTGAGGAGATGAGAATTGCTGACGGTGGATCTGGGACAATGTCATCGATATCGATGAATGAAGATTGATCATCGGCAATCCCATCAGGCTCATCACGAGCACCGTCCATGGGCAAAGGTATGTCTTGCATACGATCAGGTTCGGGTATGTACATGTCTGGCATATGCTCAAGCATCCCGCCCTCGTCGTCTCGTGAACTTGCAGCCCAGAGACCTCTATTACTTTGTACTTTGTGGAGTCCCGGCCAGCGTGGCGGAGGAGGAAAAGCGAAGCTATCACCATCCCGTTCTGATTCTTTGATTGCAGACTGAATCTGGCGAATCAGCGTCGGCGATTCATCGAGAGCCAATTGACTCGATGTACCGAAAAGCACATCTTGTTTACTCAGACGGGAAAGCGCACGAGTAGGGCTGAGCAGCTTCTCCACGACAAGCTTGGGCTTAGCAGCAGACTTGGCGGATGCCTTCTTAGTCTTCGCTCTCGAGTCCGCTTTGCCGGATTCAGACTTTGCAGTGCTGCGCTTGCGGGGTGGCTTTTTCAGAGGTGCATTGGTGTCAGGAGCGGATGTGTCGTTGAGCGGTATCTTGAATGTTGAGCTTTGAGGTGCGAAGAAGACACCCGTGGCTCCATTCTTGTCTGGCTCAGCGTCCCTAGCAGCGTATTGTTCAGTCACAAGATCTGTGATGGTGCGCGGCTTCTTCTTTGGTGCTTTGCCTTTTTCGGGCGAAGAATCTCTCGAGTTGGTCTGGTTGTAGTGTATATGCACGAGCTGTCCATCAATTAGTAGAGTCATCTCACACAATATAACAGCAACCTAGCTTACCTCGACCCGTCGCCGCTTTGTCGCTAACATGCCCCCCGTAGTTGAGTCCGCCATAGTGTCTGCAGTGTCTGCTAAAGGTGGTTGTGCATAGGCGAAGTTGGAAAGCAGACTAGTAAATGTACCATCTGCGCCCAGCGCTAACGCATTGTTCTTTTTTCCAGTCGAGTCAGTGAATGGGGATGGAATCGTCGTGTCACGTGGCGGCGTCCAGTCCCGTCTCCGTACAACCGCGTCCTCTAACTCCAACCCTTCTGCGATAGGACTCGGCACTCGTTGTTTGACTGCAGCAGTCTTTTTCGGTTGCGGGCTCTCTGGTACATTCCATATCGACGCATGCTCGACGGGTGCATCTTGATCCTCTGTCCGCGCTCGTGTCCCTATTCCTGCTGACCCCTCGTCCCTCTGCGCGTCGTTCTGGAAATGTGCAGACACGGTCGGTGCATTCTGCCGCTTCCCGCCTTTGGCCCCTGCTCCCGCTTCCTTGGGCTTCGTAACTCTCGTCCGCTTTGGCTTTGGGACAGGCGCTTCCCCGCCATCCTCAGGCTTCTGCTTCTTTGCCCGCGTCTTTCGCGGCTTGCCAGATTTTGTAAGATTCGGCGCATTTGCAGCCTCGCCCGAAACCTCCCCTTGAAGTTCCGATCCCTTCTCGTCGAAGAGATGTGACTTGGTGGGTTGTGGAGGAGGCGGCAGTTCATCTTCTGAGTCTGGGATTTCTTTGTCTGACTTCGGTTTCGGTTTGCGCGCTCGAGGCTTGGGTTTGGGCTTTTCGGACCCGTCTGCAACAGTGGTAGAATTCTTCGTAGTCCGCTTTCTGGGTTTCGCTACAGTAGCGACAGGCCCCGCGACATCTGGTGATTCCGCGTGTGGCTGCGCTTCTTTTGGCTCAGGGCGCTTCTTGTCGATTCGGGTTGTGAAATGCTCGGAGCGTATGAGACTGCCTACGGTGGCGAATCCTCTGACAGCGCCCTCGGGAATAGGAGCCGCTCTCGAATTGAGTCTGGACGCGCCGCCTGTCGTTCTGACCGGGCTCGCGACGGGAGAAAGGGCTAGAGGCGAGGACGCGGGTATTGCGACGCGGCGGGGGGCGGCTTCATGTTGCGGGGAAGCGGCCGGCGGGCTCGAACTGAGTACGACGACATCGTAGGAACGGCCTGCCATTCCGAGGCGCAGGGGGAGCCTCTGAGCAGCCAATGCGAATTAGAGACAAGGTATGAGCCATAGGCTCAGACTTAGGGTTGAGGTAGTAGATATAGTGTAGAGCAGCTTTGGTGAATCTGAACAATGCACGGTCGTCGCCTTCGAATCGAAACACCAAAGGGTCTATCACCACAATCCAATCCCTTGCCCCTCCACCAACCCAGTGTCAACATCGCCCCCCTGCAATTCACTCACGCTGTCTCGCAGAGCCTGGAGACTGACATCAGGTCTCCCGTACTATACTTTTTTCCGCACCCTTGCTGCCCCCGACTCTGGCATGGCTCCGCGGGAGTCTTCCTACGCTACAGCGGCCGCCTTTACTCAATGCCTCTCTCCAGCAGGCAGTAGATACTAAGTCCTGGGCTCGAGGATGGCCTTCATAGCCTCCCTGGTAGGATGCTTGGCATAATGCTGCCCCAGCAGAGTCGTCCAGGATACTAGCAGAATCGTCCAAGATGTGGGTCGCGGAGCCACCGCTGCAGCCCCCTTCCACTGTCCCTCCCCGATATTCTATGCCTTCTCATAACGCTGAGAGGCGTACGGAGATCCTTCTCTTATCCCTATCAAGTCCTTCTCACTGCCTTGCTTGAGGGCATCGACTCCTCATGCTACCTAGGTACTTTTTCCGACTTGCTCTCCTTCGGCGATACCCCGCCACCACCTAACACAAGAAGGCTATGACACTGACACCCAACTGCAATTAGGCATTCTATTGTCCTTAGTTGTTCTCGCGCATACAGAGTATTGCCTTTGGCGCTCTACTGGCGGCGTCCTGGGGCTGCGGCCGACACCTTCATTCTCACCGCCGGAGCTTATAATAGACAAGAGACCTCCACCCGGACTACTACCGCCTGTCGAGAAGTGTAAGCAGCTGATATCCACCCCCGACGACTCGACAACTGTAGAAATGACTTTAGTTCCAGCTAGTCAAGTACTGACGGCAACTGTAGGTGACGGGACAGCAACATGTCGATACCAAGCATGCAGCTCCCTTAGTACTGCCAGGGCGAAGATACTCTCAAAGGGCACTGACATCAGGTGCTGGATATAGTACACCCTCAGTAACGACTAGCACCGCCGACCGACTCACTTGACATGTCAACACTAGATGACTTGAGCTAAGACACCATCGCCAGTCTCAGACAGACAGAGAGAGCGCGCAATAGGCCGCCCCCACACATGTTGCCGCTGTATCCCTTGCATATGGCATCGGAAGCCTGGGCGACCTGAGTCGATGTACAAGGATCAGAGATACATGTGGGAGACACCATCGTCGCGAAGAGAGGAGACTACCGCGCAACTTTGCCATGCGAAGGCCCATAGATGCCTGGCTCGGATGTCGATCTAGCAGGGAGGCCAAGAAAAATCCCTTGCCCTGATCGGCCTACTTGACTGTCGCTGCCGTCATCAAAGGATGTAGGCAACATCGGAACAAGATGCGACATAGATATACCAATGTCGATCAATGCTATGTAGGCGCCAGTCTTACATGGACTCGACAACAACCGACTGAAACGCTTCAATCATAATGCCATGCAACTTTACCTGTCATGAAGTTAGCTCTGGGAAGACAAGAGAGAGGAGTTTGGACTTAGCGCATCGCACTGGACCATACTGAACAGTCGAACTGCGCCAAACACCAATCCTGGCCGAAATCGATCAAACATCAGCATCTAGAGTTACCGCATTCTGTTCTTACCATGTCCATCTATTCTCTACATCACGAAATCGAGAACATAACATGGCTAGTCAACTGATTTGTATCTGGGCCCAGTCAGCGACATACTTCAAACACGTAACGCCGGACATCAACTTACTGCCTTTATTTATACTTGGTCGTAAAGCGGATAACGACTACCCTGCCTGAAGTCCCTATATATATCTCCTGGGCATCGCATTGCCTTTCTTGTTCTCAAGTACAGGCGCAGGCATTGTCCTGTGATGTGTCTTGTTTGTTTGGCAACACTAACCAGTCCTGATGAAAGTACATTTCCGGCCCGGCTCCCCTGTCTGTCTATCTCGATTCCACGTTTAAGAACCGCACATGCAATGTGATATGCAGTGTCTTATCTGTTTGGTAAAGCAAACCAGTTCCGATAAAAGTGGATTCTCAAACCGGTTCCCCCTTCTGTCCGCATTGATTCAACGTACAAGAGCGGTACATGCCATGAAGCATATGTGAAGATATGGAGGCAACATCTGCTCCATGCGGTTTACTTTCCTACAGTGGTTCACAAGGTGTCGAGAAGGTCCATTTGACACTGCTGGATCGGCCGGAGAGTCTGAGGAGGCCAGTTCAAGTCGGAGGTCTCCTGAGAGAATCATTCAAACTGGCCTCCCCAGCATGGTCCATTGGACACTCATATCCTGAAGAAAGACTTATAGCGGCTTGTTCTGATCAGAAATTCACCCTTGGAAGTCGTTCAGAACACACAAATTCGACCCTACACTTTGCGAGAGGGTTTGCCCAGACTTGCTTCAGTATCGTTAGGTGACTGGAACCAAGATATATGGTTCGACTTGTTATACAACTTGGTTCCAGCATATATCGAATGCAATGAACATCGGGCGAGTTGGTAACCTATCCCACTCATGGCTTTGAGCTGAGATCTGCGGCGTATCGATATCGAACAAGTATCTGATGGTGTGTGCTACAGCACCCAAGACAGCGCTAGCTCCTCTTCGTCTGCCTCCTGGGTTTCCGAATCAACTTTCTCTTGACGCCATTGTACGACTTTTCTAGACCCTTCCACTGGTCCTGCTCGCGCGGGACATCTACAGGGGCCTTGGAATGCTTCCCATCGATGGGAGCCTCGAAGTGCTTTCCATGGAGCCGAGATCATGTTGCCGATTTTCCACTTGTCGGCGCACAAACTCTTGGAGGATTCAGTGTACTCGCACATTTGCAACATTCTCACGTAATTAGTTAGAGGGGTTTGACAGAGTCTGTTTGTTGACACGATGAATCAACGGCTTAGACATCACACGGGAGGTCCGCCAGGAGGTCCATAACCTGCTCCAGGCCCGTTCGGTGCACCAGGTACACCTCGGCCATCTACACCCATTGCTGGGCCACTTGGAGCTACACCGGCCGGGAGCTGGAAGAGACGGGCTGGCCATCTCGGCGCCCCAGGAGGACCATGACAGTGGAGCAAAGGCGATTTCATACGACCACCTTTCGTTCTGGCTGGAGAAGCCAGAGAAAGTATGGCTCGTATGACTTGTCATCGCCTTCCATGAATGGAAATAAGAGTTTTGGTTTTGCCACCGTATCTTCCTTAGGGAGCAAGGAGCTCGACCCATCATCATGACTAACTCATCCTCCTGAACAAAGGTGGAGGGCGCATACCAGGCGGACCTCCAGTACCGGGCGCGGGCGGCGAGCCCGGTCCTGGAGGGCCTGGTGGAGGTGGCGTCGGTGGTTGCTGTGGTGGTGGTGGAGGGCGCATACCAGGCGGACCTCCAGTACCGGGCGCGGGCGGCGGGCCCGGTCCTGGAGGGCCTGGTGGAGGCGGCGTCGGTGGTTGCTGTGGTGGTGGTTGTGGTGGAGGGGGAAAAGCCACCTTGATTAAGCGGCTGCCATGGAGGTTGTTGACTGTCTCCATGGCAGCCAGCACAGTATCAACAGTCCAAGGGGAGTAGACTGCAATGCGAGATGTCGACCATCTTACCCACCATGAACACCAGCTTCACCAGAGGCAGACCCCTGGTAGGATTGGGCCTGCTGCTCTGGTGAAGTGGTGCGGCGGTCGTCGCTGCTGTTTCGGCGATGGTCGCGCGACCTCTCTCGACAATGAGTCTAGCCGTGCTCTTGTTGAGGCAACCTCTTGCGAGGAAGGCCGCGCGACCTCTCCCGACAACGAGCGGAACCGTGTTCTTGTCGGGACGACCTCGTGCGAGGACGACCGCCGCCGCTACACGTAATGCATGCCTGATACCGCGTTTTTGAAAATATTTGGTAAGAGGAACCCGGAGGAAAAGCTATGATCGAGCTCTTGACTAGTATTATTGTCGATTACCAGTCGACAGCTCGATCATCTTCCATACTTTGTTCGTCATACCCGGAGAGACCATTGGACTGGGATTTACTCTTAGTCTGCGGGTGTTGCAGGCGCTGTGCCAGCTATGACGCGAAGCTCGAAAGTGCTTGATGTTCGCTTCCCTGGATACGTTAGTCCAATTATCTTGATTGTGCATGGCAAAGACTTACAAGCATCATATCAGTTGAATACGATGATGCGAGCGGCGGATGTTGGTCGACAACGAAGTACACCAAAGGCGGAGTAGCCCGTTATCGACTGCGCAGATTTTATGAAGGGCCATGGCGACAAGGCATTCGCGCAGTATCCTGGTCTTCGATATCAGTCTACTGTATCTTTGTGAAGAAGGCGGGGTAATACTCACTGTGCCGCCGAGAGTGTTGGCGAAAGCCTGTGCCGACAGGCGCGGTCAACACAGCATGATGGTGTCGCTGCTTACGAAGCTGCCAAAGTATCAGAGGCTCTTGTGCAATGACTTCCTTAAGGTTGACTGGCGTGCGGGGTTATGATCGTCTGGGATAGTAAAGATGTTAGCACAAGTTTCTTATTGTCGGCGGTGGGCACTGCGATAGCGTACGAAGTGCTTGCAGCTTGGAGCCTACAGTCGCCGTCCTTTGAGATCACCTTAAGTTACACTGCTGCCGCCAGAAGTGCGCAGATGCATGAAGCTCGTGTGCTGTCCGGGATGGGCATCAGGCTCCCGCGAAGGTAGAGGCAACTGCGAGCGACAAGAAGGGGAGTCAGTACATACCTTGGCTATCTCAACCACCAGAGATGTTCTCTCAAGCCCCTCAAAGGCTACCTTCTTGCCCTAGAACCTAGGAGAAGCGGAGAGGTTGTTTCAAAGCTACTGCCTCATCTGCGGCGAAGCTCAAGAGCATCGCGTGACGAACTCAGGAGTAGCAGCGAGCGAACGACAATGTCAAAGAGAGGAACAAGAAGACCATGCAGCAAACACGGCGATGGCGGAGAGTGTGGTGTTGTGAGTTGGTGAGGAGGGGGAGGACGGCGAAAGAAAATCACCTTCATACAAACTCACCAGCCCTGTCCGCGCACGGGCCCACCGCAACTGAGAGGGCGCCATGGAACCAGGACCCCGCGGTGACGACGAGAGGAGATAGTCAGAGGTGCCTACCTTTAGGCTGAATGTCTCTAGCAAGCAAGCAAGATGGTGCTGAGGCACATAAGACGAACTCTGAGATGTATGCTGCATGATTGCTTTTGACCACCTCCTTGATCAAGCTACTGCTGCTGTGCCGGCGGCGGCAGCAAGATCTCAGGGCTCAGTTGAAGCAAGGCGCGATTCTGAGTAAATATGGATGACCTCAAGTGCCGGGAGCCTGCAATCACAGTTCTCAAGACCCGCAAGACATAGCTGGGTATCCGCATGCTCAAAGCGGAACAGTGGTCATCTATTCTTTGTGCCGACAAGCTAGTAATAAGAAGCTGCTTAGAAGGCACTAGGAGGCTCACTCTTTTGCAATCGAAGACACAACGGCTCATGAGAAGAACACGGCAGAAGGTCAAACTCAGGCCTGCCCTTTTACTCAGGCGCCTGGATGAGCACCTTTAGCCCTTCAAGCATGTCTTGGGGCGCGCCAACATCCATATCAGTCACCACACAGGCATAAAGAGACGCCACGCGGTGAACATCGGATGCTCGCAAATCTGCTTGAAGAAATAACGTTACAGCGCCTTGTATCTGACACAAGACGCTCCTTTGAAACTATACTCTGTGACTGTCTGCAAAGAATACGACAATATCCTGTAGCACATCCGCCATCTACATTTGGGGACACAGATTAAGACTTGATTTGTAAACCCCCGCAAAGCGGACTTTGGAGCAGAACTTGGCATTGTATTCACAGAGCAAGTTCGTCCTGAAGTAGTGTTGTAGTCCTCAAACACAGACTTTTGCCTTTCTTGCCACGTAGGAAGA
>Ga0265798_10008918_pt1 | contig 12679 bp, 10 predicted proteins | sample P3T30metagenome_FD_192430 | JGI IMG/M metagenome (GOLD analysis project Ga0265798, IMG submission 192430) | Plant litter microbial communities from East Loma Ridge, Irvine, California - P3 T30 | ecosystem: Environmental > Terrestrial > Plant litter > Unclassified | place: USA: California...
AAGGGCGCGCCCGAGGCTGGAGAGGGCCGTGAGAACCACGTCGGGCGGCAAGCCGGCATCTGCCCTGGAGGAGGACCGTAGACGTAGCGCGAGTCCGTCAGCGCGTTCACCGAGCAACTCCCCCAGAACCCGATTCGCGCTAAAACCTGCCCATGCGTGGTATCCCTCGACGGCGACGGTGTCGAGCTGTTCCGCGCCGCCATCTCGAACCGCGTCGATCGCCCCGCTCACCACGTCCCGTGCTTTCGACACGGTCGAATCATCAAACCTAGGGATGCTCTGGCTGACAACCCCGCGCATCAGGAGTCCGAGGGTGATCGAGGCATCTTGACCGGCTACGTCTCGCAGATCAGCCACCCGAGCGGTCCTGTTGCGACGCATCTCGACAAGGCCTGTGAAGGCCAATCCGTTGAGCGCTTCCCTGAGTGTCTGTCTTGAGACTTCGAGCCGTGTGGCCAGGGAACGCTCGTGGAGCAACTCGCCAGGCTGTAGGACACCCTCAACGATGGCGTCTCGGATGGCTTTCTCGACCCAGTTCCGCAAGATCGGGCGGGCGCGTGGAGAGACTCCTAAACTTGGCATATCTATATTCTGCACCAGATTGAATGAGTAGCGAGGCAGAGCGGTTAGTGCGTTTCCCGGTTCTTGAAGATGTTGTCTTCTGGAATGCGTGTTCTCAGGTCCGGCCAGCCACGATGACGCCCTTGAGCTCGGGAATGCCTGTCCCGTAGAAGGCTCGTTTCGGCACGCCAGTCATTCGAGTCAGGAACAGGATGTTCGTGTTGCCCGCGACGATATTGCCTGCCACCGTCGCCAGCGCGGCACCGAGGGCACCGAGCGTGGGCACAAGGACTATCAGGCCGACCACGTTGACGGCGGCCGCGATGCCGAGGCTCACACTGCGGAGCCCGGGATGCCCTGCCGCTGAGAGCCCTACCCCGGCGAGCGAGCCCGGGTTGCCGAGGACCATGGCCACTATGAGAACGGCAATCACAGGCGTCGCACCTGCAAACTCAGACCCGAATACAAGGGTCAGCCACCACGGTGCAGTTACGGCAACTACGGTGCCCAAGATGCCCGAAAGCAATGTCGTCATTCTTGCGGTGCTGGCGAGGCGCTCAAGGTCGCCGCCCTGAGACGACGACGTGAAAGCCACATCACGGACAGCATTCGTGAATACAAGCGGTAGGTCGCTCACACTGACCGCGACAACGTAGAGCCCAAGGGCCTCGGCGCCTGCCAACGGGGCGATAAGGGCCTGGTCGAGCCGGGCTAGCAAGACACCCGAGAGACTGCCCGCCCATGCCGCCAATCCAAATCGGAGAAGGTGCACGCTGCGGACAGGGGCTGTCTTACGGTCTGAGATGGTGTCCCTGGCCAGGTGTTGCGCTGGCAGTCGAGAGCGTTGTCGAACCGCGCTTGGTAGCCCGATGTAGGCGAGCGCTCCGAGAGCCGGCGAGAGTGCGAGTACGACGGTGGCTGAGACGACATCGAGTGCTCCGACGCCCGCCAAGATCAAGAGGGCTACGAGGCGACCTGTAGCCGTCACAGAACGGTCGATCGTGACCAAACGCCATGCGTGCAGGCCCGCAGCTGCCGCCTGCAGCCCGGTAGCAATCAATGTCGGCGTGAGGGCCAGCGCCGCAAGGCGCATTGCTGTCACGACGCTGGCACCACCCACCGAGACAGTCGGCGCAAATGCGATGAGCAAGCCGCTGACGATGACACCGACTACTGCCAGCCCAAGGAGCGCCCGCGTCAGACTCGCACCGACATCGCGCACGTTTCGTGCGGTGTGCCATGTCACTGCCTGCGGAAGGCCAAAGGTGGCCACGGCCGTGGCAAGGAAGAGAAGCGAAGTGGCTGAGGCGACGTCGCCGCGGCCCTCGAGGCCGAGGACGCGGGTGAGTAAGGGAGCGCTTGCGAAGGAAGCGAGGGGCGACACTGCATTGCCGAGCATCGCGACCCCAACTCGGCGCGCTCCGACAGTCATCGAGCTGTCCCTTGCTCGCCCGCGTTAGCTTCACCTTTTGCCTCAGTGTCAGTTCCGGTTCGAGCCGTGGCCTCTTCCTTAGCTTCGTTTTCGGCGGCGACCCGGAAGCGCTCGAGGTGCCACGCCGAGTAGGTCGCAGCAGCCTGGGCGTCGTTTCCTCCGCGGGTGACGTTGCTCTCGAGTAATCCACCAGCCCTGGTTCCCCGCAGCGGCACCATGTCGTCATGGCCGTAGGCACGCGCGGCGACTACGGGCCTGCCCTCAAGGACGGCGCGACTGTGCAGCCACAGGTCGTCAGCACGTGGCGCTGCCACGAAGAATTCGCCCCCGCCATCGCGCAGCTCGTCGAGGAACGACGCCGGGTAGAGGACACCGCCTACGCCGATCGCGATCGTGCGCGGGGACCCCGGGGCCGCCGCACCATCCGGCCAGGTGGCGTAAGGAGCAAGGCCCTCCCCGTCGATCTGGATCACCCGAGTCCGATGCGCCACGACCGAATATGGGTCTGCCGCATGGATCTCCATCAAAGTGCGGAGCCAGCCGGCTGGATAGGCGACGTCATCGTCGGCGGTGACCAACGCCTTTTCATGGTGGTCCTGTGACTCGACGTACGGCCGGTACTTCTTGTGGGGGCCAAGGTCGTCGCACAGCCGCAGCTCGAGTCCTCGCCGCATGAGGCGGCGCAGCGCGGCTGGCGGTCGCGCCAGGACGTCGGGGTCATCGAGCCACAGAATCAGGCGAGACGGTCGCAGGTCGCCTCTTCCAATGCTCTCGATAGTCAAGTGAACAAGCCGGATTCGCCGGCCAAAGCTAGTCAAGGAAACGACGGGACCACGCGGTGCGGTGACAGGGCGGCGGGAAAGGTGTCCTGCACACCCAAGGACCTGGAGCTGGGCCATACGCCCCAGGCTGCGACGGGCACTAGCGATGGCTTTCATGCCGCCACCGCCGCTCGGGCACGAAGGGGCGCCTCGGCGCGACCATGCGCCTCGCGCCCCGTGGGGACGCCGTCCATGTCGCCGCCAGGTGCAGCGATCGCGCCTGCGAGACCAAGAGTGATCCACAGCATTCCCGCGCTCGAGTTGTAGGCGGCCAACGAGCTGAAGGTGACGACATGCATCAGTGTCGCGACCGCGGCCAGCACACCGCCGGGCACGACACGGGTCGATCCGTCCTGCCGGCGGCGGAGCACTGCCCCGGCAACACCGAAGTAGAGAACGGTGATGAGCAGGCCGAAGTCGGGGATGAACATGAAAAGCGGGCTCTCGAGACTCGTTGGTAGCGACGATGTCACCTCGAAGCTCGCCCCCGCGCCCGCACCACTGATCAAGAAGCGGTCGAGGTTGGCCAACGTCCACTCAAGACCCAGGGATCTTGCGCCGGCAGAGCCACCGTCGTCGGCGAATTTTGCCAGAACCGTCGCAGCCCAGGGCGAGACCACGATTGCAGCCGTCATGCCGGCCCCGATCAGTGCGGTGAGGAGGCGAACCCAAATGGAGGCGCTTGTGCGCAGCACGACTGCAGCTAAGGCGATCGAGACGAGAACGATCCCCGAGCGCGACTCCGTGAGAAGGGCCGCCGTGAGCCCGAGCGCTCCCAGCGCCATTCGCAACGGGACGTTCGGCACGCCGAGAAGGAGCGGCGTGGCCAGTACGAAGATCAAGACGAGCACGAGGGGATGATCTGTTGTGCCGAACGCCCTCGTGAATGTGTCGTCGTAGAACGCGTGGCGAGCGGCGAGTGAGGTCTGCCACGGCTGCGCCACGAGGCCGAGACGGACACCGATGGCGATCACCGCCTCGAACGCGGCGATGATCAGGATGGCGGAGCGGAAGCGTCCGCCCGCCTCGGGGTCGCGCAGAGCGTGCCGGACGAGCCCGAAGGCGACCAGGGGCACGACGACCATGTTGGCGACGTTTCCCACTGCGTTCTGCTGACCCACTGCGGTCATGACCGTGGTCACCACTGCCAGGAGAATGCAGGCGGTCGCGACCAGGGGTGCCGCAGCCAGCTCGCGCGTGATCACCCGCGTACGGGTGATCATCAGGACGACAGCACCACCAATGACCGCGAACGCGGCTGGGTGAAGCCCCGCAACGGCCGAGCCGCCGGCCAGGGCAGAGAAGGGCACGGCTGCCCACAAGACAAATGCCGTGGCCGCGGGAACCCAGGGATGCCGTTTGGCGGGTAGCGCCGAGAGAAGCCCAACGCCGGTAAGAGTTGCGATCAGCAAGTTCCCTCTAATCATCTGGCCTGTTAAAATACCACTTTGTTAGATGATCACTCCTGGTTGGGGAAAAGTCAAGGGAGAGCGCAGGGATCGCCCCGCTGAAGGGCGTCGCGTCGGTCACATCACCACGAGATGGCCCGGGTTGCTGGGACGGCTGGTATGTGCCGCGCTTCTCATCCTCACTGGACGGTTTTTGAGGTCCAGGATCAGCGCGCGCCTAAAGATGGACCGTGGGCCCGCGCGCTTGTGGTGCCGTATGCCGGTTGGGCTCTCGTGATCAGCGCACTCATCCCTATTCTTGAGCGCTGTCGACTTGCATACGCCTCGTGACTGATCTAGCCCAGGGGGGCGCCGCCCTCGGTTAGCCCTTCTTGGCGTTGACGTGCCGCGGCCTCGTGGGGTGCGTGGTCGCGCTACGCATCCTCGACCGGTGCAAGCGTGGGCGGCAGCCGAGGCGACGACCGGAATAGCGGTGAGCACCCCCCACATGCTGGCGGTGCCACTTCTGGTGCCATTCGGGATGGCCCTGGTGCGGCTACCTTCTGTCCTTCTGGGCCGGGCCGCGGGGCGGTCGCAGGATCAGCCGCCGTTTCCGGACGCTGCCTTGCTTTGCTGGTCACCCGCCATCAAGGCGTGCACTACAGGGGAAAAGTGCCAGCAACCGTGACCGAAGCTGGAACAGCGACCGCGATGGCAGCGATGAGGATTTCCTCAATCACAACATTGTGCTGTGCTGTGGTTGCCATCGATGTCCGGGGACAATCACGCGCCCCCTACTCATCCTGGACAGCGCGAGCACCTTCGCTGTGGCTTGCCAGAATGGTTCCTGCCCCCCTGGCCCTTAGAGGTGCGCCGGCATGTTTCTCAGTAGCTACGCCACTACTCGATCTCAGGTTCTCGGAAACGCGCGAGGAAGTTACTCCGGGAGAGCGAATAGAGCTCGCGGAGGGCCGAGACGCACCGTGTGACATCGCGGCCCTGAAGGGCGTCGTCTACGTTTTCGATGCCGGCCGCCAGGGACGCGGTGTCAACGACTGACGGGCCGGGCTGCAGGAATCGGGCCAGTTCGTGGTCGATGCGGTCGACTTGAGCGTCGAGGACATCGTTGCCACAAGAGTCAGTGAGGGTGTCGAAGAATGCGCTCACCGCTCGGGCAAGGGCCACCCCGCCCTCGGCAGCAGCGTCTTGGACAGCGCCACGCGCGTCATGGCATGCGGCGATGACGGTGTCGTCTGAATCAGCGACAACACGGCGTAAGGCGTATTCGTTAAAGCAGGCCGAGACGAGCAACGCTCGGTTGGTCCGATCCTGGGCGAGTTCGGCCACCCGGGTGGATCGGCCTGCGGACATCTCGATGAGGCCGACGTCGCTCAATCGAATGAGTGCATTGCGGATGGGTGTCCTCGACATGCCGAGCCAGTCGATCAGATCATCGTCCCTCAGGATCTCGCCTGGAACGAGCGTGCCGGTCTGGATGGAGTCAAAGATCATCTCGTAGGCGCGATCGCGGAGCAGCGTACGAGCGCCGGCGGCTTTGGTCTTCGTGGGCAGAGGCATCAGCGGCCTCCTCGATCAGATCGAACCCGGGGCGCTAGCGGGTCCACTGCGTCGATCCATGCGCGCAGGGCGCCTTCGGCCGCCGCGGGCGAGGCGGCGGTGATTGCCGCCACCAGGGCTTCGCGGTCAAGTTCCTCGACCGAGGGTGCGGACTCTGGCAACAGAGTCCACGTTCGTTGCACGTGGGGCGCGACATCATTCCACAGCTGGCGGAGGCGCGGGTTGCCGGCGACCGCCACGATCGTGTCGAAAAGACCGTCAGCACCAACAATGTCGGTTGCACGCCGCACGGCTGAGACGCGTCGCACGAGAGTACGCCGTTGCGTTGCGCTCAGGTGAGTCACGGTCAGAGAAAGGTGCCCGATAACCCCCTCGCTGAGGACGGAGAAGGCTTGCTCGGCGTGGGCGGGATCCAGTGGTGCGACACGGGTCGCTTTTTGCGGCTCGACTACGACAAGGCCTATGGACGAAAGCTTGTCGAGTGCCTCACGAACGGGCGTGCGGGACGCCCCCGCCCACTGCTCGACCTCAGCTTCGTTGACGACCTCCTCAGGCCGCATCTCGCCCGACACGATCGCTGCGCGGAGTTGCGTGAATACGAGGTCGCGGATCAGTTGCCGGGCAGGTGCTCGTGTGCTCGTAGGGATGGGCATGAAAGAATCATAAGACCTAATTACATATCAGATTGAGAGCCCCCACCTCTTCCCCCAACCTGATCTATCACCCCCTCAACGATCTTCGAGCAGGGGGGCTGCAGGTTGCCCTGGAGGCGGCAGGAGGCGCTTCCCAGGGCACCGCGCGGTGAGTCGGGTCGCCGCTGATCACTACAGTTCGCCGGTCCGCTCCGCATCCTGGACAACCCACGACCGTCTGTTCGCAATGACGACTCACCCCAGTCAGCCGAGCAAGTCGGCCCGTGGCCGTTTGCTTTGCGAACGCAGGGGCTAAACCCTCCGCCCGCCAAGCCTCATTCGGGTGCGGGTAGGCCCTAGACGTGGTCTGAGGCTGGAAAAAAGGTGGGCTCGGTAGTCATCGTGACTACCGAGCCCACCGGTGTGGAGCCGTGGTTGTGGTTACTTGCCAGAGACCTCGATGAACGTGTCCGCGGCGTCGCCGCCGTCAGGGCCGGCCGTCATGGTGGCGTGCAACGTGTAAACGCGGCCGTCTCCAACGAACTCACCCTGTGCGGACCAGGTGCCGTCCTTTTTCACGATGACTTCCTGACCGACGAACAGGTCACGGGTGTCTGCGCCATTCCAGTGGTTGAAGAGCCGGACGCGCGCGCCGGCGGCGCCCGTTCCGGAGAACTGGAACGTGTTCAGTGCAACCGGGGTCAGCTCACCGGACTGGTCGACAGCGAAGGGGGCGATGACACTTTCGGTCTTGACGAGCTTGACGTGGGTGGTGATGGTGTCCGACGAGCCCGCACCGGTCGTGCTGATGTGGAGCTCGTACATCAGGTCGTGAGCAAGCTCACCCGTCACCGACCAATTACCCGCTGCATCAACTGGGGCCTTGCCGAGGCTGCGGCCGTTGCTGGCCTTGACCTCGACGGTGGCGCCAGTGGTGCCCTTGCCGGTGAAGGTGACCTGCTTGTCGGGGGCGACCACGGTGGCGTTGTCACCCGGGGTCGTCAGCGACAGCGGCTGGACACTGGCCTGGGCGACGGCCTTGACGTGGGTGGTGATCGTGTCCGACGAGCCCGCACCGGTCGTGCTGATGTGGAGCTCGTACATCAGGTCGTGAGCAAGCTCACCCGTCACCGACCAATTACCCGCTGCATCGACCGGGGCCTTGCCGAGGCTACGGCCGTTGCTGGCCTTGACCTCGACGGTGGCGCCAGTGGTGCCCTTGCCAGTGAAGGTGACCTGCTTGTCGGGGGCAACGACGGTGGCGTTATCACCCGGGGTCGTCAGCGACAGCGGCTGGATGACACTGGCCTGGGCGACCAGCTTGACGTGAGTGGTGAGCGTGTCCGACGTGCCAGCACCGGTCGTGCTGATGTGGAGCTCGTACATCAGGTCGTGAGCAAGCTCACCCGTCACCGACCAATTACCCGCTGCATCGACCGGGGCCTTGCCGAGGCTACGGCCGTTACTGGCCTTGACCTCGATGGTAGCGCCGGGGGTGCCCTTGCCGGTGAAGGTGACCTGCTTGTCGGGGGCAACGACGGTGGCGTTGTCACCCGGGGTCGTCAGGGACAGCGGCAGGGCGTCGCCGGCCTCGGGGTTCAGGGTGATCGTCGAGGTGGTGACGTTGTTGCCCTTGCCGGTCTGGGTGACCTCGAGGATGTGCTTGCGGTCGTTGAGGTCGATGGTGTTGACGTGCCAGGTGCCGCTGGGGAGGGCGGTACCGGAGCCAATGACGGTCGCGTGGCCCTGCTCGCGGACGGTGATCTGGGCGCCGGGCTCGCCGCGACCGTGCATGGCGACGGCGCCGCCGAGGTGGGCCGCGTTGTCGACCGGCGCGGCGGTGGTCACCGCGTCACCGTAGGCGATGGTGGCGGTGATCTCACCGTTGACCTCGTCGTCGATCTCCTGGTGGATCTTGAGGCCGTAGTCGCCGCTGTCGTTCGGGGCGGGGATTGCGAGGCTCCAGGCACCGGACGGGAGCGTCGAGGCATCGACTCGATCGATCTCGTTGCCGGCGGCGTCCTGGACGACGACGGTCGCTCCGGGGTGGGCCGTGCCCGAGGCGACGGCATCCTGCGTGCGGTCGTCGGGGAACGTCGTCGCGACGGTCACCGGGGACACGGCCAGGTCGACGTCCACCGTGGTCTCGTCCGTCTTCTCGGTGCCCTCCCACTGCGTGAGGGAGACCGTCTGCTTGCCCAGCGTGAGGCCGGTGAGGGTCGCCGTCCACTCCCCGTCGTCGTTGATGACGACGGGGTCGCGGTCATTGATGACGACAGTCGCGCCCGGTGTCCCAGTGCCGGTGAGCTTCGCGGATCGGCCGTGCACGTCGGGATCGCTGACGGAGGCATGGAAGGCAGGCAATGCGTCATCCCAGCCGATGAGCTCGTCGAATTCAGGCTTGTCGGTCTTCCAAAGCTGGATGACCTGACCATCGCCATCGACCTTCATCCGATGATCGACTGCGAGCTTGATCTCGCCCGACGCCTGTGGTGCCCATGCCTGAAGATCATTGCTGGCATCGCATGGCTGAAGCGAGACCGGCGCATGGTGGCTCGCGGAGGGAACCGTCAAGCAGAGCTTCCCGTCAAGCGACGAGATGGGGCCAACGCGATCGGCGTTCGGCCACACGAGCTGCATCAGCGGTTCGGTCGGGAGGACTGACTTCTGTACCAACAGGGTCCCATCGGCCTTTATGCCGTAGTACGTGTTGTCAATCGCCCCATGGATGAGGAACGGTGTGACCACCCGCGGCGCGTCAGTCGCAGGTGCGGCAACGGCCGCCGGGCCAAAGCTCAGTCCCGTGAGGATGGTCGCCGCGGCGAGCCCGATGGCTCCTGCGGACTTAAGGGTCTTCTTCATGTAGATAGTGGTTCTTCCTGATCGTGCGCTTAGCGCGCGGCGTGCGGTTTGCGGTCTACTCGGCAGCGACGAGGGTGTTTCCCGCGTCGTCACTCATCTGGGTCAGTTCTGGGGCATTACCGATGTAGGTGATCGTGTTGCGGGCGCCCTCGGCGCCGATCTTTGCGACGCCAGACACCGTGATTTCGGCGTCGTTAGTCAGCAGGTACACCTGGGCGCACTCCGTGATGCTGAGCGCACCGTCGGTGAGGTCGGCCTCGGTGACTGTGATCGCGCCGTCCACGCACATGCCGCTCTCGGGCGCCGAGGCGGCCGACGCCGAGGCCGTCGGCTCTGGCTTGCCGTCGTTCGACGAGCCAGCGGTGCAGCCTGCAAGGAGAGCGACGGCTGAACCCGCGGTCAGGATGGCGAGCAGGGGCTTCTTCATGGTCGAGCCTTTCGGGAGGTGAGTTGAGAGAACGGCTAGTGATACCGGGCTTGATTCGAGGGTCTGATCTCGTCGGGTTGACCCGTCCAGCCCCTCGTTCTTTACTAACTTATCACAACGTATTTTAGATGGTCAACAGGCTAGATAGTCGGTTTGTGGTCGGTGCGGGCTGCGGTGCGCTTCGCACCGCGGGCCCAGGTGCCCCAATCGGACTGAGCCGAAGCGCCGAGATTCGTGGCGATGTCGTTCACGTCACTGGGCGACGTTTCGATGGCCGCTGCTACGGCCGCGGCCCAGGAGTCGACGCAGTCCGACGCCAGGAACTGGTCGTGTGTGTACAACTCGGCCATGCTGCTGTCGAGTGGCCCGACTGCGGGGGTGCCGAGTTCCAGGGCCCTGAAGGCGATGCCGCTTTGGAAAAAACGGCGGTAAGGCACGAGTACGGCGTCTGCAGTGGCCATCAGCTCGTCGAGCCGTTCCTCGGACACGTATGTGTCTTCGACCTGCCAGCCAGCCACCGCGGGCCAGCCTCTTCCCACAATCTCAAGGCGAACGTCGTTGTCGATTTTTGTGGCCAGGTCCCGGAGCATGTGTACATCCCGGTCGGGCTTGAACTGTCCAAGGACTCGCACCACCGGCATTGCGTTCTGGTCGTCCTGCGATTCGGCGATTCGCCTAGGGAGGACAGGGTGCGGCAGCTGCGTCAGGGGCGTGTTGGGGCAGTGGCGCTCGAGGATGCGTGTGGCGGCAGCGCTGTGCGCGACGACGCTGACCGACCGAATGAGGGAGGCGACATAGCGGGCGAGACGCGTGTAGCCCCGGGCATGCACGAGCGGTTCTGGGTCGTGCATGACGATATCGGCGGGTGTGTGGCGTCCTAGCGCGGCGCGAACCAGTGGTCGGTCGAGGTGCCCGAGGACAGGCCATGTCACCAGCACTCGGCCGTCGGCTTGTCGTGCGGTGCGACGAGCCCTGAGGAGGGCGCGGACGTAGCGGCCGAGCCAAGCCAGTGCGGTTCCGCCGGCAACGCACGGCTCAAAGATGCTCTCCACGACGACGTGGTGTCCATCGCCGCGCAGAGCGGCTGTGACACCGTCGGTGTAGTGCTTCAAGGTGCCACCGAGGGGATTCACGATCACCACGACTGCCTGGGACGGAGTAGTTGACGTGGTCATGAGTCGGCTCCTTGCCAAGCGGTGGGGGTGGGGGTGGGGACGGAGAGCAGCCCTTGGTATGCGAGCTCGTTGGAGGCCTGGGTGGGGCGGTGTAGCCAGCGGTCACTGGTGAGGCGGCCGTCCTCGGAGGGCAGTGCAGAGCGGACGGTGTCACGGTCCAAGGGAGAGCGCAGGGCCCGAGCAAGAGCCCATGCGAGGCGTGCCCCTAGATTTGTCGGGCCGTCGATGTCGATTACCTCGTGACCGTTCTCGGCGAGCCAGCCTGCGAGGCCGGTCTCCGAGGTGGTGACCACTGTCAGTCCTGCCGCGAGAGCTTCCTTGATGGGCAATCCGATCTGCTCCCGCCATCGCCCGTCGGGAACGGACGGAGCGACAAGGACTGAAGCGCGGCGCAGTTCTGCACGCGCTTGTTCGTGAGGGAGTGCGCCGAGAACGCGACGCCGGGAGGGGTCAGCGGCCGCCCATTTTTGGACCTCGAGGTGAAGCGGACCGGGGCCGATGATCGTGAGGACCGCTTCGGGCACGATCCCCTCGACGCGCTGCCATGCCTGCATGAGTTCGCGCACGCCCTTGCGGTTCTCGAGCGCGCCGACGAATACCGCGCTTAGAGGGCGGGGGTTAGAGCACTCATTGTCGGGGCGGGGCAGTTCGAGAACCACGCAAAAAGGAATCCCGTTCACGAAGGGGAGCTGTGTGTAGGCCCGGTGGGCGGCCGGGCTGGCATAGACGATGCAGTCAATGGCGAGTCGGGCTGCCGTGCCGATGATGAATGAAGCGGTAGTGACGGCGGCGCGCGGCAAACGCCGGCGGCCGGCCACAAGTCGATGGATGTCGTTGTTTTCCATCGCGTAGGTGCACACGGTCACGCGGCGGCGGCGAATGAGGGCCGCAAGCTTGAACGTTGTGATGAGCGCGACGTGGCGGGGCCATTCGCGGATCCAGAGCGGCTCGCAGACCTCAAGTGTCGTAGCCGCGGTGCCACCCAGACGGCGCAGGGCAGCCCCCAGGCTGACGTGTCGGATGCCGTCGCGGAGGGCGGTGCCGGTTAGGTCGTAGTTTGCCGAAAAGTAGAGCAACTCCGCCGGAGTGCCCAACTGGTGACGTTCAATGTGGACTGCACGCAGTTCCGGAACGACCCTGATCGACGCCGGGCCGGTCATGCGATGGTGCCAACGGGGTGTCGACGTGCTGCACGTCGCTTGGACTTCCCGCGAAGCGCGGGGACCGGCGCAAGCGATTCGGGGCCGGCTGCGGTGGTCGCAGGATCCTGCCCGTAGTAGTTCGTGTAGGTCGCGTAGCCGTATGCGTCGCGTCCTTTGACGGGCAGCATCGTGACGATGGTGCCGAGCACCCGGGCGTCGACGCGGAGGAGACTGTCAACGGCCGCACGCAGCTGAGGGCGTCGGCTCTTGCCCGTGGCCGTCACGACGAGCGCGCCACTGGTGAGGGAGGTGAGCACCGCAGCATCGGTGACGGGCAGCACGGGCGGGGCGTCGATCAGCACGACATCGAATCTGCTCGTGAGGTCAGCGATGACAGCCCGCATTGCGTCTGAACCCAGCAGCTCGCTGGGATTTGGCGGAATGCTGCCAGCGGGCAAGACGCTCAGCCCGCGCCGACCCCAGGGCTGTACGGCGTCGTCGAGCTCAACGTGACCGATGAGTACGTCGCTCAAACCCACCGTGCCGTCGAGGCCCATGATCTCGGCTGCGCGCGGGCGGCGCAGGTCGCCGTCCACGAGCACCACTCGCTCCCCCGCCTCTGCGATGGCGACAGCGAGGTTTGCGACCGTTGTGGACTTCC
>Ga0265798_10008921_pt1 | contig 12676 bp, 9 predicted proteins | sample P3T30metagenome_FD_192430 | JGI IMG/M metagenome (GOLD analysis project Ga0265798, IMG submission 192430) | Plant litter microbial communities from East Loma Ridge, Irvine, California - P3 T30 | ecosystem: Environmental > Terrestrial > Plant litter > Unclassified | place: USA: California...
GCTTTCGCTAACTACCCGCTAACGTACTCACTGGCGGGCGGACGCACCCACCTGTACTCTCTTGAACTGGGGTAAGGCGCGGCCCACCCGAAGCGCGTGGCCGGGAGCGGCGGTTAAGCGGCATAGTTGCGGGGTTGGTCGACAGAGTTAGCTATCGAAAAGCGAGCAAATATCTGCAAATAAATGCTTTGTGAAAAGGCGTCCTAAATACCTGCCGAAGACTTGGCACCGTGCTTGCCTTTGGAAGGGCAGACGCGTCGCTCTTTTTCTTCTCCCTTTTTAACTCTCTTCTCCGTCATGAAAACCTCCCTCTTTTCCTTCGTCGCTGCCGTTGCCCTGCTCGCCACCACCGCCGCTTCGGCTGCCCCCATCGACCACGACCGTGACCTGCGCCGGATGTCGCCCCGCGAACGCGCTCGTTTCGAACAAGCCCAGCGCGAGCGTGAGCGCCAGCAGGCTATCGAGCGCGCCCGCTGGGAAGCCCAGCACCGCAACGACCGGGGCCGCTACGGCCGCCACTAAGTAGCTGGTGGATTAACAAAAAGCGCCCCGACCTTTTACGAAGGCCGGGGCGCTTTTTGTGTTGCTATTTTAAGGTAAATATCTGAAAATAAATAAATTATGTAGTTGAAGCTAGGTCGGGCAGCCTCCGTGCGCTAGTCGGCGCTAGTCGGCGCTGGGCGGGGCAGCGAGGGTGGGCGCCCGTGCGTTGGGTACTGCGCCCTGGCCGGCGGGCCAGCCTTCGCGCTGCTGGCGGCGGTCGCCATCGGTGGTCTCGGTCTGGTCGTGCCACAAAATCTGCTGGGTCGGAAAAGGCAGGTCGATGCCGTGGGCCGTGAGGGTGTTTTTGATGGCCTCCAACACCTGATCGTGCGCGGCCATCACGTCGGCGCGGCGGGGCGGGTTTATCCACCAGCGGGCGCGGATGTTGACGCTGCTGCCGGCCAGGTCTACCACCAGGGCCTCGGGGGCGGGGTCGGCCAGCACGCCATCGACGCCGCGCATGGCCTCCACGATGAGCTGGCGGGCGCGCCCAATATCATCGCCGTAGCCAATGCCGATATCGTATTGCAGGCGGCGCTGCTCGTAGGCGGTATTAACCGTGACGGCATTGATAAACAACTCAGCATTAGGGATAACTACCCGTCGGCCGTCGTAGGTTTTGATGGTAGTAGCCCGCGTCTGAATCGACTCTACCGTGCCCTCAAAGTCCTTGTATTTAATCTGGTCATTGAGTTTGAACGGCTCGGTGATGAGCAGCAGAATGCCCGCCAGAAAGTTCTGAAAGATGTCCTTGAACGCAAACCCGATGGCCACGCCGCCCACGCCCAGCGCGCTGAGCAGGCTGGCCGGCGTGAAGCTAGGCACCATGATGGTGACCGTGACTAAAACGCCTAGAATGAGCGTCGCCACGTAAGAAAGCCGGCTCAGCAACAGCTTGAGGCTCTGGCTCTGGTTGCGATTGGCCACCAGGCGCTCGACCAGCGACTGCACGCCGCGGGCTGCAAATATGAACCCCACAAACACCACCAGGCCGATGAGCAGGTTGGGCAGCAGGGCCATGAAATCGCGGCCCATCTGGGTTATTTTCTGCCAGGCAATCGAGAAATCCATGCGTTGAGGTAGGGGGGAGCGAGCAGCCGGGCAGCCCGAAATGCCAGTATTTAGGTGGGTAGAAGCCTGGGTTATTTAGTGGCTGGGCGGGCCGGGGCCTCGGGGGTGACCACTAGCTGCACGGGCTGCCGGGCGCCGGTGCGCACGCGCAGCCAGGCGGCCAGGCGCTGCTGCTCGGCGGCTGGCAGGGCCGGGCGCACGCCCAGGGCCACTACTACCGTGGTGTCGGCCCGCAGCGAGTCGGCGCCCGCCCGCACGAGGCGGCTCAGGCCGAGGCGGCGCACGCTGGGGTGCTCGGCCTGCACCTCGCGCAGCAGGGTGGCCGGCGGCGGCAGGCTGGGCGCGGCCGTGCTGTCGGCGCGCGCAAGCTGCTGCTGCAATTGCAGCAGGCGGCCTTCGTAGCTCACCAGGGTTTGCTGCTGGCGGCTGCGCACGTCTTCGAGCACGCTGGTGCGCAGGGCCTGCGCGTCGGCCGAGTCGACGCGGGCCAGGCCCTGGCGCACCGTCAGGTCGGCCCCCTCCAGGCGGTATTGGGGCAGCTGGGCGCGGGCGGCGCGCAGCTGGGCGGGGCTGAGGGGCTGGCCGGCCAGCAGCACGTTGAGGGTGCGGGCGTGGGCCCCGATGCGGCTGGTCACCACGTAGGTACCCGGTGGGTTAAGCTGCTCATCTATAAAGCGCTGGGCATTGTGGGTAAAGGTGCCGTCGCGCACGATGCCAATGGCCAGGTACACGCTGGGTGCGGCCGTGAGCAGCGCTAGTCCCCAGATAATTGCCTTGACGCGCCGGGCCCCCCGGGTGGTTTCAAACTCGTGGTGCGGCAGGGGCAGTATCTGGATAACCAGAAACGTGGCTACGCTGATAAACACGCAGTTAATCGAAAATAAATACAGCGCTCCCCAAAAGTAGGGCCAGTGCGCCGTGGCCAGCCCGTAGCCGGCCGTGCACAGCGGGGGCATGAGCGCCGTGGCAATGGCTACGCCCGGAATAACGTTGCTGTGCTCGCGGCGGGTGAGGCCCACGGCCCCGGCCGCCCCCCCAAAAAGGGCGATGAGCACATCCCAGGTGGTGGGCTACGTGCGGGCCAGCAGCTCGGAGCCCGCATCGCTGAGGGGCGTGAGGCGGAAGTAGAGCGCCGACACCACCAGGCTCAGCACCGTGGCCGTGAGTAGGCTTTTGACCCCGCGCCGAATCAGCGTCAGCTCCATGGTGGCGGCGCCGTAGCCGATGCCCACGATGGGCCCCATGAGCGGCGAAATGAGCATGGCCCCGATAATGACGGCCGTCGAATTGACGTTGAGCCCCACCGATGCCACCAGGATGGCAAAAATCAGCACCCACAGATTGGTGCCCTGAAACGGAATGCCAGCTTCCACATCGGCCTTTATTTCGGCTGGCTCGGCCATGTCCTCGGTGAGGATAAAACGAGTGCGCAGGAAGCGTAAAAGGGTAGCCAGCATAGGCAGTGGGGCGCGGAGAGTAGAAGGGTTTTGGGATTAATTATTTTTTGAGTGAGGCTGAAGAGCCCAAATGGCAGGTTAAAAATTTGGTTTTCAAATTTTTAACCTGCCATTTGGGCTCTTCAATATATCAGCTTAATCATCGCTGCCAGCAGCGTCCGGCGCCGCCCGCAGCCAGTCGATGGCGGGCGGAACCTCCTCGAAAAAGGCCGTGGCAACCACCCGGCTCAGCTGCTCGGCCACGGCGGGCGTGTGCAGGCGGTGCACCGGGTCGGGCGCGGGCACGGCGGCGTAGTGGGTAAGGTCGGTATCGGCAAGCACGGCGGGCAGCCAGGTAGCGAGCAGCCACTCGCGGTCGGGGGCGGCCGGGGCGGTGGGCATGGCGCGGTGGTCGGCCAAAATACCCCGTAAATGATAGCGCCGCAGCAGGTTGTGGGCGTGTATGTAGAGGGCGCGGAACTCGGGCCCGGTCATAGGCACCCCCGACCAGTGCAGGTAGAGGTAGCCATCGGCGGGCACGTAGTCGACCGAGCCGACGGCATTACCAAAATAATGATAGGTAGGAAGCATGGTTTAGTAGAACAGGAATAGCAGCAGCGTAGTGCTCGCCCGGCCTGGCCGGGCAAGTGAATTGACCTTTAACGTAAGACCTTGTGCCACGGTCGAAAAAGCAGTGCATTATACGGCTTTAAGCCAACTACCGGGCCTGCTAATCATGCTTATTCTGCCCGTAGCTCGGTGCTGGCGGGGCGCAGGCCCGGCGCATTCAGCGTAACGCCGATAGCGCCAAGCCCCGTAGCCTGCACGTACACCAGCAGGCGGCCTTGGTGGGCGCGGTGTCGGGGCGCGGTGGGGCTGTCGTGGTTGGCAAGGTCGCCGTTTTCGATGCCCAACAGGCGGGCGGGGCCGGTGAGGGCCACGCTGATTTCATCGGTAGCGGTGAGCACGGGGCGGCCGGCTTCGTCCACGATGGCGACTTCGAGCTGGGCCACGCCGCGGGTTTTGGCGGGTAGGGTGCGGCGGTCGGGCGTGAGCTGGATGGCGACGGGCGCGCCCACCGTTTGCAGCTTCATTTCGCTCACCATTTTGTCGTTGCGGTAGCCTTTGGCCGATAGCTCGCCCGCTGCATACGGGACGTCCCAGGTAGGCTGGTTGCCGGTTTTACGGCCCAATGACTGGCCGTTGAGGAATAGCTCGGTGGCGTCGTTGGTGGTGTAGGCAGTTACGCGCACTTGGGTGGCGGCGGGCCAGTTCCAGGTGGCGGTGCCGCGCGGGCGGCGGGTAGGTGCGGCCCCGGCCGCGGGTGCTTCGGCGGCGACCAGGTAGAGCATGGGCGCGGTGGTCCAGAGGCTTTGGCGCAGGTAGTACTCGGGCTTGGGGAAGCCAGCCATGTCGAGCAGGCCCGCGCCGTTGGCGCGCTGCGGCCAGCGGCCGGCCTCGCCGAGGTAGTCGATGCCGGTCCAGAGGTATTGGGCCGACACGTAGGCGTTGCTATCGACGGCCGCCCAGGCGTTGCGGGCCATGCCGTTTTCGCTGCCGTAGATGATGCGATTGGGGTACTTGGCGTGGTCTTCAGGGTAGCGAAACTCCTGGTAGTTGTAGCCCACCAGGTCGAGGGCAGCGGGGTAGTCGGTGAAGTTGGACATCACCACGCCAGCCAGCGCCGCCGTGATGGGCCGCGAGCTATCGGCCTGCCGGGCCACGGCCGCCAGGCGCTTGGCGATGGGGCCCATTTCGGCGGCGGGCGGGTGGTTGGGCAGGTAGCCTTTGCCGTAAATCTGGGGGTTGCGGCCGGTATTCAGCACCTCATGCGAGTAGGGGTCGTTGGGGTAGTCGATTTCGTTGCCGATGCTCCACATGATGATGCTGGGGCGGTTGCGGTTGCGCAGCACCATATCGCGTAGGTCGCGCTCGCCCCACTCCCTGAAGTACTCGTGCGGACCAAATTGGGCGGGCGTGCCCACGTTCCAGCCGGCCACCCACTTGTTTTTGCCGTGCTCCCACTCGTCGAAGGCCTCGTCCATTACCAAAAAGCCCAGGCGGTCGCAGAGTTGGTAGAGGTAGTCGGCGTGTGGGTTGTGGCTCATGCGCAACGAGTTGCAGCCGCCCGCTTTCAGTGTTTTCAAGCGGCGCTCCCATACCTCGGGCGGCACGGCCACGCCGAGCGCGCCCGCATCGTCGTGGATGCAGAGGCCCTTGAGCTTCATATTCTCGCCATTCAGGAAAAAGCCCTGGTTGGCATCGAAGCGGATGCTGCGCACACCTACTTCCTCGCTCACTTCATCAACGGGCTTGCCCGCCACGGCCAGCGTGGTGCGCAGCCGGTACAGGTTGGGATGGTCCACGGACCACAGCGCGGGCTGCTTGATGGGCAAGGTCAGGCCGGCGGTGGCATCGCCCTTGGGCTTGGCCGAAATCGTCTGTTTGGCCGTGGCTACGGGTTGGCCCTTAGCATCGAGCAAGGTGCTGGTAACCGTGACGTTAACAGCGCTGGCCGAGGTGTTGGTGAAGCTCACCGCCACCTTGCCAGTGGCGGCGCTGGCGCTCACGGTGGGCGTGGTGAAGGCTACGCCCCAAGGCCGGATATGCACCGGCGCGGTAGCCAGCAAATACACGTTGCGGTAGATGCCCGAGCCGATGTACCAGCGCGAGTCGGCCGCTTCGTGGTGGTCTACTTTCACGGCCAGCACGTTGGGGCCAACGGCCTTCAGGTAGGGCGTCAGCTCGTACTGAAAGGAGGCGAAGCCGCTGGGGCGCTTGCCCAGCGAGTGGCCATTCAGCCACACCTCGCTATTCTTAGAAACCCCGTCGAAGTAGATGAATACCTGCTTGTTGCGGAAGCCAGCGGGCACCGCGAACGTTTTGCGGTACCAACCCACGCCGCCCGGCAAAAAGGCCGTGGCGCTGGCCCACTGCTCGCTATACGGCCCCTCAATGCTCCAATCGTGGGGCAGGTCGAGGGCGCGCCAGTCTTGGTCGGCGGCTTTGGGCTGCTCGCTGCCGGGCACGTCGCCTAGGTGAAATTTCCAGTCGCTGGTAAAGAGGATTTGCTGTCGTTGGGCCTGGCTGGGTAGGCTCGCCAGCAGCCAAGCCAAGCTTAGCAGGAGGGTTGTTTTTAGAGTCATTAGAGGGTAGGAAAAGGAGAGGATTACTGAGAGGTAATGCAGAGCGCAGCGAAGCATCTCGCGTGGCGCAGTAATAGCAGCGTCATTAATTGCTGCGCCACGCGAGATGCTTCGCTGCGCTCTGCATGACAGTCGGTGAATAGGCGGCGGAAACTACGGCCGATATGCTTTGCCCAGCACCAGTTTGTCGCCCGATAGATCAACCTCGAACAGGTGCGGCACGCGATGGTAGTTGCCCTTGATATCCAGGTGGCTGTGTAGCACTAGCAGCTGCTTGCCCTCAAAGGTGCGGAATAGCATGCCGTGCCCGTAGTTGGGCGGCGTGATGGGATTGGGTTCTTGCTTCCAGGGGCCGGCTAAGGTGCCGCTGGCCGAGTACGCCACGCCTTGGGTGTACACATCGTAGACCCAACTGGTCCAGAGCATGCCGAGCTTTCCGGTTTTGGTACGGAAAACCCAGGGGCCATCGGTTACTTTATTGGGGTGGGCGGGGCCGGTGCGCGGGTTTTCGCGGCTCCAAGGCGCGGCGCTGGCCTTGAATAGGATTTGGCCGGTGCCGGTGGTGCCGCTTAGGTCGGGCTTTAGCTCGATTTTCTCGACTGTGCCGTCCTGGTTTTGCACCCATTCGTGGCAGTAAAGCAGGTAGGGCTTCTTGTCTTTATCAATCCAAAACGTGCCGTCGAGCGTCGATTTATTGGCCGGCAGGTACGTGGCGTCGCCCGCGGGGCGGTAGGGGCCGGCGGGCTGGTCGCTCGTCAGGATATGGACAGCCCGGCGCTCCAGCGTGCCGCCCTTCTCCGCATCAATCTTGAGCGCACGGTTGGTGAACGTGGCGATGTAGTAGTATTTGCCTTTGTAGGGGTGAATTTCGGCCGCCCAAATCATGGGGTTTGGCCCCATCCAGGAGGTAGTATCGGGCTGGGCAACTTTGGTGGGGCCGGTCCAGTGCTTGAGGTCTTTGCTTTGCCAGAGCAGCCCGCCAGTGCCAGTCATGTAATAAGTATGCGTGCGCTGGTCAGCCATGATAAATGGGTCGCTCAGCCGGATGGAGTCGAGCGGCACATTTTGGCGAACGACGGGCGCCGGCTTTTGGGCCGTGGCGGCCAGAGGCAGCAGACCGCTGAGCAGCGCTAGTGTTGCTATTCTTTTAGTAAGTAGCATGAAGAGGAGTGAAAGGGTGGGAAATAGGTGGTTAGCTTTACGTGCTCGTCAAACGCGGGCGCCTCACCCCCCGGCCCCCTCTCCGAAAAGGAGAGGGGGAGCCGACCGTAAGCGAACGCTAGTAAACATAAGGAAGTCGTTAGGCTCCCCTCTCTTCGGAGAGGGGGCCGGGGGGTGAGGCGCTGCGTTAGGGTAGCAAATATCTTGAGCCACTTAATTGCCCTACTTCAACTCGCTTACCAGCGTGGTGATGGAGCGCGGGGCCACTTGTAGCGGCTGGCCCGCCGGCACGGATGCGCCGGGCTGCAAGTCGGCCGTGGCCGAGGTTACGTAGGTTTTGCCGGCGCCCAGCCGGCCGCCGCTCAGCACGAGCTGCACGGTGGCTGGGGTGTCGTTGTCGTTCACTACGACGGTTACCAATTGCTTGCCATTTGCGCTTTTGTAGGCTGAAACCAGCGGCTGGCCAGCGCGGTCTGAGTCGGCCAATTGGGCGTCGAGGCGCACGGCGCCGGGGCGCAGGTAGCGGCTGTAGTTGCCCAGGGCCCAGAGCATTTTGCTGGGGTAAAACTGGCCATCGGTCGTGTTTTTGTCGATGTACACGAGGCCGTCCTTGTAGTCGTAGGGCGAGATGGCGAGCCACCACTGCCAGGCGGCGGCGTTGGCCACGGCTAGGTCGGCGTGAATGGCGCGGGCCAGGTACAGCGCGGGTTTCATGCCCAAGTCGCGCGGCCCGCCGTTGATTTCGCCCGCGTTATCGCCCAGTATGCAGTATTCGCTCTGCCAAAAAGCCAGCTTGGGCACAGCGGCTACCTTGGCCGCCAGCTGCTGGCGCGTAGCCACCGCCTGCGGGTAGGGCGAAGTAGTAAAGTAGCTGTGCCCCGCAATGATGGGCGCCACGCGGGGCGTGCTGCCGAGATAGGTCGGCGCGGCTTTATCTCCAAAAAAAGCCCCTATTTGGTCGCCCTGGCCGGGCTTGTCGGCGGCGCTGAACAGGTAGTCAAGCTTACCGGCTTCGGTGATGAGCAGCTGCGTGGGCAGCTTGCTGGCCGCCAGCTTCTCGCTCAGCGCTTTGCTGATACCGGCAATGTCGGTATTTTGGAACGGGGTGCCCTCCTGGCCGCCGTCGCTCCAGTCCCACTGCGGCTCGTTTACGGGGCTGAGGTAGGCGAACGTGATGCCGGTTTTTTGGCGGATGCCTTCCAGTACGCGCACGCAGTAGTCGGCCAGTGGGCCAAACTTATCGGGGGCCAGGTTGGGCTGTTTGGCGGTGGCGTAGGCCTTGCCATTGCGGGTCAGCGATACGGGCGGGCTGTTCAGGAAGCCCAAAAACTGGGTTACGCCGCGCTTTTTGGCGGCTTCCAAAAACCACACCTGCCCGGCTTGCTGCGACCAGTCATAGGTGCCAGCCGGAGTCAGGAAGGACTCGGCGCGCCGCCATTCGTCTTTAATGCCGCTGGTCGGGCCCTGCTCGGCGCTGCCCGCCCCGATGTTGAAGCGCCACATCGACAAGCCGATGCCTTTTTCGGGGCTAAAGAGCAGGTCGGCAATGGCCTCCTTTTTGGCCGCGGGCCAGTTGCCCACAAACTGGCCCGCCCAGGCATCGGAGGCGGCGAAATTGGCGATGGTCTGGTGGTTGTTGGTGGCGTCGATGCGCACGGTGGTAGTCGCAGGCGCTTGGCTGCGGGCGGGGCTGGCGGCCAGGAGCACGGCCAATGCCGGGGCTACGGCGCTTAGCTTCAAAGGAAAAGACATTAGGTAAGGGTTGGAAAAAGATAATCCGGCCGCCCCTCTGGGGGAGGAACAGCCGGATTAGTCGGAGTAAAGATGTTGCGCGGACTTTGTAAGCCGCGTTTGGCTGCACGCTTACGCACGCGGACTACAAAGGCCGCGCAACTAGCTTAGTAGCCAGGGTTCTGCGTTACGTTGCCGCCCGAAAGCTGAATCTGGTTGGTCGGAATCGGGAACATGTTGTTGGTGGCCGAAATCTGGTCTTTTACCTTGCCGCCGTCATACTGGTCGGTGTTGGTGCGCTGGGAAGTATTGAAGGCCTGCATCACGGCTACGAGGCGCTTTTGGCGCACGAGGTCGTAGTAGCGGTGGCCTTCCATGGCCAGCTCGAGGCGGCGCTCCAGCCAGATGTCGCTCAGCAGCTGCGCGCCGGTTGAGGTGCGGGGCAAGACCGCGCCGGGGTTGAGGCGGTTGGCACGGGCGCGCACCAAGTTCAGCGAAGTCAAGGCTTTAGCGTCCTGGCCCAGCTTGCTCGACGCCTCGGCGTGGATGAGCAGCAGGTCGGCGTAGCGCATCTCGATGCGGTTGAGCGGCGAGTGGTTACCCTCGTTGGCGGGGCGGTCGGCCAGCGGCAGGAACATCTTGCGGCTGATGCGGCCCGACTCGTTTTCGGCGGGCTTGGTATCGTAGCTCGAATAGTCGAAATTGGCCGTTTTGGGCCCCACGTTGTCGCCCTGCTTGATGATGGTCCACTGGCGGCGCGGGTCGTTGCCGAAGGCCTGCTCCAGGTTGCTGGTGGGCGTGTTGAAGCCCCAGCCGCCGTCGGCGCGGCTGCGCATCACCACCGTGAGGTAGGTGCCGAGGTTGAAGGTCTGGTTAGCGTTGTAGTTGAACTCAAAAATCGACTCGACGCCGTTGGGGTTGCTCACGCTCCACACTTTATCGAAGTCGCCCAGGCTGTACTGGTTCGAGCTGATAACTGCTTCGGCGGCCGTTTGGGCCTGCGCCCATTGCTCGGTAAAGAGGTAGGCCTTAGCCAGGTACGCATTGGCCGAGCCCTTGGTAACGCGGCCTTTGTCGGTGCTGAGGCGGGCGTTTTTCTCGGGCAGCGCGGCCGCGGCTTCCTGAAAATCCTTGATAATCTGGGCGTAGCAGTCGGCGGCCGTGGCGCGCTTCATAACCACGGCATCGGCCGGCGATACGGGCGTGAGCACCAGCGGCACGCCGCCGTAGCCCTTCACCAGTTCGAAGTAGTTGTAGGCCCGGATAAACTTTAGCTCGCCAATCAGCTGCTGCTGCAAGGCGGGGTCGATGGGCGCCTTGGCAACGCCGGCCAGTGCGGCGTTGCAGTTACCGATGGCTTGGAAGATAAAGGTGTAGCGGTTGTCGAACCACTCGTTATTGGGCAGCCAGAAGAAGCGGGCGAAATCGCCAAACTCGCGCTGGTCGCCGGCAATAGCGTTGCCTTTCCAGGCATCGTCCGAGCCCGCGTCGCCAAACATCCGGCTGCGGTCGATTTTCCACCAGTCGTCCTGGTCGGCCAGGGCGTAGCAGCCCATTACGGCCGCCTTGCACTCATCGGCGTTGGTGTAATAGTTATCGGTCGTTTGCTGGCCCTGGGGCGAAATGTCCAGGAAATTGGAGCACGAGGGCAGGCCGAGGCTCAAGCTCAGGCCCAGCGCCAGGGCAAAAGTGCGATTAAAGGTTTTCATGATATATACGGGTGGGATGGTTTGAATTTTTAATTTCTGAATTACGACCGTCATGCTGAGCGCAGCGCAGCGGAGTCGAAGCATCTCTACCTCAATACTAACTCTTGACGCTTAGCAGAGAAGCGGTGGAGATGCTTCGACTCCGCTGCGCTGCGCTCAGCATGACAGCCAAATCAGAAACTTAGAAAGCAATGTTAGCACCCACCAGGTAGGTGCGGTTGGTGGGGTAGTTGCCCAGGTCGATGCCGCGGTTCAGCGCCGAGGAGGTATCGGTGTACGAGCGGCCATTGCCGATTTCGGGGTCGAGGCCGCTGTATTTGGTGAAGGTAAACATGTTCTGGCCGCTTACATAGAGGCGCAGGCTAGCCATGTGCAGGGCGCTCGAAACCTGCTTATTAAAGGTATAGCCCACCTGTAAGTTCCGCACGCGGGCGTAGGAGCCATCCTCCACGTAGAAGTTGTTGAAGCGCGTCAGGTTTTGGTTGTTGTCGTTGGCCGTGATGCGGGGCACCGTGGTCGAGGTGCCTTCGCCGTGCCAAGCTGTGTTTTCGAGGCCGCTGATTTTGTTGTAGTTGTAGCTGCCCGAATACCACCAGCCTTTGTTGGCGTTCACCACGTCGTTGCCGAGGCTGCCCACCAGCGAAGCTTGCAGGTCGAAGCCCTTGTAACCCAGGTTCAGGTTTACGCCGAAGGTCAGGTCGGGCGTGGGGTTGCCGATGTACTGCTGGTCTTTGGCGTCAATCACCCCGTTGCCGTCGAGGTCAGCGAAGCGGAAGTCGCCGGGCCGGGCACCGGGTTGCAGCAGCGTGCCGTTGGCCGACTGGTGGCTGTCAATCTCGCCCTGATTCTGGAAGATGCCCGTGTTTTTGTAGCCATAAAACGCGCCTACGTAGCCGCCTTCTTCGGTCTTGGATGGCTGACCGAAAACGGGCGACCGGCCCGAAAACAGCGGCTGGCCGTTGGCTAGCTTATCCACCTTGCTGATGGCGCGGGTACCGTTGATGCTCAGGCCGTAGGTGAAGTCGCCGCGCGTTTCGGCGTAGCCCACCGTGAAGTCCAGGCCGTTGGTTTTCATGCCCCCGATGTTGCTCACCGGGCTGATGTAGCCATTGCCAGCATGCGCCGGCAAGGCCTGAAGCATCAGCATGTCGATGGTGTTGCGGCGGAATACGTCGAACGTGGCCGTCAGCTTGTTGTTGAGGAAGCCCAAATCAACGCCCAAATCGTAGTCTTCGACCGTTTCCCATTTGATATTGGAATTAGGTACGTTGCTCTGGATAACCGCTACTTGCGTCGCCCGGTCGTCGCCGGTTACGTAGTAGGTTTTGGCCAGGGTAGCGGTGTAAGCGGCGTTGGTGAGGCTGCTGATGTTCTGGTTGCCCACGCGGCCCCAGCTGGCGCGCACTTTCAGGAAGTTTAGCGTCTCAAACGACTTCATGAACTCCTCGTCGGTCACCAGCCAGCCCACCGAGAGCGACGGGAAGTTGCCGTAGCGGTTGCTGGGCGCGAATACCGAGGCTCCGTCGCGGCGGATGCTGGCCGACAGCAGGTAGCGTCCCTTGTAATCGTAGGTCAGGCGCCCAATCAGCGAGGCGATGGTATTCTCGTAGAGGCGGCCCGTGGCGTTGAAGCCGGACGTGGCCGCATCGGGGTAGCGCAGGCTGGGGTCGTTGCCCGGAATGGCCTGCCCCGTGCCACCCAAGGGGCGGTTGCTGAACTTCTCATACGTGGCGGCAGCCAGCGCGGTGAAGTTATGGTCGCCTATTGACTTGCTATAGGTCAGCGTGTTGGTGCTGTTCCAGTACAGGTTGATGTTGTGCTCGCGCGTCACCGAGTTCACCTGGTTGCGCTCGTTGGCGTCGATGGTGTAGAACGGTGA
>Ga0265798_10008922_pt1 | contig 12676 bp, 10 predicted proteins | sample P3T30metagenome_FD_192430 | JGI IMG/M metagenome (GOLD analysis project Ga0265798, IMG submission 192430) | Plant litter microbial communities from East Loma Ridge, Irvine, California - P3 T30 | ecosystem: Environmental > Terrestrial > Plant litter > Unclassified | place: USA: California...
GATGCGCTGGGCGAAGCCTTCCACCACGGCGGTCTTGCCGACGCCGGCCTCGCCGATCATGATCGGGTTGTTCTGGCGGCGCCGCATCAGGATGTCGACCATTTGCCGGATCTCGTCGTCGCGGCCGACGATCGGGTCCATCTTGCCGCTGCGCGCCTGTTCCGTGAGGTCGACCGTGAATTTTTTCAGCGCTTCCTGCTTGCCCATCGCCGCCGGCGCAATGGCGCCCGACGCTTCGCCCGGGCTCGCACCACCACCGCTGAAGCCGTCGGTGGCCACCAGTCCGGCTTCCGGCGATGCGTCCAGCAGCTTGCCGAAATTGTCGGTCAGGTGCTCCAGCTTGATCTTCTCGAACTGCCTCGACATCCCGTATAAACCGTTGCGCAGGCCGGGAGTTTTCAATACGCCCACCACCAGGTGGCCCGAGCGGATCTGCGATTCGCCGAACATCAGGGTGCCATACACCCAGGCGCGCTCTACCGACTCTTCCAGCTGCGCCGACAGGTCGGTCACGGACGTGGCGCCGCGCGGCAGCCGGTCCAGTGCCGCGGTCAGGTCGCGCGCCAGGGCGGCTGGATCGATGTCGTACTGGCGCACGATGCGCAGCAGGTCCGAATCCTGCAGTTGCAGGATCTGGTGCAGCCAGTGCAGCAGTTCGACGTAGGGGTTGCCGCGCAGCTTGCAGAACACGGTGCTGCTTTCGATGGCCCGGTAACACAGGCTGTTCAGTTTTCCAAACAATGCGACGCGGCTGATGTCTGCCATGACTTCCCCTGGTTGGTGTTATATCGATTCATGAAGCCGGATCACCATCTGGTCGAGGTCACGCCGCGGCGGGCCGCTGGCCAGCCAGGTGCTCCAGCCCATGCGGGTGGCGCCGCCCAGGCGCAGCGGCGGCCTCTGTTCCTTCTTTAGTACCAGGCGCACGTCCCAGTCGAGCGCCAGGCCGACGTAAGTGCGGATCCAGGCCTGCAGCCGCGCCAGGCTGTCGCCGCCCGGCATGAAGCGCCCGTAGTCGGCGTAGTCCAGCGGCCCGATCACGAGGCGGAACTTGTTCTGGCAATCCCACACGCTGCGGCCCAGCATCAGCGAGACGCCGAGGCGGTTGCCGTCTTCAAGCGCGCCGATCCGGCTCTGGACGTCAAGCGGGATGCGCATCCAGTGCCCGACGAACTGTTCGACCTCGAACGGCAGCTTGAAATAGGCACGCAGGATCGTCACCAGGCCGGCGGCCGGGCGCGTCTTGTTGGCCAGCAGGCCGGCGAAGTGCAGCTTGGCGAAGTCGCCGATCGCGTCGCGCCCGCGCAGCGCCGGTGCGCCGATGCCGAACAGGCTGCCGACGAAATCGGAAAAGCGGTCGGCGTCGCGCCGGTCCAGGCTGATGACGGGTTCGGCGCTTGCGCGGGCGCGGTAGAACAGCGCCAGCATGCGGTGGTGGAACACGTCGAGAAAGGCCAGCATGGTGCCGTCGCCGCCATGGCGCAGGCGGTCGCGCACGTATTCGGTGATGTGCAGCGGCAGCGGGCCGTTGGCGCCCAACAGGCCGAAGAAATTCACGGCCAGGCGCGCCTTGGCGGCGCCGTCGGCGCGCGTGAAGCGCGCCAGCGCGGTGGGGTGGAAGATCAGCCCCGGGTCCTGGCCGAAGCCCACCGCATCGTCGCGCGGGCGCAGCGAGGCGCCGATGCGCGGCAGGTCGGGCCGGGCATTTTCCAGCAGGCGCAGCACCTGGAAGAAATCCATGCGCGCGGCCTGCGCTTCGAGCTGCAGTTCGAGTTCTACAGGATCGCGCATACACCCACCTTGCCCGGCCAGCGCATGATCTCGCCGCGGCCGACGGTGCGGACCACGGTTTCGGTGAACGCATTGATCGACACGTACTGGGCGAAGAATTCGCTCAGCACCGCGCCCAGCACGAAGGCGCCGCTGCCTTCGAAGGCCGCGTCGTCCAGCGTGAGCGTGACCTGGATGCCGCGTGCCAGCGCGATCGGACCGGGTGACGGCATGCGCCGGGTGACCGCTTTCGCCGCGATCGAGCGCACGCCGTCCACCTGGCGCCGGGCGTTCGGGTCGGCCGGATGGCAGTACACGGCCAGCAGTTCACGCAAGGCGGCCGCGCCCTGCTGGGCATCGGTGTCGAGGAGCGACAGGTAATTCAGCGACAGCTGGTTCAGCAGGCGCCAGGCCATGCTGCCTTCGGCGAACGAGGGCCGCGGCTGGCTCGGCCCGGCCAGGCAGCGCAGCGCCGTCACCGGCGCGCCGTCGTCGAGGATGAAATCGGTCTTGCCGGCGCCGATCGTCAATGCCAGCGGCAGGTCGCGGTTGGTGCACCACACGCTCAGGGCCAGCTGACGCAGGTCGGCGCCGTACGGACTTTCCGCCGCGTCGACGATGGCGATGAAGGTCTCGCTGCCGATGTAGCTGGAGCGCGGGCCGTCGCGGCGCTGGCGCTGCGACACCTGGCGCGCTTCGCGCCGCACCTGGTAGAAGGCCTGCTCCTGCTGCGCCGCGGCGATGTCCTTGGCCGCATACAAGGGCTGGAAGGCCCGCTGCGAATCGGGCCCGGCGCCGAAGGCCGTGACCGCGTCGACCTGATATACCTCGTAATCCATGGGCCGGGTGCGGTCGACCAGCACATGGTATTCGAGCTGCTCGCCGGTGACGTTGATGCGGTCGGCGCGGCGCTTGAACAGGTTGACCGCCGGCGTGCAGTGCAGCGCGAAATTGGAGGCGTCGAGCGCGCGCTCCAGCTGCGCGTCGGCGCGGTTCAGCAGGATCGTGATCTCGACTTCGCGCTCCTGGCACTGGCGCAGTGCCGGCAGCAGGCCGGCCAGTTCGACGAACTGGAAGCGCTGCGGGAAGGCGAAGTACTCCTGCAGCAGGCGATAGCCCTGGAAGCCGCGCCGCTCGCCCGGCAGCAAGGCCTCGCTGTCGGCCAGGCCGAGCGGCCGCAGCGCCGACTTCGGCAGCAGCCGGTGCCAGGCGGCCGGGCGCGCGACCGGCGTCACCAGCACGCCTTCGACGCCGGCCAGCAAGGTTTCCAGGATCCGTGCCGGCATCTCGTCGGTACCGCGCAGGTGCAGCGGCAGCGTATCGAGCGGCAAATCCTTGAACGCAGCGCCGGTGCTTTTCAGGCGCAGGCGCAGGCCGGCCTTGACCGCCGGCGGCCACTGCACGTTCAGGCCGGCCTGGCTGCCGCCGTGGGTAAAGAACCTGGCTTCCACCAGTTCGACCGGCCACAAGGTCAGGGCGTGGCCGGTGCGGAACTCGCAGGCGGTGTTGTCGCCCGGCCCCAGCACGCTGCGCATGGCGCTGCCGCGCGCCACGCGGTAGCCCTTTTGCAGCGCCGGGTTGGCCAAATCGGGCTGCAGCTGCACGATGGCCATCGACGGCGTCGGCGCCAGCAGCTGCGGATACACCAGCTCCGACAGGTGCTGGGTGAAGCGCGGGAATTCGGCGTCGATCTTCATCTGCACGCGCGCCGCCATGAAGCCGAAGCCTTCCAGCAGGCGCTCGACGTAAGGGTCGGCGCATTCGAAGCTGTCCAGTCCCAGGCGCCCGGCGATCTTCGGATAGTCGTGGGCAAACTCGCCCGCGGCTTCGCGCAGGTGCTGCAGTTCCTGGCTGTAGTAGCGCAGAAAGCGCGGATTCATGGTGCACCCCGCCCGTTCGACTCGGTCACCAGCACGGCGCCGCATTCCAGGTCGAACTCCGTTTTCAGGTACAGGCGTTCCGGATAGGGCTGGGCCCAGAGATCGGCCTCGATGTCGAAGTCGACCTTGTTCCCGTCGACCTCCGTGCCGTGCGCCTTGACCGAGACCGAGCTGCGGATCAGGCGCGGCTCGAAATCCCAGATCGCCTGGCGGATGGCGCGCTCGAGCGCCGCGATGTCCAGGTTCGAGACCGCATTGCCGGCCAGGCCGGTCACGCCGTAGTTCAGCACCGAGTCGGCCAGGTGCGGCAAGGCAGGCGTGGTGGTCACCGACAGCAGGTTGGTGGTATTCAGCAGCCACGCCAGGTCGCGCAGGACGCCCTCGCGCAGGGTGCGCAGCGACATCACGCGCCGTTCGCGCGGCTCGACCGTGTTGCCCGGCTCATCGTCGGTCAGGCGGTCGAGCAGCGACGGCTGCAGGCGTTCGCGCGGCGCGAGTTCAGCCATGGGCGTCGTCGTCCTCGTCGGCATCGAACTCGATCACGCGCACGTCCATCAGCGGATACTCGGCGGCGTCCGTGACCAGCATGCGCTGGCCCAGGCCATGGCCGTCCTCGCGCCATTCGGTGCGGCGCGCCAGCAGCAGCGCGTCGTCGCCGTGCGCCAGCGTGTCGACGTAGCGGGTCGGCACCAGCCCCACCGTTTCCGCGCCATTCGCCAGCGTGAACGATGCAGGCGTCCAGACCAGATCCCGCAAGTCGCTGGGAGGATCGAATGCGATGCGGCGGATATGCTGCATCGGCACCCAGAAGTAGCGTCCGTTGATGATGGCTTCCAGCACCGGCCCGAGGCGGCCATCGCTGTCGGCCAGCCACGCAAAGCGCTGGCCGTCGATGCTGCCGGCACCCGCCGGCGCGGCCTCGAATGCCTGCGCGCGCATGGCGGCAGCGCGCGCGTGGTCGGCGGCGGCGTCATGCCGGAGTGCTTCGACCAGCAGCGCCAGCCATGCCGGCGGCTGGCCGAAGATCAGCGGCGCGTGCGCCGCCCTGAAGATTTCACCGCGCAAGGCTTCGCACTGGATCGCTTCGCGGTAGGTCTGCACCATCGGCAAGGCAGCGGCATCGAGCTCGCCCACCACGTTCAGCTGGTTCAACGCACGCTTCCATTCGCCCATCACGCACAGCAGCTGGAACAGGAGGATCCGGTGTTTCGGGTTGGCGGCATCCTTGCGCACCTGGTCCTGGACGGCTGCAAGGGCGTCGCCGGGTTTGCCTTCTCGAAGCAGCGTTTGCGGATTCATGAACGTCCTGTGGGCAGGTAAATGGACGGCCGCCGGCGGCCGCCCGGGACAGCCGTCTTATGCCGCCTTGGCAGCGGTGCCTTCGGCATTGCCTGCGATATCCCAGGCAAAGTCGAGCGTGGTGTCGGCTGCGCCCTCGCCGGTTTGCGGCGTGTAGGAGAAGGTGACTTTGGCGAAATTCAGGGTCACGTTTTCCGTCAGGCGGTCTTCGCCGCCGCTGCCGCCGGTCGATACCGAGGTCACCATCACTTCTTCCATGATGATGTTGATGTATGGGATCTGGCCGGCGCCGGCCTTGCGCGCCATCAGGCTGACCTTGGGAATGTGCGTGCCTTTGGCCAGCTGGATCATCAGCGCGTTCGACGCCGCATCGACGTACTTGGTGAACGACAGGTCCTGGAAATTCGCCTTGCCGGCACCGCCGCCCTTGCCCATGTGGGTCGTACCCGACTGCGACATGCCCCAGCTCCAGGCCAGCACATCGATATCGCCTTTCGCGCCCTGGACTTTGTCGGCCGATTCGCCTTTGATCAAGCTGCCCATGTTGATGAACATATCAAGTGCCATGTCTTTTCTCCTGTGTGCCGGCCCGATGCCGGCGGTTGATTATTAAGGAACAGCGGGTGGTCAGCCGGCTTTCGCCGATGGCAGCTTGGAAACCAGCCGCAGCGACACGGTCAGGCCTTCGAGCTGGTAATGCGGACGCAAGAAGAACTTGGAGGTGTAATAGCCCGGATTGCCCTCGACCTCTTCCAGCACCACTTCGGCGGCCGACAGCGGCTTGCGCGCCTTCGTGCCTTCGCTGGAATTGGCCGGATCGCCATCCACGTATTGCTTGATCCATTTGGTCAGCCAGCGCTGCATGTCGTCCTTTTCCTTGAACGAGCCGATCTTGTCGCGCACGATGCACTTCAGGTAATGGGCAAAGCGGCAGGTGGCGAACAGGTAGGGCAGGCGCGCCCCCAGGTTGGCATTGGCGGTGGCGTCCGGGTCATCGTATTCGGCCGGCTTGTGCAGCGACTGGGCGCCGATGAAGGCGGCGAAATCGGTGTTCTTCTTGTGCACCAGCGGCATGAAGCCGTTGGCGGCCAGTTCCGCTTCGCGCCGGTCGGAGATGGCGATCTCGGTCGGGCATTGCATGTCGACGCCGCCGTCGTCGGTCGGGAACGAGTGCACCGGCAAGCCTTCGACCGCGCCGCCCGACTCGATGCCGCGGATGCGCGAGCACCAGCCGTATTCCTTGAACGAGCGGTTGATGTTCACCGCCATCGCGTAGGCGGCATTGGCCCAGGTGTAGTTCTTGCTGCCGGGGGCCGATGTGTCTTCCTCGAAGTCGAAGGCCTCGACCGGATCGGTCTTGGCGCCGTAGGGCTGGCGCGCCAGGAAGCGCGGCATCGCCAGGCCGACGTAGCGCGAATCCTCGGATTCGCGGAAAGAGCGCCAGGCGGCGTGTTCCGGCGTCTGGAAAATCTTGGTCAGGTCGCGCGGATTGGACAGTTCCTGCCACGATTCCATCAGCATGACGGAGGGCGCCGCCGCCGAAATGAAGGGCGCATGCGCGGCCGCGGCCACCTTGGCCATGTTCGACAGCAGCTCGACGTCCGGTGCGCTGTTGTCGAAATAGTAGTCGGCCACGATGGCGCCGAAGGGTTCGCCGCCGAACTGGCCGAATTCTTCTTCGTACATCTTCTTGAAGATCGGACTCTGGTCCCAGGCCGTGCCCTTGAACTTCTTGAGGGTCTTGCCCAGCTCGTTCTTCGAAATGTTCATCACGCGGATCTTCAGCGTTTCATCGGTCTCGGTGTTGTTGACCAGGTGATGCAGGCCGCGCCAGGCGCCTTCGAGCGACTGGAACTCCGGGGTGTGCAGGATCAGGTTGATCTGCTCGCTCAGCTTCTTGTCGAGCGCCGCGATCAGGCCCTCGATCGTGCCGAGCACATCGCCCGAGATCAGGTTGGTGCCGGCCAGCGCCTGCTCGGCCAGGGTGCGCACGGCGTTCTCGACCGATTCCCTGGCCTTGTCCGATTGCGGTTTGAATTCCTTTTGCAGCAGGCTGCCGAAATCGCTCATCTCGAGCGTGGTGCCAGCCTGTTCTGCTTGTGCTTGTGCTTGCAATTCAGCCATCGTCATTCTCCAGGACAGTCGGTCTTATTCTTGCGGCTTCGGTGCGGCGCTCAGCGCCTGCATCAGCGCGGGCTCGGCCAGCAGCCTGGCGATCAGGTCTTCCGCGCCGGTCTTGCCATCCATGTAGGTCATCAGGTTGGCCAACTGGCTGCGCGCGTCGAGCAGCCTGGCCAGGGGCGCGACCTTGCGCGCGATCGCCGCCGGGGTGAAGTCGTCCATGTTCTCGAAGGTCATCTCGACCGCCATGCTGCCTTCGCCCGTGAGGGTATTCGGCACCTGCACCGCCACGCGCGGCTTCATCGCCTTGAGGCGCTCGTCGAAGTTGTCGACGTCGATTTCCAGGAACTTGCGTTCGGCGACCGGCGCCAGCGGATCGGCGGGCTGGCCGCTCAGGTCGGCCATCACACCCATGACGAAGGGCAGCTGGATCTTTTTTTCGGCGCCGTAGACTTCGACGTCATACTCGATCTGCACGCGCGGTGCGCGATTGCGCGCGATGAACTTCTGGCTACTTTCTTTACCCACGATTGACACCCCCTGAAATGAAACGACACGATCGGCCGGTGCGGCTTTCTTCTGATCCTGCTTGCTTACTTCTAGGCTTCCTGCCCGCGTATCACGGCCACCTGGGCAATGCCGGCCGGCGCCAGGTCCTGCAAGATTTCCAGGAAATTCATCGGCACCAGGCGCCTGGCGCGCTCGAGCACGAGCGGAATCGGGCTCGACGGCTCGTGGCGTGCGTAATACTGGATCAGCTTGTCGAGCATGCGCAGGACGTCATCGCGGCTGGCGATCTCGCCGCTGATGGCGGCCTTGGCGACCGCTGCGGCCGCTTCGCTGCCTGCCGGCGCATCCGCTGCACCGGCGTCGTCGTCGGCTGCGACATCGACGCTGCCCTGATGGCGGCGCAGGAATTCGTGGGCCTTGCGCAATGGGCGGGTCAAGGCGTCGAGGTTCAGGGCTTGCGAACTCCCTACCATCCGCACCAGCACGACTTCGATGTTGACCGCGGCTTTGAGGGCGCGCTCGAGCGCGTCGACGCTGCGCGCCAGTTCGTCCGCGTCCATGTCGGCGATGGCCTGCTCGATCGAGCTGATGGCGATTTTTTCCTGGTCGGCGCCTGGCGCGATTTCACCGTTGGCGATCTCGATCAGCCTGAGCGTCAATGGTCCCAGTCCAGGCAGGCGAACCAGCGTGGCATCGCGCAGTTCCCGTATCAGCGTCGCGCCGTCGGCAAGTGCCGCCAGCGAATTGATGCGCAGGGTCGGATCGAGGTCGTCGTCCGGATCGAGCGCGGGATGGAGACTGTCCCAGCGCTGTTCGAGCAGGCGCTCGGTCAGCTCGATGCCGTCGGCCAGGCCGGCGATGCCATGCATGGCCAGACCGGCGCGGATCAGGTGGGCGGTCAGCCGCAGGTCGCGGCTGCGCGCCAGCAACCCGGTGGTCATCCGCAGTACGACTTTCCAGTCGGGGGGAACGGCCGGCGTCAGCGTTCCGCCGTATTGCACCTCGGGCTTGCCAAGCGCTTCCTGTTCGAGCGCGACGAATGCCGGATCGTATTCCAGGTTGGGACCGCAGGGCTGGTCTTCCGCCACCGGTGCCAGCAAGGCTTCGAGATCGATGGTGCTCATTGGCTCCCCAGTAAGTTGCATCGGATGCATCAAACAGAGAAGCACTATACGTACTGAGAAAAAACAAATACAACGGAAAAAATTTATTTTTTTTAAAGCGTTGCTGAGTTACTACTCTTTGTTAAATGCAGGATGACTACCGGTAATATATGGCACTATGAAACCATGTGTTAACGCGCGGTTTGTTGCGCGTACGGCGGCAAAAATCCTTGCATCGCGGCGGCGCAAGCTCGCCAGCAAGGGCATGTGTTGTGGTAAATAAGCATGACAGGCAACCTCACCAGTGACCGCGACAATGAGCCTTCCGCCCGACGACAACGACTTCACGGTACTTCTTCCGCCCTCGGAAGACACACATGCCCTGGCACCCGGCACGCGCCTGGACGAATTCGAGCTCACTGCCATCCTCGGCCAAGGCGGTTTCGGCATCGTCTACCTGGCTTACGACCACCTGCTCGAACGCGAGGTCGCGCTGAAGGAGTACATGCCCTCGTTTGCGCGCCGCCGCAGCGGCACCCAGATCGGGATCCAGGTCGCGGTCCAGTCGACGCAGGACGCCGACAGCTTCGAGGCCGGCCGGCGCAGCTTCGTCAACGAGGCGCGGCTGCTGGCGAAGTTCGACCATCCTTCGTTGGTCAAGGTGTACCGCTTCTGGGAAGGGAATGGCACCGCCTACATGGTGATGCCGTATTACCGCGGGCGCACGCTCAAGCAGGTGCTGCTGGCGCGGCCCGAGCGCCCCGGCGAAGACTGGCTGAAAGCCCTGCTGGCGCCGCTGCTCGATGCGCTCGAGACGATCCACCGCGACCAGTGCTTTCACCGCGACATCGCACCCGACAATATCCTGATGCTTGAGGACGGGCGTCCGGTGCTGCTCGACTTCGGCGCGGCCCGGCGCGCCGTCGGCGCAGCCAACCAGGCCTTCACGGTCATCCTGAAGCAGAATTACGCGCCGATCGAGCAGTACGCCGAGATGCCCGGGATGGGCCAGGGTGCCTGGACCGACCTGTATGCGCTGGCCTCGGTCGTGCATTACGCCATCGAAGGGGCGCCGCCGCCGCCGGCCATGAGCCGCATGATGGCCGATCCTTACGTGCCGCTGGCGACGCGCCGGGCCGGCGCATTCAGTCCCGGCTTCCTGCAGGCGCTCGACCGGGCGCTGGCCTTCAAGCCCGGCGATCGCCCGCAAAGCGTAGCCGCGATGCGCACGCTGCTCGGTATCGATGGGGCGGCCCAGACGGCGGCCCAGGCAGCGCCTCATGTAGCGCCTCATGCAGCGGCCCGGGCGCCGGCAGCGACGGCAGAAGCGCTGCCGGCATCGCCCGCGCCCGTGCCCGTGCCCGCGCCCGTCACCGGCAGGGCGCGTAGGCGCATGGCCGTGCTGGCCGGCCTCGGCGTGGCCGGCGTGGCGGCGGCGCTGCTGTTCGCCTTCGTCGGCCCCGGGCATGATGCCGGTGACCCCGCGCAGCATGGCGCGGCCGGCACCGTGGCAGCAACGGCAGCAACGGCGGCAGCGGCGGCAGCACCGGCAACGGCGACAGCACCGGCCCCGGCCCCGGCCCCGGCCACCGGCGCGATGCCGGCGCCCGATGCGCCCTTCGACCCGGTGGCGGCGCTGGACGCCGTGCAGGCCGGCGCCGATCCGCAGCGCCAGGTCACGGTACGGCTGGACAAGCCCCGGCTCAAGATCAACGAGGACGAGCTGCACTTCTCGGTCAGCGCGACCCACGACGGCTACGTGTACGTCCTGATGGTCGGCAGCATGCGCACCGATTTCAACCTGCTGTTTCCGACCCCGAAGGACCGCGACAACCACCTCCGCGCCGGCCAGACGCTCCAGGTGCCGCGCCTGGGCCGGGTGATCGGCGCGAACGGACCGGTGGGCACCGACCATTTCGTCGTCATCGTGTCGGATGCGCCGCGCGACTTCCACGCTGCCGGCCTGGTCCAGGAAAAGTCGCTCGGGGTGTTTCCGGTGGAGCGCGCGGCGCAGCTGCAGCGCGACTACCGCGGCGCGGCGCCGCTGTTCGCCGGCCTGCCGGTCTGCCAGGGCACGCCCTGCCCGGCCGCCTACGGCGCGGCCTCCTTCATCGTCGACGAAGTCGCGCCCTGAAGCGCGACCCGTTCACGCAGCGGGGGAGGTTCAGCGCGACAGGTTGACGATGGTGACGCGGCGGTTCTCCGGCGCGTCGATGCTGGCTTTGTTCATCGGCTCGCGGTCGCCCTTGCCCACCGCATCCAGGCGCGTCGCGTCGATGCGCATCGTATCGACCAGGTAGGCGCGCACCGATTCGGCGCGCAGTTGCGACAGCTTGAGGTTGGCGGCAGAGCTGCCGCGCGGATCGGCGTGCCCCTCGATGGCGAAGCGGAACGGCGCCAGCTTGCCCGAGGCCAGCGCCTGGCCGACCACGTCGAGCGACTGGCGCGAGCGCGCCGTCAGCGTCGCCGAATTGGTTTCGAAAGTGATCAGGAGCGACACCTTCGGCTGCGCCGCGGCAGGCAGGCCGGTTTCGTCGCGCAGGACCTTGATGCTGCGCGTGCGCATGGGCGCTTTCGGCGTCAGTGCGTCCACCAGGGTTCCCATGTCCTCCTGCCCCTGCCTGATCACGGCATTGTCCTGGCTTGCGGCGTTTTCCTGGTTGACGGCGTTGTCCTGGCTGAACGCAGGCAGTGCGGCGCCCAGGGCGCATGCCGCCAGCAACAATCGGATCTTCATCATGATGTGTCCTCGTGGATGGCTACCCAGCATTCTAAGCATGATTCGTGGCCGGACGGTGTGACCGTCGACCTCGGTTGCAACTGCGCCACAACCAGAAATTTGATTTGCATTGATTACCAACAATCACGTAAATTGTGATCGATTAATGTTCTTAATGCAAGATAAACAGGGACCCGATGGCCACGCGTTTTCGCAGCCTCGCATGCCGAGGCGGAATGGCACTCCTGCTGCTGCCCGCAATCGCCTGTGCCCAGCCGGCGACGGTCGACGTGGCCGCCGTGCGGGTCGAAGGCAACACGCTGCTGCCGGAAGCGGCGCTGTCGCGGCTGACCGCCGGCGTGGCGGGGTCGAAGCAGGACCTGCCGGCGCTCAACGCGCTGGCCGCGCGCATCCAGGCGGCTTACCGGGATGCCGGCTACGGCGGCGTGGTGGCCTATCTGCCGGAACAGGAGTCGATCGACGGTACGGTCACCGTGCGGGTGGTGGAAGGAAAGCTGGCCCGGGTGCGCGTGAACGGCAACCGTCACTTCAGCAGTGCCAATGTCCGCGCCGGACTGGCCCACCTGCGCGAGGGCACGACGCCGCGCGTGCGCGCGATCGACCGCGATATCCAGCTCACCAACAACAACAGCGCCAAGCACGTGAACGTGAGCCTGACCGCCGGCGCCGGCCCGGGCGACATCGATGCCGACGTCAGCGTCACCGACACCCGGCCGCTGCAGCTGCTGGTCGGCTACAACAATACCGGCAGCGCCGCCACCGGCCGCGGCCGCATCAGCGTCGGCATCGAGCACGCCAACCTGTTCGACCGCGACCACATCGGCACGCTCCAGTTCCAGACCTCGCCCGAGGAGCCCGGCCGGGTGCGGATCTTCAGCGGCGGCTACCGCGTGCCGCTGTACCGGCAGGCGGCCTCGCTGGACGCCTTCGTCGCCCACTCCACGGTGCGCATCGGCACCACCGCCACCACCGCCGGCCCGCTGTCGTTCACCGGCCGCGGCACCATCGCCGGGCTGCGCGCCAACCGTTACCTGGACCGGATCGGCGAATACGACCACTACTTCACCCTCGGGCTCGACCGGCGCCTCTACAGGGACGCCTGCGCGCTCGGCGACTTCGGCGCGGCCGGCTGCGGTTCGGCGGCGTCCAACCTCACCACGGCGCCCCTGAGCCTGTCGTACACCGGCCAGCAAGGCGGCGCCGCGCTGGCCTACGGTTTCAACGGCGCGCTGATGCTGAACGTCGGCGGCAGC
>Ga0265798_10008923_pt1 | contig 12676 bp, 9 predicted proteins | sample P3T30metagenome_FD_192430 | JGI IMG/M metagenome (GOLD analysis project Ga0265798, IMG submission 192430) | Plant litter microbial communities from East Loma Ridge, Irvine, California - P3 T30 | ecosystem: Environmental > Terrestrial > Plant litter > Unclassified | place: USA: California...
CGGTCAGCCATCAATCTTCGCGGAACATCGCGCGCTGGGACTTGTCCAGCTCCTCGGCATAGCGTCGTCGGACATAGGATTCCGACAGGATTCCGAGGACCCTGCCGTCACCGGCGACAATGGCCATTTCGTCGGCCCCCGCCGCATCGAACGCCGTCATGACCGCCTTGATGCCCGCGTCGGGCTCCAGGACTTGCTCCCGATGGATAGCCAGCGTTCCGACCGCGTCTGACGGCGAGGCGCCTTCGGCGAAGGCGCTGGCGGTCTGCACGATGCCGACGTAACGATCCTGATCGTCGATCACCACGACGCGGCTCGTCGATCCCAACGGGAAGAGCCGTCGAAACTCGGCGATCGTGATCCGGGCCGGCGTCGCCCGCTCGACCTTTCGCATCATCCGTCCGGCGGTCAGCGTGCGGACCCAGCCGACGTCACGGGCGCTCTTGATCGTCTCTCCGCGAAGATGAAGACGCCAGGTCGAGAAGGAATAGCCGAACGTCTCGCGCACGATCGTCGATGACACGAGCCCCGCGGCGATGGTCGCGCCGGCCAGCGAGAAATCGTGCGTGGCTTCGAGCACCAGCATCGCCATCGTCATCGGTCCCCCGACCACCGCGACGGCGAGCGCCGCCATCCCCACCAGCGCCGCATTGGTGGGGTCGACCAGCGGATGCCCTGCAAACCAGCCCAGTCCGCCCGCATACAGCTGACCGAGGAGACTGCCGAGGAAGAGCGACGCGAAGAAGAGCCCGCCGCGAAAGCCGAAGGCGAGCGATACGATCGAAGCCGCGCTTTTCAGAACGAGGATCGCCGCCAGGATCGTCAGCGGCACGCCATATTCGAGATCGATGTGGAGCGCGCCGTGGCCCGCCGAAAGGACCTGCGGCGTCATCCACGCCAGCGGAACCAGCAGCATTCCTCCGAGAACGGGGCGCAACGCGGCGCGGACCGGCACGCGGCGGCTCACTGTCTCGATCTCGGCCACGGCGCGCATCAGCAGGATGCCGATCACCGCGGCGACCGCGCCAAGGCCGGCATAGATCAGGTAATGGTGCGTCTCCACCTGTTCGCCGACGGTCGCGCGGACGATATACGGCTGCGCACCGAACGCCTGCGCCACGAGCACGCCGGATAGCGACGCCGCCGCGACAGGGGCGATCGCAGCGGGTGTATAGGCGCCGATGACGATCTCGAACGCGTAGAATGCTCCTGCCAGCGGCGCACCGAACGCACCCGCGATCGCCGCGCCGGCACCGGCCCCGACGAGGACGCGAAGATCGGCACGTCTCAGCTTGAACCATCCGCCCGCGATCGACGCAACGAGCCCGCCAAGCTGGGCATAGGCGGCTTCCAGCCCGACCGACGCGCCGAAGCCATTGGAGATGATCGTCTGGCCGGAGATGACGAGACTGTCGCTCCACGACATGCGGCCGCCATGCAGGGCGTTGGCCTCGACTGCATCGACCATCTTCCGGGCGCGCGCCTTCGCGGCGTGCGAGAAGAGGGCGAGGATGACCCCACCCACCGGCAAGGCCAGCAGCGCCGGCAACGGGATCGCCGGCGTCGCGCTCAACCGCTGTCCGCTTGGCAGCGCGAAGAGCAGGTGCTGTATGGTCCGGGCGATCGCGCCTTGCACCACGCTCAGCAGGCCGGCCGCCCCGCCGATCACCACCGCAAGGAGGATCAGCAACGCCTCGCTGCCCCGGACTCTTCGGCGCAACCATGCCGCCGCCAGTCGGAATGCTGTGACGTCCAGCGTCATGCCACCGTCATCCCGCAGATCAGGCCGCATGTCAGGCCGCGCCTTCATCGATATCGTGAAGGTGCGACGCGCGCGAGACCAGGGCACCAGCCCCACCGATCGTCCAGCGCGCGACCGAACCCGCCCATGTCGCAGCCGTCAAGCCGAGCATGAGCAACGGTGCAAGGAGTCGGGAGCGGGGCAGGCGCATGATGCCCGTTAACGCCAAGCCAGTGGCTGGGCTATCGTCTTGGTCGGACCGGCTTCGCGGAGCATCCGTATCTGTCGCTGCGGCAGGCCGGGTCTGCTGCGCGTCAAAGTCAGCGCGCTTCCGTTCCGCTCCGCGGCGAGGCCGTTAGAAGACCCGAAAAGGGAAGACTCATTGCCATTTGACCCGTTGAACCGTCGCCTCGCCATTGTCGCTGGACTGTCCGTTGTTGCCGGCTGCGTTCCGGCTGGTCGAACGCCCCCGCCACCTGCGGTCGTCCCGATCACCGTGCAGACGACCCCGCCCGCCCGACCGGCGCCAACGCTCGCACGGCCGCAACTGCCGCCGCAGCCATCCGCCGGTCTGCTCAACACCGTGCAGGCATTGGGCGCGGGCTTCGATGGTCAGGTGGGCATCAGCGTTCGCGACATCGACGAAGGCTGGGTGGTCGCCTGGGAAGGCGACGTCGCGCGCCCTCAGCAGAGCGTCAGCAAATTGTGGGTCGCGATCGGGGTCATGGACGCGGTCGATCGGAAGCGCCTGTCGCTTACCGATCCGGTGACCGTCACACGCGCCGATCTGACCGTCTTCCACCAACCGATCCGCGCGCTGGTCGGCAAGACGGGCTACAAGACCACGATCGCAGATCTGCTACATGGTGCCATGACGCGCAGCGACAACACGGCCAACGACGTCCTCCTCTGGCGCGTCGGCGGTCCTGCCGCCATCAATCGCATGCTGAGCGACAAGGGGATCGACGGTGTCCGTTTCGGTCCCGGCGAGCGGCAGTTGCAGGCCCGTACCGCCGGGCTGGAGTGGCGGCCCGAGTGGGCTGGCGGGTGGGGCTTCCTGCAGGCGCGCGCCGCCATGAGCTATGAAGCGCGCGACAAGGCGCTGCGTCGCTACGTCGCGGCCCCGATGGACGGTGCGTCCGCAAATGGCGTGACGCTCGGACTATCGTTGCTGGCACAGCGCAAATTGTTGGGCCCGCCATCGACCGCGTCGCTGCTGACGCTGATGCGATCCAGCAAGACCGGCCCGTTGCGCCTCAAGTCCGGCCTGCGCCCCGGATGGACGCTCGCGCACAAGACCGGCACGGGGCAGGACCTCGGCAAGGTGTCGACCGGCTATAATGACGTCGGATTGCTCGTTGCGCCGGACGGGCACCGTTATGCGCTCGCGGTGATGATCGCACGCACCCGCCAGCCGATCCCGGTGCGGATGCGCCTGATGGGTGACGTGACGCGGGCCGTGATCGCCCAGGCCAGCCGCTAGTGCTGCAGGGCGAGGCGTAGCCTGCCGATGTCGTAGCGCAGCCACGCGTAGACCAGCGTGAAAGTCGGAGCTTTCAACGTGTTGGCGGCATCCGCAAAGGCCGAACCCTGATATCGCACGCCCGCTCCGGGGCAGACCCCGGCCAGTGCTCCCGCGGGGAAGGCGTCGTCGGCTCAAACCGAGGCGGGTCGATCCGACAGCGCGAGGAACGTCGGGCGGTAAGGATAGCCGGTCTGACCCGGATGCCATTCCGCCCTCCACCATGGTCGATGCGACGGTCGTGAAAGTTCACCGTCACGGCCAGCGCGCAGAAGAGGGACTCAGAGCCAGGCCATCGCTCGCGCCAAAGGCGGCATGACGACCAACATCCTCGCCCTCACCGATGCGCGGGGCAATCTAACGCGCTTACGACTCAGGCCGGGACAGCGTTACGACCGCGTCGAGGTGCCGCCGTTGATCGCCGACAAGGCGTTCGACAGCGACTCGCTCGTCGCCGAGCTGGACGAGCGCGGCGCCAGAATCGTCACTCGCGGCACCCCGGCCGGGCGCGAAGGCTCAAGATCGATGCCGCGATTCACACATAGCGCCACCTGATCCAGACCCGGCCGTAATTGTTGCCCCGGCATGGACGATCGATCCGTTCAGAAGGCCGCCCGTACCCCGACCTGATAGGTCCGTCCGTCGAAGTCGGCGCGACGCGGCATCAGCGGTGAGTTCTGATATTCGATCCGCTCGGCATTGGTCAGGTTGAACGCATCCGCGGTCAGCGAGATGGTTTCCGAGATGTTGAGCGAGGCCGAGGCGTCCAGCTGCCCACGCTCCTTCACCTGCCGCGCCGCGCCGGCGAAGGTGCCGCCCGCGGGCAGATCGTATTTGCTGCGGTAATTGTACGTCACGCGCACGCCGAACAGCTTCATCTCGTAATAGCCGATCAGGTTCGCCGTATGTCGCGACACGCCGGGCAGGATCGCGTCGGTACCGTTGCTCGCCCGACCGCTGACGTCGGTGAACGAATAGTTGAACGCGCCGCCCAGCCTCGACAGCGCGCCGGGCAGGAAGTCGAGGTTCTGCTGGATCGAGAATTCGATGCCGCGCACCGTGATCGGGCTGGCGGCGTTGGCGCTGCCCGAGACGATCACCTGCACCGGCTGGCCGTTGAACACCCGCGACGTGGACTGACAGGTGTCGCCGACCAGTTGCAGCGGGCCAAGGCCGAACGACCCGCCATTCGTCGGGCACAGTTGCGACCGATCGGTGATCGGGCCGATCAGCCCGGAGATCCGCTTCTGGAAGGCCGCGACCGAGATGTTGCCGCCCGGCCGGTTGTAGAATTCCAGCGACACGTCGACCGAATCCGCGGTGAACGGCTCGATCTCGGTATTGCCCAGCGAGACGTTGTAGAGCGCGCCGCTGCCCGAGATCACCGTGGCGGGCGACACCTGCCGCGGCTGCGGGCGCACGAACGAGCGGTAATAGGCGCCGCGCAGGACCAGCTTGTCGGTCAGGTCCGCCGCGATCAACGCGGACGGTAGCCACTCGCCATAATCCTGCGTCTGCCGGACGGTCGAGGGCACACCCGCCAGATATTGCGTCGACACGGTCTCGCTGCGGGTATGTTCGTAGCGCAGGCCGACGTTGCCGCGCACCCGGATGCCGCCCAGCTGCGTCTCCAGCTTGGCCATGCCATAAGCCGAGATCACATCGTTGTTCAGCGCGAAGTTGAGCTGCCCGACGCCGCCATCGGACGTGTTGTTGATGTAACCGTTGGCGGTCAGCGTCTGGCCGGGCCCGACCGTGACCGGCTTCAGCGCCGCATTGGCGGCGGCGATATCGATCACCTGCCAGTTGCGGTTGAACCCGTCGACCTTGCCGCCGAAGAAATTGTCGTTGAACGGCGCGGGCACGATCAGCGCGGAGCTGATGTTCTGGCTTTGCACGCCGTAGACGGTCGAGCGATATTGTTGCGAACTGAACTCCGACCGTTCGGCGCGCACGCCGGCCTGGAAGCTCTTGATGATGTCGCTGGAGAAATAGCGTTCGAGATCGGACTGGCCGGCATAGAGGCGGTTGGTCGCGATCCCCTCGCTGCCCGCGACGATGAAGACGTCGCCTTGCGGGTTGCGCAGTTCGTTCGCGCTGATCGTGGACCACGGCCCCGGCGTGAAGGTGAGCGCCGGGCTGGGCGAGACGGTCGCGAGGAAGTCGCTGATGTTCGCGCCGCCCGAGCCGATCGAGCCGCTGGTTCCGTTGCCGGCGTCGCTGGGCAGCTTGCGATAGTCGAACTGCGTCTGGACCACCGAGTTGCGCGCATTGGAAAAGGAGAAGGTGGTCAGCAGCCGCCAGTCGTCATCCTTATAGCCGACGTCGCCGTACAGGCCGAGCGCGCGGACCATCGACGGCTCCGACCGGCTCGACCCGAAGACGCGCGCGTTCCGATAGTCGTATTGGTTGATGTAGGTGTTGCCGTCCGCCAGCTTGAACGTGTCACCGGTCGGATCGACCGCCGTCTGCCCGGCGCGCATGTCATATTCGCTCAGCAGCGTCGTCGCGTCGCGATAATTGCGCTGCGTGTAGATGCCGTTCAGCCCGAAGGTCAGCCGGTCGGTGGCCGCCCATTCCGCGCCCGACGCGATCGTGTAGCGATCGCCCTTGTTGGTCTTGGTGAACTGGCGCACGTCGGAGGGGAAGAGCACGTTGCCGGTGCCGTAGCGCGACGCATAATTGGGCGTCGTCGTCTTCGACAGCGGGGTATATTGGTTGAAGCTGATCGAATCGCGGCGGAAATTCTGCTGCGACCATGCACCGGTCACGTAGAAGCCCAGCGTATTGTCGAGGAAATGCTTCGACCACGACGCGCTGCCGGCCGGGTTGAACGTCTTGGTCGTTTCCTCATAGGCGCCCATCAGCTTGGCGGATAGGGCGCCGTCCTTGCGTGCGAGGGCGCGCTGCGTCTGGAGATCGACGTTGCCGCTGATCCCGCCGGGCTGATCGGCGGCAGACGGCGATTTGATGATGACGAAGGCGCTGAACACGTCGGATTCGAAAGCACCCAGCGGGCTCGATCCGTCGAGTACCGGATCGGCGAAGGCGCTGCCGTTAAAGGTGGTGCGCGCATAGGTGCCGGGCAGGCCGCGCAGGTTGATCGTCGCGTCGCGGCTGTCGGCCTCGCGATTGATCTGGACGCCGGGAATGCGCTGCAATGCTTCGCCGACGTTCAGATCGGGGAAGCGACCGATCCCATCGGACGAAATACCGTCGGTAACGCCCACCGCGTCACGCTTCGCGGCCAGCGCGTTGGCATAGCTCTGGCGGATGCCGGTGACGATGACATCGGCGGCCGCATCGTCGCTGGCCTGCGGGTTCGCGCCGGCGCTCGACTCGATGCCTTGCGGATCGGTGCCGCGGATCGGGGAAGAAGCGCGATCGGTCTGCGACGTGACGGGATCGCTGCGATCGATCGACTGGGTCTGCGCTCCTGCCGGCGCGGCGACCGCCATCAGCGACACTGCCGCAAGCCACGTACCACGACGCTTCGTCATCGATCCCCCCTCCATGTCACGCCCGCTGCCCGATCCCGTCTTGGGTCGTCACAGCATAATCTCACGTGCTGAAAGCTAAAAACCACATAGTGAGACAATCTGCAAGGGTCGTTTGTCTGATTAAAATGTTCGCGCGCGGTTGGCGCCTGGCGCTCGGCGGTTCGGTCGCGCCATGAGGGAGCCGGCACGTGGCCCAGCCATTTGCTGTCGCGCTGCGTCTAACTTGTTCCATATGATGACGGGTTGTGCGAAAGAATGGGAAACGAATGGGGAGAGTGGCAATGACCGGGCGGCCATGCTGAACCGGCGTGAGCTGATCGCCGCCGCCGGCGGTGCCGCTGCGTTTCCGCTCGCCTCTTCAGAGCGGGCTGCGTCGAACGCCGCGGCGCCCGGCGGCCTGCTGGTCGATCTGCGCCAGCAGCCCGCCGGCATCATGCCGGAAGCGGCGCGGCTCAGCTGGGTCGCTCCGGCCGACGCGAAAGGCGTCCAGATCGGTTGGCAGGTTCAGGCCGCCACCTCGCGGCGTCGCCTGCTTGCCGGTCGGCCGGACCACGACACCGGCCGCAGGGCGGGTGATGCCGCCACCGGCGTCGCGCTGGCGGATCCGCTGGTCACGCCGGGACGGCACGCCTTCTGGCGTGTGCGAAGCTGGGACGAAGCGGGCCGCGCCTCGTCGTGGAGCACGCCGCAACGCCTGATCGGGGCCGCCCCGCCGACATGGGCGGCGCAACCGATCTGGACGCCTGCGCCCGGCGACTGGATGCTCGCGCGCCTCGCGTTCGACGTACCGGGCGACGTGGAGGCGGCGTGGCTCCACGTCACCGCCGCCTCGCCCGAGCCGGCACGCCAATATGTCTTCCGCCTGACGCTCAACGGCGCGTTCGTCGGCGTCGGACCGGTGCGCTCCTTCGATCCGGCGGCGGAGTTGCGCTATGCCACCTTCGACCTGACCGATCGCCTGCGCACCGGCGCGAACGTGCTGGCCGCCTTGTGTTACACGACGGAGGATCACGCTTTCCTTGCGCAGCTCACCATCGTGCGTGCCAACGGCGAGCGGATCGTCATCGGCACCGGGCCGGACGGTAGCTGGCGCGTGGCGCCGGGCGCGCGCTGGCGACCGGCCTCGGGCACCACCGGCGGCGGCTATTATGCGGCGCCGCAGGAGTTCATCGACGCGCGTGCCGAGCCGGTCGGCTGGGATCGCCCCGGCTTCGACGCCAGCGACTGGTCCATGCCGGTCCCCGCGACGCTCGCGCGATCGTTGCAGCCCGAGCGCGTCGACCCGGTGATCGAGACAAGCGTGACGCCGTTGGTGACCCGTCTTGCGCCGGGGCGTTGGCTGTTCGACATGCGGCGCGAGATCGTCGGCGGCGTCCACCTGTCGATCACCGGCATCGCCGGCCAGACGGTCGAGCTGCGGCTCGGCGAGGAACGCGGCGAGGGCGACGGCGCGCGCTACAAGCTGCGTGCGTCGCAGGAATATCGCGAGGTATGGACGCTTCGCGACGGCCCGCAATCGCTGCAACATTGGGGGTATCGCGCCTTCCGCTGGGTCGAGGTGCTGGCCGACCCCGCACTGGATCTGACCCATGCGATCACCGGCCGTCGTCTGGCCTTGCCATGGCGGGAGAGCGATTCTGCCTTCAGCAGCTCCAGCGCCGATCTCGATCGCGTCTGGACGATGTGCCGCTATTCGATCGAGGCGCTGCGGCTGGACCTGTATCAGGACACGCCGACCCGCGAGCGCGGACCCTATGAAGGCGATGCGATCGTCAACCAGCTGTCCGAATTCGCGACGCAGCGCAGCTATGCCTTGTCGCGTTACGCGACCGGCTATCTGGCGCGCCGTCCGACCTGGCCGACCGAATATCGGATGCAGACGCCGGTGCTGGCGTGGCGCGACTATATGGCGACCGGCGACCATGGCGTGCTCTCGGAGAATTACGCGGCGATGGTCGCGCGCTTCCTGCCCGAGCGCCTGAACGCCGACGGGCTGGTGGAGAAGGATCCGGGCGCGTCGAGCAAGCCCGAGGGCGACCTGGTCGACTGGCCGGTGGCCAATCGCGACGGCTATGTCTTCACCCGCGTCAATACCGTGGTCAATTGCTGGCAATATGCCGCGCTCGTCGCACTGGCCGACATCGCCGGTACGCTGGGGCGGGAAGGCGAGCGGGCCCGCTTCGCCGCGCTCGCCAGCCGGCTGCGCGATGCGATCAACGCGCGGCTGCTGGGGTCGGACGGCAGCTATGCGGACGGCATCGGCACCGATCATCGCTCGCAGCACGCCACCGCCTTCGCCGTCGCGCTCGGCGTCGTGCCCGACAGCTACCGGCGTGCCGCCGGCCGCGTGCTGGCAGCGCAGGGAATGCGGATGAGCGTCTACGGCGCGCAATTCCTGCTGGAGGCGCTGTTCCGGGCCGAACAGCCGCGCGCCGCACTGGCGCTGATGACCAGCCGGGCGCGCTTCTCGTGGTTGCACATGATCGACGACCTCGGCGCGACGACCGCGATGGAGGCGTGGGATCCGGCGATCAAGCCCAACACGACCTTCAGCCATGCCTGGGGCAGCGCGCCGGCCAATATCGTCCCGCGCTTCATCGCCGGAGTGGAGGTGACCGCCCCCGGCGCAGCGGCGCTCCGCATCCGGCCGGAGCCCGCCGGCCTTGCCCGCTTCGCCGCCCGCATTCCGACGATCCGCGGGTCGGTGACGGTTGATTACACCGGCGACGCGCTGTCGGTACGCGCGCCGGCCAACGTCGATGTCACGGTCGAACTGTCCGTTGCCCTGCTCGCTGGTGCCAATCCGGCCCGGATGCTGATCTCCGGCGCAAGTGGGCGGGAGGTGGCGAAGGACGGAGGCGTGTCGGCGCGACTTGGCAGCGAACGCGTGCTGACGGCACGATTTCGATCGCCTCCAAGCTGAGCAACCCGCACCGCTGCGATAGTTGCTCGATTGGATCGACGGTATGGGGGGCGGCAACCCGCTGTAGCGTCTCCAGCCAGCGCAGGGGCATGAAGTCGGGCGCCCCATTACCGGCGTTTTGGGGAGCTGTTGCCGTTTCTCGTTCGGCGTGCTTCTCGTCGCACTCGATTGGGACGAAAGTAAGCCGCGCGTTCAACGATCGCAGGCAGGACAAGCGCTATCCCGGTCGCCGATCACCCTGCTTCAGGGAGACAGTCACCCCATGCCCGACCGGCCCATCCCGTGTATGTACCGGCAATGCGCGGGCAGGGGCCGGTTGCTTGCTGAGTGCCAGTCCGTCGGCGTTCCACCCAACATGCACAATCACCTTCCAATTGGTTTTTTGCGTGATGGCGCGTTGCAGGATACCAACGAGCGGAGCCGGCGACGCACCATGCAGGCTCCGCTCCGCGGCAATCAGCGCGTGAACCGCAACCCGACGAAGAACGTCCGCCCGACCACATCATAGACGCCCGCCTGACACCTCAGTTCGAAGTTCGCGACACGACGCGTTAGCACCGGGCGCGGCAGGATCGGTCATCGCCGCCGCCCCGGCCACAGTCGCCCCACCCGCGCGCAATAGGCATCATAGTCGGTCCCGAACGCGTCGCGCAGCAACGCCTCTTCCTGCGGCACACGCAGGAACCACATGGCGGCGAAGGCGGGCATCGCGAGTGCGCCCGCTATCCAATTGTGGACCAGCAGCGGCTGGGTCAGCACCGCCAGCCAGATCGCGACGTACATGGGATGCCGCCACACCGCATAGATGCCGTGATCGACGAGCCCATGGCCAACGCGCACGTCCAGTCCGGGGCTCCAGTTGCGGCCGAGGTCAGCGTGACTGCGCCAGAATAGCCACAGCATCGGCACCAGCCCGATCGCGCCGATCGCCGTCACCCAGCCGGGCAGGCGATAGTCTGCAAAGGCGAAGACGCCGGATGCGAAGTGGAGCAGCGGAGGCACCATCATCGTCGCGAACATCGCCGTGAGCAGCAGCTTCTCGTCCACCCCCTTCCGCGCGATACGGACGCTGTTGTTGCGGTTGCGCGCCGCGTGCGGCAGGCGGATCGCGGTCATCGCGACGAAACCGACGAGCCATGCGATGGCACTCCAGCCATTGTCGTGCCATCGCCAGAGCGCGGCCACGATGAGCACGATGAGCACGATGCAGATGAGCAGCATGAGCGTCGTGCCGATCCCGGTCATCATCGGCCGGTTGGTCATGCTCGATTCCGTCTGAAGGCCACCTGTCGTCATCGAAAATTACTAACGCACCCGATCTCGGGGGCAGGCGCCAGCTTCGTCATGCATCCGCCCGCCACCGCGACGGAGAGGTGGCTCGGGGAATTTGAACAGCGGGGAAAAGTGGATTGCCGGTCTGACAGCGGCCATGCTGGCCGCGAGCAGGAGGCAAGATGAGCAAGCGACCGCGCCGGAACCACAGCCCGGCGTTCAAGGCGAAGGTGGCATTGGCTGCCGTGAAGGGCGAGAAGACGCTGGCCGAGTTGGCGCAGCAGTATGACGTGCATCCGAACCTCATCAACCAGTGGCGGGCGCGGCTGCTGGACGGTGCGGCGGACGTGTTCGGGGCGGATCCGGCCCCCGTGGAGCCGGCGGTCGATATAACGGTTCTGCATGCGAAGATCGGCGAGCTGACGCTGGCGAACGATTTTTTGTCCGGTGCGCTCGGGAAGGCAGGTCTGTTGCCGAGCGCAAGGCGATGATCGACCATGGTCATGCGCTGCCGCTGACCGTTCAGGCGCGGCAGCTCGGCATCAGCCGCGGCAGCATCTACTATCTGCCGCGCGCCGTGCCGGACGCGGACCTGGCCATCATGCGGCGGATCGACGAATTGCACCTGCTCTACCCGTTTGCGGGCAGTCGGATGCTACGCGATCTGCTTCGGCAGGAGGGCATTTCAGTCGGCCGGCTGCATGTCGCGACGCTGATGAAGCGGATGGGGCTGGAGGCGATCTACCGCCGCCCGAACACGTCGAAACCGGCACCCGGGCATAAGGTCTATCCCTACCTGCTGCGCAAGCTGGCGGTGACGAGGCCCAACCAGGTGTGGGCAACGGATATCACCTATGTGCCGATGGCGCGCGGCTTCGTCTATCTCGTCGCGATCGTCGACTGGTTCACCCGGCGTGTGCTGGCGTGGCGGGTATCGATCTCGCTGGATGCCGAATTCTGCATCGAGGCGCTGGAGGAAGCGCTGGCCTGCTACGGCAAGCCGGCGATCTTCAACAGCGATCAGGGCTCGCAGTTTACCAGCACAGCGTTCACCGCCGTCCTCCTGCGCGAGAAGATCGCCATCAGCATGGACGGTAAGGGCTGCTGGCGCGACAACGTATTTGTGGAGCGCCTGTGGCGCTCGGTGAAATACGAGGAGGTTACGCCTCGGTCCCCGAGGCCCGCGCCGGTATCGGTCGCTACATCGCGTTCTACAATGCCGTCAGGCCGCATTCCGCGCTTGGCGGTCGTACGCCCGACCAGATATACTTCGACAAGCCGCTACTCGCAGCGGCGTGATCCACCAGCGGCAGTACACTTATCCAGACCGCGAGCCTGTGCAGACAAGCCGAGCCACCTCTCTTGTCGTGGATGAGATCGCAACGCTTCCGCCCGAGGCGCTGGGGCTTCCGCTGCCCCACGATCCACGGCTGCGCCGGATCGCCCGCGCGCTTCTGGAGGAGCCGGCCGAGCGCAAGTCGGTCGAGCAATGGGCTGCATGGGCCGGAACGACCGCGCGAACGCTCAGCCGCCGCTTTCCCTCGGAGACGGGGCTGAGTTTTGCAGATTGGCGCCAGCGCGCGCGTTTGATGCGCGCGCTCGAGATGCTGGCGGAGGGAATGCCCGTCACCACGATCGCGATCGACCTGGGTTACAACAGCGTGAGCGCCTTTATTGCGCTCTTCCGCCGTACGTTCGGAGTCACGCCGACGGCCCAT
>Ga0265798_10008924_pt1 | contig 12675 bp, 9 predicted proteins | sample P3T30metagenome_FD_192430 | JGI IMG/M metagenome (GOLD analysis project Ga0265798, IMG submission 192430) | Plant litter microbial communities from East Loma Ridge, Irvine, California - P3 T30 | ecosystem: Environmental > Terrestrial > Plant litter > Unclassified | place: USA: California...
GCAGGACGACGACGGCCAGACGATCGACAGCCACTCCATCTCGGCCGGCCTCGACTACCCGAGCGTCGGGCCCGAGCACGCGTGGCTGTCCGAGACGGGCCGCGCCGAGTACCTCCCGGTCACCGATGCCGAGGCGATGGAGGCCTTCCGGCTCCTCACGCGCACCGAGGGGATCCTGCCCGCCATCGAGTCGGCGCACGCCCTGGCCGGTGCGATCCGGCTCGGCCAGGAGCACCCGGAGTGGACCATCCTCGTCTCCCTCAGCGGGCGCGGCGACAAGGACGTCGCGACCGCGAGCCGCTACTTCGGCGTGCTCGACGAGGAGGCACAGCAGCTGTGAGCACCGAGAGCACCGTCGGCGCGGCGATCCGCGCGAGCAAGCAGGAGGGGGCGGGCGCCGTCATCGGCTACCTCCCCGTGGGCTTCCCGACGCTGGGCACGAGCGTCGAGGCCGCCGTCGCCATGGCGCGCTCGGGCATCGACGTCATCGAGCTGGGCCTGCCCTACAGCGACCCCGTGATGGACGGCCCCGTCATCCAGGCCGCGACCCAGCGCTCGCTCGCCGAGGGCTTCCGCGTCCGCGACGTCTTCACGGCCGTGCGCGAGATCACCTCTGCCGTCGAGTCGCCCGTGGTCGTCATGACCTACTGGAACCCCGTCGAGCAGTACGGCGTCCAACGCTTCGCCGACGACCTCGCGGCCGCCGGGGGAGCAGGGCTCATCACGCCCGACCTCATCCCCGACGAGGCATCGGCCTGGCTGGCCGCCTCCGAGGCGGCCGACCTCGACCGCGTCTTCCTCGCGGCCCCCTCGTCCAGCGAGGCGCGCCTCCGGCAGGCCGTCGCCGCCAGCCGCGGGTTCGTCTACACCGTCTCCACGATGGGCATCACGGGCGCGCGCAGCGACGTCGACGCGGCCGCGGCGACGCTGGTGGCCCGTCTCCGCGCCGTCGACGTCGAGCACGCCTGCGTCGGGCTCGGCATCTCGACCGCCCAGCAGGTGCGCGAGGTCCTGGGCTACGCCGACGGCGCCATCGTCGGGTCGGCCTTCGTCCGTGCCCTGGCCGAGGGCGGCGTGCCGCAGCTCGCCGACGTGGCTGCGGACCTCGCCTCGGGCGCTAGAGTCGTCTAGCGCCGTCGCCGGGCCACCGGCAGCGCGTCACACCGTCCTCCCTGAAAGGCGTCACCGCCCGTGCACGTTCCCCTGAGCATCCCGAGCCCGTCCGTCGAGTGGCAGTACTTCGACCTCACCTCGTGGATCAACTCGACGTTCGGTGCGGCCCTGCCCGGCGAGCTGCGGATCCACGCCTACGCGCTGTGCATCCTCGTCGGCATCGTCGCGGCGGTCCTGATCACGAACCACCGCCTGACCCGACGGGGTGCCGAGCGCTGGGTCGTCATCGACGTCGCGATCTTCGCCGTCCCGGCCGGCATCGTCGGCGGGCGCTTCTTCCACGTGGTCACGCACCCGGCGGACTACTTCGCGGGGCAGGAGTGGTGGCGCGCGTTCGCCGTGTGGGAGGGCGGCCTGGCCATCTACGGCGCCCTGCTCTTCGGCGCCGTGGGCGTCTGGCTGGGCTGCCGCTACGCGGGGCTCCGGTTCTCGGCCTTCGCCGACGCCCTCGCTCCGGGCCTCCTGGTCGCCCAGGCCTCCGGCCGCCTCGGCAACTGGTTCAACCACGAGCTCTTCGGCTGGCCGACCGACCTCCCGTGGGGCCTCGAGATCGAGTCCTCCAACCCGGCCTACCCGACGGGCCTGCCCGCCGGCACGCTGTTCCACCCCACGTTCCTCTACGAGATCGTGTGGATGCTGGCCGGCGTCGCGATCCTGCTCCTGATCGAGCGCAAGGTCCCGATGCAGTGGGGCAAGGCGCTCGGCTTCTACCTCATCTGGTACGGCATCGGCCGGTCGGTCTTCGAGACCATCCGCACCGACCCGAGCCTGCTCTTCGCGGGCGTCCGCACGAACGTGTGGATGTCGCTGCTCGCGATCGTCCTGGGCATCGTCGTCATCGGCCTCGCGATGCGTCGCCACACGGGACGCCAGCCGTCGCCGTACGTGCCCGGTCGTTCGCCGAGCGAACTGCGCGCTGGGGTAGACTCCGACGACGTCTACGCGGAGGACGACGATCTCGAGCCGGTCGACGCCGGCACCTCCGGGCCCGACGTGCACGACCGCACCGCCGCGCCGCGCTCCTAGCACTTCCCGGCCCGGCCGACCCGACACCACGGGCGGACCGGGCGCCCCTCCGCGAGACGAGCTGCACCACGTGACCGCCACAAGCGGTCGCCGTACCTCGACCGCGTCCCCGGACAACGATCCTGCGTCCTGGGGCACCCGAGCCTCCTGCCCTCACGGCACGGGCTCGGTCACTCGACCCGGGCCACCGACGTCCCGCTCCCGTACCGGTACACCTTCGTGAGGACGGATCCCATGGCTCTCACGCCAGTCCACCAGCAGTTCAGCACGGTCCCCGAGGCCGCGGGGCTCTACGACCCCGTGCACGAGAAGGACGCCTGCGGCCTCGCCATGGTCACGACGCTGCGCGGCACGCCCGGGCACGACATCGTCGACGCCGCCCTGGGCGCCCTGCGCAACCTCGAGCACCGGGGCGCCGTGGGCTCCGACGCCGGCACCGGTGACGGCGCCGGGATCCTCTGCCAGGTCCCCGACGCGTTCTTCCGCGCGGTCGTCGACTTCGAGCTGCCCGAGGCCGGCCGCTACGCCGTGGGCATCGCGTACCTGCCCACCGACGCGCAGGAGCGGGCCGAGCTCAAGACCGGCATCGAGCGCATCGCCGGGCTCGAGGGCCTCGACGTGCTGGGCTGGCGCGAGGTCCCGGTGCGCCCGGAGGAGCTCGGCCAGCTCGCGCGGGACGCCATGCCGGCCTTCGAGCAGCTCTTCGTCACCAGCCGACGGCACGACGAGCAGGGCGATGCCCTGTCCGGCGTGGCCCTGGACCGCCAGGCGTTCCGGCTGCGCAAGCGCGCGGAGCGCAAGCTGTCGGCGTACTTCACCTCGCTCAGCAGCCGCACCATGGTCTACAAGGGCATGGTCACGACCCTGCAGCTCGAGCCCTTCTACCCCGATCTCAGCGACGAGCGCTTCGCCTCGAAGCTGGCGATCGTGCACTCGCGCTACTCGACGAACACGTTCCCGTCGTGGCCGCTGGCCCAGCCCTTCCGCATGATCGCGCACAACGGCGAGATCAACACGGTGCGCGGCAACCGCAACTGGATGCGCGCCCGGCAGTCCCAGCTCGAGTCCGAGCTGCTCGGCGACGTCAAGCCCCTGCTGCCGATCGTCAGCCCCGGAGCGAGCGACTCGGCCTCGTTCGACGAGGTCGTCGAACTGCTCAGCCTCACGGGCCGTTCGCTGCCCCACGCGATCCTCATGATGGTCCCCGAGGCGTGGGAGAACCAGGCCGAGATCGACCCCGCCGTGCGCGACTTCTACGAGTACCACTCGATGCTCATGGAGGCGTGGGACGGCCCGGCCGCCGTGACCTTCACCGACGGCACGCTCGTGGGGGCGACCCTCGACCGGAACGGCCTCCGCCCCGGCCGCTACCTGGTCACCGACGACGGCCTCGTCGTCCTCGCCAGCGAGATCGGCGTGCTCGACATCGACCCGGCCAAGGTCGTGCGCAAGGGGCGCCTGCGCCCCGGGGCCATGTTCCTGGTCGACACCGAGGCGGGGCGCATCGTCGAGGACGACGAGATCAAGCGCGACCTCGCCGCGGGGGCGCCCTACGGCGACTGGCTCGCCGAGGGACGCATCCACCTGTCGGACCTGCCGGACCGGGAGCACATCGTGCACACGCCGGCCTCCGTCGTGCGACGCCAGCGCACCTTCGGCTACACCGAAGAAGAGGTCCGCATCCTGCTCACGCCCATGGCCAAGACGGGTGCGGAGCCCCTCGGGGCCATGGGCAGCGACACGCCGATCGCCGTCCTGTCGCAGCGCCCGCGCCTCCTGTTCGACTACTTCACGCAGCAGTTCGCGCAGGTGACGAACCCTCCGCTCGACTCGATCCGCGAGCAGGTCGTCACGTCGCTCGCGCTCGGCCTCGGTCCGGAGCGCAACCTGCTCGACGCGACGCCCGAGCACGCGCGCCAGGTGATCCTCGACTTCCCCGTCCTCGACAACGACGAGCTGGCCAAGATCCAGCACATCGACCCCGACCCGGGTTCGCGCGTCACGAGCACCATCCGTGGGCTCTACCGCGCCGACAAGGGCCCCCGTGCCCTCGAGAAGCGCATCGCCGCCATGTGCAACGAGGTCGACGACGCCATCGAGGCCGGGGCGCAGTTCATCGTGCTGTCCGACCGCGACAGCAACCCGGAGTTCGCGCCCGTGCCGTCGCTGCTCATGCTGGCGGCGGTGCACCACCACCTGATCCGCACCGAGCAGCGCATGCGCGTGGGGCTCATCGTCGAGGCCGGCGACGTCCGCGAGGTCCACCACGTCGCGACGCTCATCGGCTACGGCGCCTCGGCCGTGAACCCGTACCTCGCCATGGAGACCTGCGAGGACCTCGTCCGCTCGGGCATGCTCACCGGGCTCACCCCCGAGGACGCCGTCCACAACCTCATCAAGGCGCTCGGCAAGGGCGTGCTGAAGATCATGTCCAAGATGGGCATCTCGACGGTCTCGAGCTACGCCGCCGCGCAGGCCTTCGAGGCGGTCGGCCTCAGCCAGGAGTTCGTCGACACGTACTTCACCGGGACCTCGACGATGCTCGGCGGCGTCGGCATCGACGTGGTCGCGACCGAGAACAAGCAGCGGCACGAGAGCGCCTACCCCGCCGACGGTTCCCTCGTCGCGCACGAGCGCCTCGCGACCGGCGGCGAGTACCAGTGGCGTCGCGAGGGCCCGCCCCACCTGTTCAACCCCGAGACGGTGTTCCGGCTGCAGCACGCGACCCGCTCGCGCCGCTACGACGTGTTCCGCGAGTACTCGAAGCTCGTCGACGACCAGGCCGAGCAGCTCATGACCCTGCGCGGGCTGTTCCGCCTGCGGACGGGCGAGCGGGCGCCGGTGCCGCTCGACGAGGTCGAGCCGATCGCGTCGATCGTCAAGCGCTTCTCGACCGGTGCGATGAGCTACGGCTCCATCTCGAAGGAGGCCCACGAGACGCTCGCCATCGCCATGAACCGGCTCGGCGGCAAGTCGAACACCGGCGAGGGCGGCGAGGACGTCGAGCGCCTGCTCGACCCCGAGCGCCGCAGCGCCGTCAAGCAGATCGCCTCCGGTCGGTTCGGCGTGACGAGCATGTACCTCACGCACGCCACCGACATCCAGCTGAAGATGGCGCAGGGTGCGAAGCCCGGCGAGGGCGGCCAGCTGCCGCCCACGAAGGTCTACCCGTGGGTCGCGCGCACGCGCCACGCCACGGCCGGCGTCGGCCTCATCTCGCCGCCGCCGCACCACGACATCTACTCCATCGAAGACCTGAAGCAGCTCATCTTCGACGCGAAGCGGGCCAACCCCTCGGCGCGCATCCACGTCAAGCTCGTGAGCCAGTCCGGCATCGGTGCGGTCGCGGCCGGCGTGACGAAGGCCCTGGCCGACGTCGTGCTCGTCTCGGGCCACGACGGCGGCACGGGCGCCAGCCCGGTCAACTCGCTCAAGCACGCGGGCACCCCGTGGGAGATCGGCCTCGCCGAGACGCAGCAGACGCTCATGCTGAACGGCATGCGCGACCGCGTCGTCGTGCAGGTCGACGGTCAGATGAAGACGGGGCGCGACGTGCTCATCGCGGCCCTGCTCGGTGGCGAGGAGTACGGCTTCGCGACGGCGCCGCTCATCGTCGAGGGCTGCGTCATGATGCGCGTCTGCCACCTCGACACCTGCCCCGTGGGCGTCGCCACGCAGAACCCCGAGCTCCGTGCGCGGTTCAGCGGCAAGCCCGAGTTCGTCGTCAACTTCTTCGAGTTCCTGGCGCAGGAGGTCCGCGAGCTTCTGGCCTCGCTGGGCCTGCGGAGCCTCGACGAGGCCATCGGCCGCACCGACCTGCTCGACGTCGACCGCGCCGTCGAGCACTGGAAGGCCGACGGCCTCGACCTCCGACCGGTGCTCGAGGGGCCGACGTTCCCCGCCGACGCGCCGCGCCGACACCTGCGCGACCAGGACCACGAGCTCGAGGACCACTTCGACAACCAGCTCATCGCGCGGGCCTCCGACGTGCTCGAGCACGGCGGCCACGTCGAGATCGCGCTGCCGGTCCGCAACACCGAGCGCGCGGTCGGGACCATGCTCGGCCACGAGGTCACGGTCCGCCACGGGGAGCACGGACTGCCCGAGGGCTCGATCGACGTCACGCTCACCGGTTCCGCCGGTCAGTCCCTCGGCGCGTTCCTGCCGGGCGGCATCACCCTGCGGCTGGTGGGCGACAGCAACGACTACGTCGGCAAGGGCCTCTCGGGCGGCACGGTCGTCGTCCGCCCCGACCCCGCGAGCTCCTTCGCCGCCGAGGACAACGTCATCGCCGGCAACGTCATCGGCTACGGCGCCACCCAGGGCGCCCTGTTCATCAGGGGCATCGTGGGGGAGCGGTTCCTGGTGCGCAACTCGGGCGCGAGCGCCGTCGTCGAGGGCGTCGGGGACCACGCGCTCGAGTACATGACCGGCGGCCTCGCCGTGATCCTCGGCGAGACCGGGCGCAACCTGGGCGCCGGCATGAGCGGCGGCACGGCCTACGTGCACGACCTCCGGCGCGAGCGGGTCAACGCCGACGCCCTGGCGTCCGGCGAGCTGCAGTTGCACCCCCTCGGCAGCGCCGACGTCGAGATCCTGGCCGACCTCCTCAGGAGGCACGTGGCCGAGACCGGATCACCGGTCGCCGAGCGCCTGCTCGCCGACCTCGGCACCACGTCCGCGGCCTTCACGAAGGTGCTGCCGCGCGACTACGCAGCCGTCCTCGCCACCCGGCAGGCGGCGGTCGACGCGGGGATCGACCCCGACGGCGACGAGACCTGGAAGCAGATCCTGGAGGTGACCGGTGGCTGATCCCAAGGGGTTCCTGAAGACCCAGGAGCGCGAGCTCCCGAAGCGACGTCCCGTGTCGGTGCGACTCATGGACTGGAAGGAGGTCTACGAGCAGCAGGAGAGCGGTGCGCTCCGCCGACAGGCGAGCCGGTGCATGGACTGCGGCGTGCCCTTCTGCCACCAGGGCTGCCCGCTCGGCAACCTCATCCCGGAGTGGAACGACCTCGTCTGGCGCGGCGAGGGCCGGCAGGCCAGCGAGCGGCTGCACGCCACGAACAACTTCCCCGAGTGGACGGGTCGGCTCTGCCCTGCCCCCTGCGAGTCCTCCTGCGTGCTGGGCATCAACCAGCCGCCGGTGACCATCAAGCAGGTCGAGGTCTCGATCATCGACGAGGCGTTCGCCAACGGCTGGGTCACCCCGCACCCGCCGGAGCGGCTCACGGGCAAGACCGTGGCCGTCGTCGGGTCGGGCCCCGGTGGGCTCGCGGCCGCGCAGCAGCTCACGCGTGCGGGGCACACGGTCGCCGTCTACGAGCGGGAGGACCGCATCGGCGGTCTCATGCGCTACGGGATCCCCGACTTCAAGATGGAGAAGAAGCAGATCGAGCTGCGCCTGGCGCAGATGCGCGCCGAGGGCACGCGCTTCCGTGCGGGCGTCGAGATCGGCGTGGACATCTCGTGGGACGACCTGCGCGCGCGCTACGACGCAGTCGTGGTCGCCACGGGCGCGACCGTCCCGCGCGACCTGCCGATCCCCGGGCGCGACCTGTCCGGCGTGCACTTCGCCATGGAGTACCTCGTCCAGCAGAACAGGGCGGGCGCCGGCGACGCGGTGGTCGACCAGATCACGGCCGAGGGCAAGCACGTCGTCGTCCTCGGCGGCGGCGACACCGGGGCCGACTGCATCGGCACCGCCCACCGGCAGGGGGCGCTCAGCGTGACCAACCTCGCCATCGGCGCCCAGCCGCCGAGCGAGCGCCCGGCCGACCAGCCCTGGCCGATGATGCCGACCCTCTTCGAGGTGTCGAGCGCGCACGAGGAGGGCGGCGAGCGGCAGTACCTGGCCTCCACCGTCGAGCTGCTCTCCAACGAGGTCGGCGAGGTCCGCGGACTGCGCGTCGCCGAGACCGAGTACGTCGACGGTCGCCGCGTGCCGAAGTCGGGCACCGAGCGCGACATCCCTGCCGACCTCGTCCTCCTGGCCCTCGGCTTCACCGGGCCCGAGCGCGAGCACCTCGAGCAGCAGCTCTCGCTGCCGTTCGGCGACAAGGGCACGATCGAGCGCGGCGGCGACTACCAGACGACGCAGCCGGGCGTGTTCGTCACGGGCGACGCCGGTCGCGGCCAGTCCCTCATCGTGTGGGCCATCGCGGAGGGGCGCGCCGCTGCCGCGGCGGTCGACACGTACCTCGAGGGCGAGACCGTCCTGCCCTCGCCGGTCCGACCGACCGATCGGGCGATGACGGTCTGACGACGGACGTCGGGTGGATAGGGTGGGGTGACGGGCCTCGGTCGTCCCCCTCCCACCACCCCCACACGAAGGAACCCATGAGACGCGCAAAGATCGTCGCCACCCTCGGGCCGGCGACGTCCAGCTACGACGACATCAAGGCGATCATCGACGCCGGCGTCGACGTCGCCCGCATGAACCTCAGCCACGGCAGCTACGACGTCCACGAGGGCGTGTACGCCAACGTCCGTCGAGCGGCCGACGACGCGGGCAAGCCCGTGGCCGTCCTCGTCGACCTCCAGGGGCCGAAGATCCGCCTCGGCAGGTTCGCGGACGGTCCGCACGACCTCGCCGTCGGGGACGTCTTCAAGATCACCACGGACGACGTGCCGGGCGACGCCGAGATCTGCGGCACGACCTTCAAGGGCCTGCCCGACGACGTGCGCCCTGGCGATCCCCTCCTGATCGACGACGGCCGGGTCAAGCTGCGCGTGCTCGAGACCGACGGCACGACCGTGACCACCGAGGTCGTCGTCGCCGGCACCGTCTCGAACAACAAGGGCATCAACCTCCCCGGTGTCGCCGTCAACGTCCCCGCCCTGTCGGCCAAGGACGAGGCGGACCTCCGCTGGGGCCTCGCCCTGGGCGCGGACCTCATCGCCCTCTCCTTCGTCCGCGACGCCTCCGACGTCGTCCGCGTGCACGAGATCATGGCGGAGGAGGGCCGCAAGGTCCCGGTCATCGCCAAGATCGAGAAGCCCCAGGCGGTCGACGCCCTCGAGGAGATCATCGAGGCCTTCGACGGCATCATGGTGGCCCGCGGCGACCTCGGCGTCGAGCTGCCGCTCGAGGCCGTGCCGATCGTGCAGAAGCACGCCGTCGAGCTGTCGCGCCGCATGGCCAAGCCCGTCATCGTCGCGACGCAGATGCTCGAGTCGATGATCTCGAACCCGATCCCGACGCGCGCCGAGACCTCCGACGTCGCGAACGCGGTCCTCGACGGGGCCGACGCCGTCATGCTCAGCGGTGAGACGAGCGTGGGCGCCTACCCCGTCACGACCGTGCAGACCATGGCCCGCATCGTCGCCTCCACCGAGGAGCACGGCCTGGAGCGCATCGCGCCCCTCGGCACGAAGCCCCGCACGCAGGGCGGAGCGATCACGCTCGCCGCGGCCGACGTCGCCGACTTCGTGCAGGCGAAGTTCCTCTGCGTCTTCACGGAGTCCGGTGACAGCGTGCGACGCATGTCGCGCCTCCGGCACTCGATCCCGATCCTGGCCTTCTCGCCGAACGAGGCGACCCGTCGCCGCATGGCCCTGAGCTGGGGCGTGCGGTCGTTCCTCGTCGAGAACGTCACGCACACCGATGCGATGTTCGCGCAGGTCGACGACATCCTGCTCGGCCAGGGCGTCGCGCAGCAGGGCGACAAGGTGATCGTGATCGCCGGGTCCCCTCCCGGCATCGCGGGCTCGACCAACGACCTCCGCGTGCACCGCGTGGGCGACGCCCACGCGCAGGCCGCTCCGGCCTACGTGACCGGCGCCTGACGCCGAGACGTCGACGGTCCGGGAGGCCGGCACCCCTCGTGGGTGCCGGCCTCCCGTCGTCGGGGCCCGACGCCGGGAGGGCGTAGCCTCACGGCGTGCCCGTCGACGATCGCCATCCCTGCTGCCTCCGTGCCGACGGCCGCCTCTGGGTCGTCGTCGGTGAGGCCACGGCGGGACCTCGCCCGCCGCGTCGCCGGGTCCGGACCGGGGCAGGAGGCGCAGCCGCGGGCGCCCTCGCCCTCCTGGTCGTCGCGTGGTCGGTCTGGGGCGTCCGCGACGCCCTCGCCCTGGCCACGGTCGCCCTGCTCGGCGGGGCCGTCGGCGCCGTGACCGCCATCGGCACGGCACGCTTCGGGTCGGCCGAGGAGGTCGAGGCGGACGTGCCGCCCGGCGCGGTCGAGCTCCTGCCGTCCATCGCCCGCCTCGCGCCCGACGACGCGACCGGCTCGGAGCTGGTCGCCTGGGCGACGCGCGGCCTCCGACTGAGGAGGGCCCGGCGCGCGCTGCTCGAGGGCGGGACGGACCCGGAGTCCGGCCGGTCGCCGGGCTCGACCGTGGCGGCCCGGATCGCCGAGGCCGAACGGGAGCACCGCCGGGCGCTGGACGACTGGGCACCCGTGGGTGACCTCCTGGGCCTCCCGCATCCCTGATCGCCGCTGCGTGGTCACGGTCCGACCCTGGCCCGGTGCCCAGCAGGCGATGTGCGAGGTCACGGGTAGGGGGAGCCCGGGGGACCAGGAGCGGACAGGGGACACGAAGAGGCCCCGACCCGCAGAGCGGGCCGAGGCCTCGGTGTCGCCGCCGGAGCGACGTGGCGCCTCAGGGGCGCCCCACGTCAGATGACGCGGATGTTCTCGGCCTGCAGGCCCTTCTGGCCCTGCGCGGTCTCGAACTCGACCTTCTGGTTCTCCTCGAGGTTGCGGTAGCCGCTACCCGTGATGGCGGAGAAGTGAGCGAACACGTCGGTGGTGCCGTCGTCGGGCGTGATGAAACCGAAGCCCTTTTCGGAGTTGAACCACTTCACGGTGCCTGTTGCCATTGTGCTGTTTCCTTCTTGGAGAGATGTCGATCCCGGGTCCCGGGATCGCTCGTCGCGGTGTTCTCGTCCGCTCCCTCTGAAGACGACGTCACACGCTCGTAGAACGAGACCACACGGGTGACCGGAGTCGCCCTGGCGGCGGGGCGGACCCCCGTGCCCGTCGCGAGATGCAAATGCGCGTCACACAACAACCAGTTCCCTCAGCGTAGTGCAGGTCGGGGGCCCAGCGCAGCACCTGGGGCGAAAAAAGGTGGCGGATCCGTGGGGCGGGGGATCGGCCGGACGGCGGATCGACCCCTGCACGGTGCGGTGCCGGATGTGGGACTCGAACCCACACGCCCTCTCGGACAGAGCATTTTGAGTGCCCCGCGTCTGCCGTTCCGCCAATCCGGCGCGCACCGACGGACCGACGATACCGTAGGCTCTACGGCGTGAGTGACACGGAAGCAACCGCAGCAGCACCCCGTCGCGTCGTCGTGGCAGAGGATGAGTCCCTCATCCGCCTCGACATCGTCGAGATCCTCCGCGACAACGGCTTCGAGGTCGTCGGCGAGGCCGGCGACGGCGAGACCGCGGTCGCCCTCGCCACGGAGCTGCGTCCCGACCTCGTCATCATGGACGTCAAGATGCCCCAGCTCGACGGCATCTCCGCCGCGGAGCGCCTCTCGAAGGGTCACATCGCCCCGGTGGTCCTCCTCACGGCCTTCAGCCAGAAGGAGCTCGTGGAGCGTGCGAGCGAGGCCGGCGCCCTGGCCTACGTCGTCAAGCCCTTCACGCCCAACGACCTCCTGCCCGCGATCGAGATCGCGCTGTCGCGCTACTCCCAGATCATCACGCTCGAGGCCGAGGTCGCCGACCTCGTCGAGCGGTTCGAGACCCGCAAGCTCGTCGACCGGGCCAAGGGCCTGCTCAACGAGAAGATGGGCCTCACCGAGCCCGAGGCGTTCCGCTGGATCCAGAAGGCCTCGATGGATCGCAGGCTCACGATGCACGACGTCGCCCAGGCGATCATCGAGCAGCTCAGCGCGAAGAAGTGACGAGCGCGGCCCTCGGGCCGCCGTACCGACGACGCCCCCGGCACCTCGTGCCGGGGGCGTCGTCGTGCCCGGGGAGAGGGCGGGCTCAGCGTTCGTCGGTGAGGTAGTTCGTGATGCGGACGGTCGACAACCTCCGGCCGTCGTCGTCGGTCGTCACGATCTCGTGGGTCGCGAGCGTCCGTCCCAGGTGCAGGGCCGTGCACGTGCCGGTGACCCAGCCCGTGGAGGCGGAACGGCTGTGGCTGGCGTTGAGCTCGATGCCCATGGCCACCCGGCCGGGCCCCGCGTGGACGTTCGCGGCGATCGAACCGAGCGTCTCGGCGAGGACCACGTGGGCGCCGCCGTGGAGGATCCCCACCGGCTGCGTGTTGCCCTCGACGGGCATGCGGGCCACCGCACGCTCAGCGCTCATCTCGAGGATCTCGATGCCCATCTTCTCGGCGAGGGCGCCCACGCCGCGGCGGCCGAAGAGCTCCGCGGCGGCCTCGCTCAGACGGGGCCCGGGAGTCGCGGAGCCGGGCAGGTCGCGGGTCTCGTCGGCGGGGTCGTGGGCCTCGGGGGAGTCGGGCACGGAGCCTCCTGGGACGTTCCGGAGCACCGTCGGAGGCGCCC